>Ga0163144_10000176_pt1 | contig 148365 bp, 131 predicted proteins | sample OliLak19BULKMAT1_FD_123175 | JGI IMG/M metagenome (GOLD analysis project Ga0163144, IMG submission 123175) | Freshwater microbial mat bacterial communities from Lake Vanda, McMurdo Dry Valleys, Antarctica - Oligotrophic Lake LV.19.BULKMAT1 | ecosystem: Environmental > Aquatic > Freshwater >...
AGAGCGACGATCCGCCTATGCCCCTATCCCGCTATCCCCCTATCCCCCTATCCCCCTATCCCCCTATCCCCCTATCCCCCTATCCCCCTATCCCCCTATCCCCCTATCCCCCCGCCTTCTTCTTCTCCCGATACAGCCCATGACACTCAGGACACGCATCGCCCATCCGCGTCACTCGGGGGGTGATGCGTTCGCCCTGAGGGTCAGCGGGGACGTATGGTCGCCTCGCTCCGTGGGGTCACGGCGTCAGCTGGTACTTTTGGTTGAGGTAATCCTGCACCAGCGTCGCCTGCGTGGCGAGCAGATGGCCGCGGTAGATCAGCACTTCGCCGACGTCTCCGGCATAGCCGGCACCATTCCAGACATTGCCGAGTTTCAAGCCTCCCAGGGCCTTCTCGATGGTAACCGTCCTGACCTTCAGCACGGCGGGGCGCTTCGGATCCTTCGGTGCCGGCCCGTCGGCGGTGATCTTGAAGCCCTTGCCATCGATATAGTCGACGGCGTTCGGCACGGCGGCCCCGGCAGAGAGGATCCGCACATCTCCCTTCTCGATCGTGGTGGCGACCAGGAAGAGGGTCAGTGGACCCGCGAAGTCCTTGCCGGCCTTGTCGAGGTCCGCCAGTGACAGCAGCTGCTCGACGTTGGCGAAGCGCAGCGCCGGCTGCCCGTTGCAGGCGGACGCGACCAGCTGCGGCTGCTTCTGCGCATCCGGCTGCACCATCGCCAGTCCCCCAGCCCCGGCACTCTTCCAGGCGCTGACCTTGCCATCGGCGCCCTTGGTGATGCCGGTGTCGGCGGCCAGCCACAGCAGCTGGCCTTCGGCGGGCGGCCGGGGCAGCGTCAGGTCGGCCGGGGTGGCGACCGGCTTGCCGTCTGCGACCCGGGTGTAGGTGGCGCCTTCGCCGTCGAGTTGCACCAGCGTCACCGTGCCGCCGGCAAGAGTGGCGCGGTAGACGCTGCCGCAGACCCGCGCTTGGAGCGTCAGGCGGCCGAGTTCCGGCACCATCACGGTGGTCGGCCGGTCGGCGCCAGCGCTCGCCCAGGCGGTGACCAGCCAGGTCGGCGCGACCGGCTTCGCAGGATCAGTGCGCAACTTGCGCACGAGCACGCGCAGGGTCTCGTCGCCGGTGGAGGACTCGAAGGCGCGCTCGCTGGGCGAGATGCCGTGCGGCATGGTGCCGGGCAGCAGATCGCCCTGGCGGATCAGGTCGTCGACCTGCGAGAACAGCGCATGCACATGCGCCGAGGCGACCATCTGCCTTAGCCATTCCGGCGGCTGGCTGGGCGGGAAGGTGGCGGCGAAACCGCCGGGCGGCAACTCATAGTAGCCGACGTTCGCGCCGATCATGCCGGCGGTGTAGTAGCATTTCAGGAAGCCGGTCCAGCGCGTCAGGTCGGCATACATCTCCTGTGGATTGCCCCGCGCCCAACCAGCGCACAGCCAGTTGTACGAAATGTTGTCGCCGCTGGCGATCTCCCGCGCGGTCGCGTTCAGCGCCACGCTCAGCAGGTTCAGCCGGCCGGTGAAGCCGTCGTTGAAGTGCTTGAAATAGATCTCGTTGCTGGGGATGTCGCTGACGCCGCGGCAGTGCCGCCATTGGATCTCCCAGTCGCCCTGGCCCCAGTACTTGTTGTGCAGGGTGCCGCCGCCAGCGGTGTAGTAGACATAGAGGTCGCGCTTGGGCACTCCGGCGCGGACCACGTCGGCGATGACGCGTTCGGATTTCGCCTTCTTCTCCGAGGCATAATTCTGCCAATTGCCCCGGTACGGTTCGGCGGCGACGGCGGCGACGGCGGCTCGGATCGCCGGATCCTGCGACCACAGCGGCTGCATCTGACCGAGCACCCCGACCCCGTACTCACCGCCGTTGAGCACGATCGACAGCGGCACACCGCGCTTCTGAAGCGCGATCAGCGGGTCGGCGCGGCAGGCCCCGGCCAGCTTCCACACCACCGCCGGCGCCTCTGGGCTGAAGATGGCGCCGGCGGCCTCGCTCCAGGCTGTCCCGTCCATCGATTTGGCTTGGCCGTTGAGCGCCTTGCCGTCATTGCCGCGCACCCAGGTCTCGAGCGGGGCATCCGTTCCGGGCATCTCGCGCGAGCAGATCACCGACAGCGGATAGCGCTTGGCGTCGGCCTTGACCAGTTCGGCGATGCGCGCCTCGTCACTGAAGGGATTGTCCAGTTGGTCCACCGTGCCGTGGCCGACGTAGCCGGAAAATTCCAGGGCGTAGCCCCAGTTTTCGGTCAGCTCGCGGCGTGTCTCGATGGGCAAGACCCAGCCGTAGCGGGTCAGGCGCGGCAGGGTGGTACCCGCGCGGAAGCTGGGCTTGGGCCGTGATTTCAGCCATTCCACCGCGGTGACCACGCCCTGCGCACGGTACAGCGCGGACTGCGCCGCGGCCTGCCCGGCCTCGGCGGCGCGATAGGCGTCGGCGAGCGCCTTGGCCTCGGGCACCTGGGCAAGCTGATTCCGCACCGTGAATATCAGCACCTGGCCGAGGCATTCGACATCGTGGCGCAGGCGGTGATGGGCTGGCGTCTGATGGTCGCTGATCGCCTGCCGCCGCGCGCCGATCAGCGCATAGTGGCGCTCGCCGCTCTGTTTGAACTCGGCTTCATCCCCCTTCTTCACCGAGCCGTTGTTGTTCAGCACCGAACGGCGTGCGCTGATGGCGCTCTGCTCCTTCTCCATCGCCACCAGGGCCGGATCCTTCGCCGCCCAGGCTTGCACCTCGGCATCGAGCTCAGCGAGCTTCGCTCTCATCGCCGTGAGCCTGGCCTGCTGCGCCGTGAACGCGGTGTCCGGACAGCCAGGCGCCCGGGCATAGACCTCAACCGCATGCTGCGCGGCCTGAAGCCTGGTGGTGGCGGCGGCCAGGGCCGCAGCCTGCACCGTAGTGTCTTCGCCAGCGATCAGCAGACCGAGAGCGCAGAGCAGGAGAGCGGGGATCCGCATGGTCATTTCCTTCGGGTTTCCGCAGCCGGCAAAGCGGTGCAGGGCAGATCCAGACAGGCGTCCCGGACTGACAACCATTCCTAAGCCGACTCGAATCCCTTCAGCGTGCCGGTGCTGCTGGCGAAGCGATCGGCCTCGATGCCCAGGCCTTGCAGCAGGTTGACGAACAGATTCGACAGCGGCGTGTTGTGGTTGCGGTCGAAGGCGAGGTGGCTGCCGTGTTTGAAGGCGCCGCCGGCAACGACGATCGGCATGTTGCGCGTGTCGTGGTTGTTGCCGTTGCCCAGGTTGCTGCCGTACAGCACTGACGTGCGGTCGAGCAGGGAGGCGCCGCCTTCGTTCACGCCCTTCAGCGACGTCAGCAGCGCGGCGAGGCGCGCCATCTGTTCGCGTTCGACCTTGGCCAGCTGATCGATCTTGTCCTGGCGACCGACGTGGTGCGAGAGGCCGTGGCATTCGTCGGACACGCCGGGCATGGTGAAACCGTCGAGGCGGATGAAGAGCGTGATCAGCCGCGTCGAATCGGTGGACAGCGCCAAGCGGATCAACGCCGACATCGCATCAAGTTTTCCGAGCAGGTGATCGACACCGGCTGGCGCGGCTTCGCTGACCATCGGCTTGGGTTTGTGTTCCCATTCCTCGGCCAGCAGCAGACGACGTTCGACCTCGCGCACCGAGGTCAGGTAGTGGTCCAACCGTCCGCGATCCTCGCCGCCCAGTTTCTTCTGCACCGCTGCCGCGCGTTCGCCCACCGTGTCCAGGATGCTGCGGCCGGTGCGCAGGCGTTCGACCTGCTGCTCGACCGACTTAGCATCGCCGTTCACGAACAAGGTGCGGAACACTTTGCCGGGACTGGCTTCCGCCGGCAGCATCACCCCGCTGCGGGTGACCGAGAGCGACTGCGTACCGTTGGCGGCGACCACCAGCGACAAGTTCGAGTGGCGCGTCAGGTGGCCGATACGTTCCGCCGCGAACTGGTCGAGCGAAATGGTGTTGCGGAATGACGCCGTGCCGGGGCCGGCCGCCGCGGTGAGGAACGACACCTCCGCCGCATGGCCGCCGGTGACCTCGCCATGCGAGGTGCCGGTGACGACGGTGAAACGGTCGCGCAGATCCTTGAGCGGTTCCAGATAGGGCGTCAGCACGTAATCGCGCCCGACCAGCGCTGGGGTGAAGTTCTTCTCCATCAGCCCCAGGTTGGTGCAGATGCAGACCAGCCGACGCGGCGGGCCTTCTGCCTTTCCATCCGCCTTGCCCTTCGCCGGTTCCGCCGCCGCCAACCACGGCAGGGCGAGGGTGACGCCAGCAGCACGGAGGAACCCACGGCGATTGATGGTCATGCGAAATCCTTGGTCGTACATGGCGGGGCTCATTTGCTCTGGAACAGATCGCTGGTGATCACCGCCAGCAATAATGAGCGCACACCGTAATTGCCCGCCTTGGTGCTGGCGACCATGGCGTCGAATGATTCGCGGTCGGTGAAGCTGATGCCGGATCCGGTGCCATAGGTCAGGAACTGCTTGGCCAGGTTGCGACCCAGAGCCGCCGCGTCCTTGCTGAGCAGCGCGCGCAGGCCGCTGATGTCCTTGAATACTCCGCCGTTCTTGAGCTGTCCGCTGCTGTCCACCGCCAGGCCCTGCTTCTTGTTGCCGGGCGGACGGTAGTGATCGCGCCAGGTGCCGATGGCGTCGAAGCTTTCCAGCGCCAGGCCGGGCGGATCGATCTTCGCATGGCAGCCGGCACAGGCGCTGTCAGCGCGGTGCTTCTCGATGATCTCGCGGATGGTCACTGCGCCCTTCGCGTCGGGTTCGACGGCAGGGATGTTTGGCGGTGGCGGTTTGCGCGGTTCGCCCAGCAGGTGCTCCAGCACCCACACGCCACGCAGCACCGGCGAGGTCGCCGTGCCGTTGGCGGTGACCTTCAGCACTGCCGCCTGGGTCAAAAAGCCGCCACGCGGATTGCCCGCCGGCACCGCCACTGCGCGCAGGGTTCCGCCCTGTACGCCGGCGATGCCGTAGTGCCGTGCCAGGCGCTGATCGATCATCACGAAGGGCGACGACACCAGATGGTCGGCGCTGCGGTCATCGTTCAGCAACGCGCGAAAGAAAGCGCGGCTTTCCGCGATCATTCCGTCGCGCAGCCAGACATCGTAGGTCGGATACAGGTCCTTGTCGGGCTGGGTGAAATCGATCTTGCGCAGTTCCAGCCAGTGATCGAGGAAGTGGGCGATGAAGCGCTCCGACGCGGGACTGCCCAGCAGCCGTTCGGCCTGTGCGCGCAGCACCGCTGGCTTGCTGAGCGTGCCGCCGGCCGCCAGTTTCAGCAGTTCGTCATCGGGCGGCCCGTTGGTCAGCAGGTACGACAGCCGCGACGCCAGCGCGAACGCACCGAGCTTCGCCTTGCTGGCCTCGGCCACGCCGTCCTCCAGGCCGATGAACAGGCAGTCGGGCGCGCAGAGGATCGCCTGGTACGCCGACAGCAGTGCGGCTTCGAGCGGCTGGCCGATCTTCATCTGCTGCTCGGCCAGCGCGATATAGGGGTGGATTTCGATCGCCTGCACCGGCCGACGGAAGGCGCGTTCGGCAAACGTGCGCATCACCGCGGAGACGCTGGCGCTGTCCGGCTTGCCACTGTCGCCGAACAGCCGGCGACGGCTGGGGCTGGCGCCGGCTTCCATCAGCGGACCATCGACCTCGAACCAGTCGTAGACCACGCCAGGACCGCTGTAGTCGTAGATGCCATTCTGACTCGGCCAGTTGTTCGGACCCCATTCGGGGATCGACATGATGTGGAACGACACGCGATCGTGCGGTTCCAACCACACGGTGAATTCGTGGGTGGTCGGCTTCATCGACGGCGCGTCGAAAAAGCCCAGGCGCACATCGCCCAACGAGGCGCGCACCACATGCGTGGTCGCCGCCGGCTTGACCTCGTTCTTGTCCCAGGTCATGCCCCAGATGGAAAAACGCACGCGGTACAGCCCGGAAGCCGCCGGCTTGAAATGGTCGAACTGGATGCCTTCCGCCTGCCCGCCCAGCACGTTGGCGAGGATCGCCATCGAATCGGCCTTGCCGGAATAGCCGCTGGCGGTGCGGTAGGAATTCGCGCCTTCGCCCACCACCCGGCTGCTATAGCCGTCGGCGATCTTCCCATCGACCAGCGGGATGCCCTTGATGCCGGCGAGCGCGGCCTGGGCGGTGCTCTGGACGCCCGCCTTCTCGCGCCGAGTCTTGCGTTCGGCCGCTTGCACCGGCTGGCTGGCGGCGAGGCGCAGCGCAACCTCGGCCGCCTCCATGAAGCGCGTCATCTGGATGTGCGACAGGTCGAGCGCGCTGGCGACCTTGTCGTAGCCATGGCGTAGGCCGTCCTCGGGCAACAGTTCCTTCACCCGCAGCGCCGGCAACACCAGCAGATCACGCAACGTCTGTTCGTATTCGACGCGGTTCATGCGGCGCACGCGGTTGGCACTGCTGCCGCCCTGCTTGGCGCCCTGCGCACGCAGCGCACCACGTAGTGGCGTCAGCGCCGCGGTCACGGTGGCGGCGGCAGGCTGCGGCTTCTTGGCCGGCGGCATCTCGCCGGCCTCCACCTGATCGACCACCTTCACCCAGGTGTCGAAGGTGGCGCGGTCGCTCAGGTCGAAGCTGAGCGCGGTCAAGTCCAACCCGCTCTTCTTAATCTCAGCGTCGTGGCAGTCGGCGCAGTGCTTGGTGACCAGCGCGCGCGTTGCCGGGGGAACCTCGCCCGCCGCCAGTCGAGCAACGCCGACCGCCATGGTCACGATCAGTAGCAGGACCAGGCCACGCATGAGGACATCTCCCGGTATTTGTCAGGCCTATTCCCTTACCCGTGGTCCCATATTACAATATTCCGACCCCCTCCTCCCCCGGAAGATTCCAGTAATCCTGTGACTGGGACGCGGGAATAGGGACAGCCCCAGAATCGGACCCCGATGGACGCCGACGCTCTCGACCAGCTTGCCATCGCCGCCCAGGGCGGTGATCGCGCCGCGTTCCAGCGCCTGGTCGAGGAGCTGCACCAGGATCTACGCATTTTTGTCGCGGTGCGCACCAGCGCCGCCGACCAGGTGGAGGAGGTCGTCCAGACCGCGTTGATCGCCACCTGGCGCCTGTTGCCGCGCTACGAACCGCGCGGCACGCTGACCGCGTGGGTGAAGGGCATCGCGCTCAATCACCTGCGCAAGGTGCTGAGCAGCCGGGCGCGCACTCCGCTGGCGCCGCTTGATGCGCTCGACGGAGTGCTGGCGCGCGAGGACGAGGCCGACCTGGATGAGGACCCGCGGACGGAGCGCCTGCGCCACTGCCTTGAACACCTGAATGACCAATCCCGCGAGCTGGTGGAACTGCGCTATCGGGACGAGATCAGCCTGGACGCGCTGGCCGCCCGTCTGGGGCGCAGCGCCGGAACGCTGGCGGTCCATCTGCATCGGGTGCGCAAGGCGCTGCGTGACTGCATCGCGCCGAATGGAACGTCGTCATGACGCCCGACGATCTTGAACTGCTGGAACGTCTGCGCGACGGCACGTTGGCTGCTGCCACGCGCGATGGCCTGGCTCGGCGCCTGATCCAGGATCCCGCACTGCGCGCCGAGATGGCCCGCGATCTGCGCCTGGGCAACGCGCTTCGCGCGGTCGCACTGGCCCGCGATCCGCAGGTGGCGCAGCGCACCCTGGCGCTCATCGACGCCGAACAACCAGTCAGCAGTCAACGCGCCGTGGCCCGGGTGATGGCCAGCATCGCACCGTGGTGGCGGCAACCACGCACCTGGATCGCCGCCGCGTCGCTCGCCGCGGTGATCACCATTTCGTTCTGGCTGACCGCGCAGCCGGCCATCGCCTGGAGCGATGGCGCGGCACTGTTCCCCGGCGCAACCGTGCCGGCGGACGTGCATGAGCTGCGCTTCGCCGATGGCAGCACCGTGATAATCGCGCCGTCCAGCCGCGTCCGTCTGGGCGATGATGCCCAGCGCAAACACCTGTATTTGGACACCGGCAGCATCGATGCCCACGTCACCACGCAGCGTGACGGCGCATCATTCAGCGTCTCCACCCCTTATGGTGACGCCGACGTGCGCGGCACGCGCTTCCAGGTCGCGGTGGCCGACGACAGCAGCATCGTCTCAGTCAGTGAAGGCCGCGTCGACGTTCGTCATGGTGATGATGCGGTTTCGGTGGCGGCAGGCGAACGGGTGGTGGCGGCCGACCAGCACGTGCTGCCGATGGTGGCCTGGAAGGATCGCCGACCACTTGGTCGTCTGGTGGTTGCCGGCCCGCTGGGACCACCGGAACGCCGCTTCACCAATGACCCCAATCCCAATGGCTGGCTGTTCGAGCCGACGCTTGATGCACATTCTGCCACGCTGGCCCAGCACCTGGAGGCGACCCTCGCACAGACGGTAACGACCCTGCGTTCCGTCGGCGCGCAAGGTGTGCTGCTCTACGGCATCGAGGGCGGTGCGCATCATTACCGCACTGGTTTCGTCGGCGATCCGCGCCGAGTGCCTGAGCTCGCTCCGGAATTCGATGCCCTTGCCGACTCGCTATTCGCCAGGCTGCGCGCCGCCGGCTTGGCCACCGGGGTCACCGTCAGCCCGTGGCGGCTGGAACGCCTCGGCGCCACCTGGCAGCAGACCCTGGATCCCGCGACCTGCGCGGCAGAACTCGACGGCAAGATCGCTTACGCACGCAAACGCTGGGGCTGCACGCTGTTCTATGTCAACCGGACAGCGCCGAATGCGACCGCCTCGGATCGCATTCCCGATTCCGCCCTGCGCCTGGTTGCCGCGCACCATCCCGATGTGTTGCTGATCATCGAGGATGCCAGCGCCGCCCAGTCCGCCGTCGGCGCCGCCCAAGCGCTCGGTGGTAATCGCGTCCCCGCAGGTCGAGCCGTGATTCGCCTACCATGGTTCCAGGCCAAGCCGACGCCCGACAGCCTCACCGCTGCGCGTGCCGCCAAGGACATCCTGATGTTCGATCCACAAGTGCAGGAGCAGGCTGACGCCATCCGTGGGGATCAGCAGCTTCCAGTTCCCTGAATGGAACGATTTCCCAGGAGGCGAGAGCCGGGACGTTGTGCCGCATCGTCTTCCTGGTTGGCGTCATTCATGGCACCGGACCAGGGGCCGCATCCCAGTTGATCCCGGCGGCGGAGTGCCGCCGCGTCGCGGACCGACGGGAAGGACATGCGCTCCAGTCGGCGCCACCGCGCCGCTGGCCCAGCGCACCGCGCCGTCGCTGGCAGTCGGCGCGCACGCGCTGCGGATCGATGCGCACGACCAGGAGGAAGTGGGTGGACATCACCGCGTAGGCGAGTTCGTCGACGGCGAAGGCGCCGGCCGCATCGCGGACGACATCGCGCACCCGCGTCCGGCGGTGTTCGACGTCATCACTGCAGAGGAATGCACGGCGGACACCGCACATACCGACGCGCGTCAATAACGCCTAAACTACGGTAATGTCAGTGATTTATCGTCCTGCGGCGACATTCAGCCGATCGACTTGGCGTAGAGTGGTCTGACCGGGGCGCTCATCGCACCACCGCCTCCAGCGCATCGACCACCAACGGACCGCGCGCGCTGCGCAGCACCACGGTATGCGCGCCATAGGGCAGAGGCCCGCTCTGCCACACCGGGGCGGAGGCCGCCGCCTGAGCGGCGCGGCACTCGACCATGGCGACCTTGCGGCCGTCGAGTTCGACCGTGTAGGCGACGCCGTCGGGTCCGCGTGGAGCCCACAGGTTCAGGGCCGAGGCGCGGACGCTCCACTTCGCCCGGCCGCCATCACCGCGATGCACCAGAGCCTTGCCGAAGCGGAAGGCCGCGTGTGGCGTGATCTGCCATTCGTTGGGGTTGCCGCCCGCACCGGAGAAGGCGTCTTCGGCGACATACCAGGCGGTGGCCGGACGACGCTTGCCGCTGACCGCCAGGCGACCGACTGCGACATGCGACCATACCCCGGCGAGCAGGCCGGGAGCGCCGCCGCCAGCCGGCAGTTCGCCCTGCCACAACCGCTGGCCGGCCAGGGTGATCACGGTGCTGCCGCTGATGCTGCGCTCGATGGTCAGCGCTGCTGCCCCAGTCTGGCGCTGACCTTGGGCGACCACCTGCCGCACCCCCTGGCCGTCGATGACCACGACCCGCCAGGCCGCATCGTCCAGTTCCAGCAGCTGGCAGCGACCCAGGCACTGGGCATGCGGCTGCCAATCGCCCAGGCCCTTGTAGCCGACCGCAGGACTCCAGGCCCATAGCAGCGCCACCTGGCCCCGCAGAACCACCTCGGCGTCGAGGCGGAAGGCGTCGTAGCTCCAGCGCAGCGGCGCCGGCGCCGGCGCCGGCGTCTCGTGACCGGACAGCACCATGACCGTCGCGGAAGGGCTGCGCCCACGGCCGCCGGGCGACGCCGAGATGGCCCAGGCCAGCGCGGTCGCGGGTGGGGAAGAGCGCAAGCAGATCGCCCTTGTAGACCGTGCACCCAAGGGTCTGCCCCCACAGCCCACGCGCCTCGCTGGGCGTGTCGGAGCTATGCCAGATCGCGCCCTCCTGCTCGATACGCCAGGCTTCGGGGCGCTGTGCCTGTTCGAGATCGGCCGCAAACAGCACCTGATGATTGCGGTTGGCGGCCAGGCCGGTGGCCGGGGCATAGGCCTGGCCAGCGTGGGCGAAGGCGGGGAAGAACTCGACAATCGCCGGCATATACCGCGCGTCCTCGGTGTGCAGCAGCGGCACCGCCGGACCGTACGGCCCTTCGGGTTTCTGCGCGGTCGCCCCGACCAGCGTCCAGGCATGCGTCGGTATGCTGTCCATGGCGCTGAGCAGCAGCCAATCGTGTTTACGGCGAAGCAGGGTGCTGGCATAGACGCGGTGGTACTTGCCCAGCAGCGGGGCGCGGAACACCTGACTGTTGAGCCGCAGCGGTTTGTTCGCGCGCGTCCATGCTCCGGCAGGTGACAGGGCCGAAGCGTAGCCGACGCCGCTGTCCGCGCCGCTACCGGTGGGCGGCGGCGCGTTCACCGTCGGCCAGGTCGCGTCGGCGCTGACCCAGTCGTAGACCAGATGCCAGCGTCCATCGGCGAAGCAGGCTGCCATGTCCGGGGCGTGGGTGACCTCCGCGGTGACGCCATCGAGGCGAAACCCGGCCTCCGGCCATGGCGCCCCCAGCGCTTCCCACGTCCGGCCCTGATCGCGTGAGCGATGCACGGCGCATTGCAGGTGATTCGGCGGCGACAGCAGAGCGTAGTCCTTGGGATAGAGCCCGGCAAAGAGGTACCAGGCGCCGTCCGCAGGATCTACCGCCAGCGAACCGTTGACCGGCCACTCCAGCCCCGGCCGGCCGCTGACCACCGGACCACCGACGCGCTCATAATTATCGCAGGATGGATCGCCGAGCACTGGATGGCGCAGCCACTCCTCGCGTTGGCCGGCGAGGGCGTAGTCGATGGTAACCATCGGATCTTCCGTCCAGGCGGCCACCACGAAGAAGATCGGAAGAATGGTTCCGCGGATAATCATGTCATTATTGCAGGGCGATCGTGGCTGAACGTCGCCGACGGAATAAAGGACCGGCATGTAGTCGATTTACTTCATCGTAGTTCGTAATTATCAACGATAGAGCCACTATGGTTTAGTGTCGTATCTATTATTATTCGGGAAGTTTGGTTACGTATAATTGCGCACAACGCCCTGAGCAGATACCTGGCATTTTACTGCCGCCGTCATGTCATCTCCAGCCCACGCATCGTTCCCCTTGACGAGGAAAATGCGGAGCACTCGACGCCCAGGCGTTGGAGCATGGAGATGTAGAGGTTGGGCAGTGGGTAGTTGTTGGTCTTGTCGAAAGCGAGGTGCTGGCCGTGTTTGAAGCCACCCCCAGCGAGGATGACAGGCAGGTTGTGATTATCGTGGTTGTTGCCATTGCCGAGGTTGCTGCCGTAGAGCACTTGTGTGCGATCCAGCAGAGTGGCGTCGCCCTCTTTCGCGGCGTTGAGCTTTTTCAGCAATCCAGCGAGTTGGCGGAACTGTGCGAGTTCGAGGTTCTTGAGCTGACCTATCTTGTCCTCGCGTCCGACGTGGTGGGAGAGGTTGTGGCTCTCACTGCCGACGCCGGGAATGTGCTCGCTGAAGCCGTCGAGGCGGACCATCAGCGTGATCAGACGTGTGCTGTCGGTGGCGATGGCGAGGTGCGCGAGGTCGTACATCGCGGCGAGTTTTTCGAGCAGATACTCCTCATCCCTGGGCACCGGTGCCGTGACCGTAGGCTTGGGCTTGCGCTCCCATTCCTCGGCGATGACCAGACGGCGCTCTACTTCACGCACCGAAGTGAAATACTGGTCCACGCGCTGGCGATCGGCGCTGCCGAGCTGTTGTTGCAGCGCTGCGGCACGTTGCCCCACGACATCCAGGATACTGCGGCCGGTACGCAGGTCTTCGACCTGACGTTCCATCGCTGCGGCGTCGCCGGCGATGAACAGCGCCTTGAATACCTGCGCTGGACTGTTTTCGGCGGGCAGCATCACACCGCTGGAGGTGAACGAGAGTGACTGATTGCCGTTTTTCGCCACCACGAGTGGCAGTGCTGAGACCCGCGTCAGATGGCCGATGCGTTCAGCGGCGAACTGGTCAAGCGAGATGCTGTTGCGGAACGACGCTGAGCCTGGGTGCGGGGCGGCGGTCAGGAAGGTTGCCTCCGCCGAATGACCGCCAGTCACGTCCGGATGCGACGTGCCGGAAAAGACCGTGAACTGCTCGCGGAACTCCTTGAGCGTGTCGAGATAGGGAGTGAGCGCGTACCCGCGGCCAGCCTCTGCCGGGACAAAGTACCGTTCCAGCACGCCGAGGTTGGTGCAGATGGCGATGATCCGTCGCGGGATCGTGGCCGTAGCAGTGCCAGCCTGCGGATTCATGGCGTGCAGGAACGGCAGGGCGAGCGACACCCCGGCGGCTCGCAGGAAGGTGCGGCGCGACAGCACAGAAGCAGAGCGGTGGAGCATGGTGCGTGCGATCTATTTGGCGTGGAACAAGGTGCTGGCGACGACGCCCAGTAGCAGATCGCGCACGCCATGATGGGTCGGCTTGGTGCGAGCGATGATCTCTTCGATGGCGGCCCGATCCGCGAAACGGATGCCGGTTCCGGTGGCATAGATCAGCAGTTGGCGCACCAGATTGCGCGCCAGGGCATCCTCGTCCTGCAGCAACAGCGCGCGTAGACCGTTCACATCGGTGAAGGTGCGGCCGTCAGCCAATTCACCGCTGGCATCAACCTCAGAGCCCAGGCGCATGCGGGTGCGGCTGCGATAGTTCACGGCGGTGGAGCTGACAATCAGCAGCGATGGTTCGTCAACGGACTCAGTGCCTTTTTGAATCTTCCGCGGCGCGCCTTCCAGTCGGTAGCGGTCACGCCAGCCGCCAATGACATCAAAACTTTCCAGCGCCAGTCCCGGAGGATCCATCTTGGCATGACAAGATGCGCAGGCGCTGTCGGCGCGGTGTTTTTCAATCATCTGACGGATGGTGACCGCGCCGGTCGCATCGGGTTCGACCGCCGGGATGTTTGGTGGCGGTGGTTGACGCGGGATGCCGAGCAGCCGCTCCATCACCCAGACGCCACGCAGGACCGGCGAGGTCGCGGTGCCGTTGGCCGTCACCTTCAGCACCGCCGCCTGGGTGAGAAATCCACCGCGTGGTGAACCGGGCGGCAGTGGAATTTCGCGCAGCTCTGCGCCGGTCACGCCGTGGATGCCATACAGTTCGGCCAAGCGCTGATTGATCAGCAGCGTATCCGCGGCGACGAGCCGAGTGACGCTCAGATTCCGGCTCAACAGCGTGCGGAAATAGCCCTGTGATTCAGCGAGCATCGAGTCGCGCAGCCAAGGATCGAACTCTGGGTACAGGTTGGGATCGGGCGTGGTGAAATCGATCTTCTTCAGCTCCAGCCACTCATCGAGAAAGTGTTCAATGAAGCGCTCGGCGCGGACATCGTTCAACATCCGTTCCGCCTGCGCCCGCAGCGTCGCGGGCTGGGACAGCGCGTTCTTGTCTGCCAGCGCCAGCAACTCCGCATCCGGAGCGGAATTCCACAGGAAGAACGACAAGCGTGACGCCAAGGCGTGGTCGCCCATGCGTGCGTTTCCGGCTTTCGGAACGCCCGCCTCCAAGCCGATGAAGAGGAAGTCCGGCGCGCAGAGGATGGCCCTGTAGCCGGCGATCATCGCTTCGTCGAAGCGCGCGCCGCGGCCTAGTCGCAGATCGACGATCACCGCATACGGTGCGATTTCCGCGCTCGCCACCGGCCGGCGAAAGGCGCGCGTCGCAAATGCTTGCAGCAAGGTGCGGTAGTCGGCTGATTTCGCCGACTGCGTTCCGACGGGCGGCGACGGTGGTGCGGTCACCGTGAAGCGGCTCAGGAACAGATTGCGGTCGCGCTGTGCCGGGTCGGTCTGCTTTTCATCGAAGAAGTCATTGACGAACTGCACGCCCACCGTCACCGGACCGACGCTCGCGACGTTGAAACGCGCGCGGAATTTCTTCGGCGACGCACGTAACGCATCGACCGAGAAACGCGCATGCGGCATCTCGTTACCGCCCTCCATCAGGTACATCTTGGCCGGCTCGTCGCCGGCATGGGTTTCAAACGCGGTCACTTCCAACTCATGGTCACCCGGCACCGTGCAGTTCACGACCATCGAAGCGGTACCGTTGGTATTGAGAAAGCGTTCGTCTCCCACCATCTGCCCTGGGCCGGTGAACGCTGTGAGCGGCAGCGTCACCGTGGTGCCGGCGTCGACCGTCGGCGCGCCAGCCAGCGGTGGCCGCGGATAGGAGTTGGCCGAGATCTCGCCGAACAGGCGCCGCTGGCTTTCCGGCGGCCACTGCGCGATCAGCGGGCCTTCGACTTCGAACCAGTCGTACGCCACGCCCGGCCCATCGTAATCAAGCACGCCCTGGCTGAAGCCGCCGCCCGGCGCGCCATTGCCCGGCAGGGTCATCACGTGGAAGGAGATGCGTTCACCGGGATTCAGCCAGACCTTGAACTCGTGCGTCGTCGGTTTAAGCGACGGGGCATTGAAATAGCCGAGCGGCACGCCATTCAGCGAAGCGCGCACGATATGGGTGGTCTCGCCAGTTCCGTAGAACTCGACGTTCTCTTGCCATTCGCCGGTGACTCCGCCCTTGCGCGCCAGCTTTTCGGCGGACAGCGGCGTGGATTGCCAGCGTCCGTCTGAGTCCTTGAAAAACGGCAGGCCGAACGGTTCATAGTGCCGCACCATTCCACGCACCGCCGCCACCGCATGCGTGCGCTCCCAACGCAGGCCCCAGGTGGAAAAGCGCACGCGGTACCAGCCGGGCACCGTCGGGCGGAAACGATCGATCTGGATCCCTTCCGGCTGGTGCGCGCCGATGACCCCCGACAACACGACGAAGGATTCCGCTTCGCCGTCAAACCACGGCGCCCGGTAGGAATTGCCGTAATCCTCCACCGGGTTCCCCGCGATCTGACTCTTGAGCCCAGGCGCCAAGTCCCGGCCATTGAGCGGAACACCGCATTTGTGTGCGACTGATCCGCGCGCCGAGTCCTGACGCATGGCCGGTTCGCGCCAGACTTTGGTTTCTGGCCGGTTCGCGCCTGGGACGATCGCCTGGCGCAGCGCCACGTCGGCGGCTTGCAGATATTTGGTCATCTGAATATGCGAAATGTCGAGCGCCCCAGCCACCTTGTCGAAGCCGAATTGCTGCCCGTCTTCTGGGAGCAATTCCTTCACCCGCAGCAGCGGCAGCGCTAATAGATCGCGCAAGACGTGTTCGTACTCTACGCGATTCATCCGTCGTACGGTCGTCCGTCCACCACCCGCAATGATCGCGCTGCCATCGGCGGCGGTCAGTTCCTTGCCCAGCGCCGCGAGGAAGACGCTGCGCTCCGCATCCGTTGGACGCGCCTTCTTTTTCGGCGGCATCTCACCCGCGGCGACGCGATCGTACACCTGCAGCCAACGCGCCGCGTTGTCGGGCCTGGCGAAATCTGCGGTCAGCACAGCCAGATCGAAATTGCCCTTCTTCGTCTCAGCGTCGTGGCATTCCGTACAGCGCTGCTTGAACAGCGCCCGCGTAGCTGCCGGCACTTCACCCGCTCGTAGCACCGGCACCGACATGCAGAGCGTCATCACCGGCAGCAACCACACCGTACCACGCATAGAGATCCCTTCGCGTTGCCCATATTCCCGGCTGGCAGCCGAGACATTACAGGAACTTGTACCTTGGCCTTAGAGCGTGCGCCTGCCATTACGTCCACCCCCTTCGCCGCCTGCCGAGCTTCAACCGCTTACGGGGTGAGCGGCGAAACACTGCTGCGGCAGCAGAAATTGCTCGGCGGCCTGCAGGACTACGCGCGGAGGCTGCTTCGAGGCCGCTACGGTCCACGCACCGATAAGCTCATCTTCGCGGCGGCAAGGCAGGAACTGATCCCGCAGATCACCGCGCTATCGCCCAGGCGCGGGCCGAGGCCGAGTCGGCTGCAATGCCCACGCACGCCAACCCCTCGCCGAACTGCAGGCTCGCGACGCCGACGCCCGGCGCGTGGCCGCGCTCTACGCCGAACTCTACGCCGTCTAACGGATCGCCGCGCGCAGCGGTCTGATCGGCGCCGCGCTCTTCGAGCATCGCCACGACCTGCGCCAGCGCTGGGCGCGCGCGATCATGACGCGCATCCTCGTCCTGACCGACGACATCGCCAAGCGCACCACACCGCAGAGCACCCTCGGCAAGGGCGCCGCCTACATCCTCCGCCACTGGACCGCGCTCACTCGCTTCCTCGACCACGGCCGCCTGCCGCCGGACAACTACTTGGCCGAAAACCTCCTGCGCATCGTCGCCCTCATCGGCAAGAACTCGCTCTTCCTCGGATCGCCCGACGGCGGCGAACGCGCCGCCGTCACCCTCAGCATCTTCCTCTCAAGAAGCCTGCAGGAGATCGACCCCATCGACTTCCTGACCGCGGTCACGCCGCACCTGCTTGAACACCGCCGGCTGCATCGGCTGATGCTACCCACCCCCGACTTGGCGCCGTGGACCCCGAAGGCCAACACCCAGCGCACCGCCATGGCCAGGGAGGAACACGCGGCTTGAGGGAAATCTCGCCACGTCGGGAGGACGGCTACGATGCTGCTCCACAGCGGCCTGCTAGTTTTTTGAAGTCATGATGCTGGCGTTATCGAAATGCGGCATGGTCCCACGGTAGTCCCAGCGGCGATGCGAAAGCTTCGGCGGTTGCGTCGGATCCAGGCTCGACGTCGACGTGGACGCCTAAAGCTCCTGGTATATCGGCCGTCGTCCCCGCTATCCCCCCGCCTGCTTCTTCTCCCGATACAGCCCCTGGTGGGTCTCGCGCAGCAGCGCCTTGATGTCGATGCCGGCGGGGGCGCGGCTGACGTCGACCTTGGCGATGGCGTCCTCGCTGGCGTAGCCGCCGGGAAACCAGTGGCCCTTGGATTCGAGCATGTTGTAGCGGTAGACGCCGAAATCGTGCATGTCGTAGCACTTCCACAGGCGGCGGAAGCGCAGCACCTCGGGGATGTTGATGCCCGAGGGATCGTCCTGGAATTCGTGGCCTTCCCAGGCGGCCAGCGGATCGGTCAGCACGCGGGCGTCGAGCCTGGCCTGCACCGCCTGATCGTGCGCCGACAGCGGTATCGCGGTCGGGAGGAGGCCGCGCATCTCGTCGACGTGGGCGGGCTCGCTCATCCCGAAGGACAGGGTGTGCACCGCCGGGGTGCGCAGGCAGAAGCGCGCGTTCCACTGGATCGGGGTCAGTGGCGCGCACAGCTCGCGCAGCAGCGGCGGCGGATTGTAGAGTTGACCGCCCTTGTCGTTGGGGCTGATGATGAACACGCCCATGTCGCGTGCCGCCGCCAGCACCACCGCCGGCCAGTTGCGCTGGAAGAAGTAGTAATAGTGCAGGTTGACGAAGCTGAACAGCCCGCTGGCGATGGCGTCGCAGATGACGTCGACCGGACCATGGGTGCTGAAGCCGACCGCGCCGATGATGCCCTCGCGCTGCATCTTGAGCAGCTCCTCGACCGGGCCGCCCTTGGCGCAAGCGGTGATCAGGCGCTCGCGGTTGTTGAGGCCGTGCCAGCCGTAGAGGTCGATGCGGTCGGTGCGCAGGCCCTTGAGCTGCTCGTCGACCTTGCGTCGCGCCTCGTCGGCGGTCTGCGGATCGCCCTTGGTCATCAGGTGGTAGGACGCGCGCGGGATGCGCAGTTCGTGGTTCAGCACCTGGCCGTAGCAGTACTCGGACTTGCCGTAGCCGTGCGCGGTCTCGATGTGGTTGATGCCGGCGTCGAGCGCCAGGCGCACCAGGCGCATGCACTGTTCGACCATGTCGCGCGGGATGTCGTCGCGCGGCTGATCCCAGCCGTGCACGTAGCGCATGCCGCCAAGGGTGATGACGCTGAGCTGCTGGCCGGTGCTGCCGAAACGGCGGTACTGCATCGGCGCGCGCTGATTGCGGATGGTGGTCATGGGCGCAGCCTCGGCGGTGGCCGGGCGGCGTGCAAGGCGCGGACACGCATTTCAGCACGTCGCTGCGCGCATGGCGACCGCGCGCGCAGCGGTCCGGCTGATCCGCTGGTGGGTGGTGCCGGCCAGCGCAGGGCGCCCTCAAGATCGACGCGACGGCAGGAACAACCAACCGCAGATTTCGCGGATTGCGCAGATGCGACGTGACGACTCTGCGTTCATCTGCGAGATCTGCCGCTGACTGTTCTTCCCGTCCGTGGCGGCAACGGCTTGCGCTCATCTCTGGGGCGCCCTGCATGCCGGCAGAGCCAGCCCCTGGACTCGTGCCAGCGCCACCCAAGGCTGTCGACCCGATGGAATCCCTGGCCAACCTCGGTTACGTCCTCACTGCCGTCTTCGGCTTCGGCTTCGTCATCATCATCCATGAACTCGGCCATTTCCTGTTCGCCAAGTGGGCGGGCGTGCGCGTGCTGCGCTTCTCGGTCGGTTTCGGACCGGTGGTGCTCAGCCGCACGGTCAAGGGCACCGAGTACACGCTCTGCCTGATCCCCGCCGGCGGCTACGTGCGCATGCACGGCCAGGAGGACGGCACCGAGGGCGCGCGCGAAGTTGGCAGCCTGACCGCGGCGCCGCCGGGCTGGCGGGCGCTGATCCTGTTCGGCGGCGTGCTCTTCAATCTGGTGTCGAGCTGGCTGCTGCTGGTGTGCCTGGCCTGGTACGGCATGCCGCTGGTGCCGCCGGTGGTGGGCGTGGTGGTGCCACGCGTGGTCACCACCATCGACGGACGCGAGGTCGAGATCGACGGCCCGGCGGCCAAGGCCGGCATCCGGCGCGGCGACCGCATCCTCGCCATCGATGGCCACAAGACCTATTCGTTCCAGGACCTGATCATGGCGGGCGTCGGTTCCGGCGGCCGGCCGCTGGTCATCGACCTTGAACGCGGGCAGGGCGAACGCCTGACCGTCACCGCCACGCCGATTTACGACCCGAAGCGCGGCGCGCCCATGCTCGGCATCGGCGAGGCCATGGGCACGCGCATCAGCGCGGTCGACCGCCGCAGCCCCGGCGATCTGCGCGTCGGCGAGACGGTGGTGGCGGTCGACGGCGCGTCGGTGCCGGCGGGCGCCACCGGCACCGACGTCGACGACCTGCTCAGCCCCTTCCTCGGTCGCGACGTGCGCCTCGGGCTGACCCGCGGTGCGGTGCGCCGCCAGGTCACCATCCGCTATGGCGGCACGCGCGCCGAGAGTGAGCGCGCGCTCGGTCTGCCGGTGCAACTGACGTCGGTCAGTCCGGGGAGCGGAGCCGCCGCAGCCGGCGTGCGGCCCGGCGACGTGGTGGTCGCCGTGGATGGCCGGCCCGTGGCCTCGGCACAGCATTTCATGAACCTCATCGGTCCCTCCGCGCGCAGCGGACGGACCATCCGCCTGCTGGTGCGCCGCGCGGGCATCACGCTGCCCGAGATGATCATCACGCCGCACGAGCTCGCCGGCGAACGGCGCATCGGCGTCATGCCGGATTCGTCCCTGCCGCTGCGCCTCGACCACCTGCCCGCCGCCCTCGGCCATGAGCGCAGCGCCCTGGCCGCCGCCGGTCTGGAGGTCAGCGACACGTTGCTGGCGCTGAAACCCCTGGACGGCGATGACGACACGTCTCCCAGCCGCTTCGCCGCGCGCTGGTTGCGCGGTGGCAGCGTGCATACCGTCGAGATCCCGGCAGCCCTGCGCGACCGCCTGCGCCGCGAAAATGGCGCCGAATATCAGCTCATCGCCAAGCTGGCCGGCACCCGGGTGCTGCGTACCAATGGCGACGGTACCGGCGAGTTGGGCCGCGCCGACCAGCAGGGGGTGGAACTGAAGCCCGCGCTCGCGCTCACCGCCCTCGGCCCCGAGCTCAAGGATCGGCTGATCGCCGCGCTGGCGCCGGACGACTGGATCCTGGGACTCGGCTGGCGCGCCGGCACCGACGCGGCCGGTATTCCGGTGATCGAGATCCTGCGCGGTGCCGGGCCGGTCCAGACCAAGGAGGTCGCCGCCCTCGCTGCGGGTACTGCTGTCTTCCTCGCCACCGACAAGGTGCCCTACCGGCTCAGCGACTGGAGCGAGGCGTTCACCCTCGCCAACCACCAGACCGCGTCGATGTTGCGTACGACCCTGCGCATCATCCCCAAGTTCTTTGCCAAGAAGGAGTCCGGCGGCGTCGACGCCAGCAAATCGGTGTCGGGACCGATCGGCATCTTCCGCGCCATGAAGAATGACGCGGAGATGTTCGGCTTCGCCAGCGCCCTCAGCCTGATCGCCTTCATCGGCCTCAACCTGTTCATGGTCAACCTGCTGCCCATCCCGCTGGTCGACGGCGGCCAATTGGTGTTCCTCGCCATCGAGGTGGCGATGCGGCGGCCGGTGCCGCTGCGCGTGCAGAACTACGCCAACTACGCTGGTCTCGCCCTGATCCTCGCGCTGATGCTGTTCGCCCTGACCGTCGACGTCGGCCGCATGCTCTCCTGAACGCGGCATTTGGGCCACGCTGCGGCGTTGGCTCCGTCGGTCGTTCCACCAGGAATCTCCCTCCGTCGCCGCCTTGCAGCGTAGCCCAACTGCCGCGTTCAGGCCTCATGTGGGCCACGCTGCGGCGTTGGCTCCGTCGGTCGTTCCACCAGGAATCTCCCTCCGTCGCCGCCTTGCAGCGTGGCCCAACTGCCGCGTTCAGGCTGAATGCCAGAGGCGCCCGGCGTCTGCTGACCGCTGCCTGCTGACTGCGCACCGCGCACTCCACCGCACTCCCGAGCGCGTACAGCGACCAGCAGGCTTGCCCCATCGCGCGCCCAGGTCTACAGTCGCACTCCCTCAGCGACCCCGCCATGCGCGCCGCCCTCGCCCTCGCCATCCTTGTCGCCGTCGTGCCTGCCGGACTGGCGGCGCAGAGCGCGCTGCGTGAGGTACTGCCTTCGGGTCTGACGGTGATTGTGGACGAATTCCACGGCACCGCCGCGGTGGAGATCATGGTGGCGGTGCGCGCGGGGCCGTTGCACGAAGGCCCACTCCTGGGCAGCGGCGTGAGCGCGCTCACCCAGCGCCTGCTGGTCGGCGGGGGTGGTGGGGTCGACGACCGCCGGCGCGCGCTCGCCCGCCTGGGCAATCGCTTCACCGCCAGCACCCAGACCGCCTACGCCAGCTACGCGCTGTCGACCACCGGCGACCACTGCGCCGACGCCCTCGCCCTGCTCGCCGGCATGCTCGCCAACTACACCTGGAACCAGGTCGATCTCGAACGCGAGCGCCGCGCCCAGCTCATCGCTGGCGAGGATCCCGCCCTGGTCGAAGGCCACCTGCTCGGCGCCACGCTCTACCGCACCCATCCCGCCCGGCTGCCGGTCGCCGGCCTGCCGCGCATGGTCGACCAGCTCACCGTCGACCTGGTCAAGCGCTACCAGGCGGCGCGCTACACCACCGCCAACACCGTGGTGGTGGTGGTCGGCAACGTGAACACCAACGAGGCCCGGCGCTGGGTCGAACAGGCGTTCTCGCGCCAGTCGCTGGGTGGCTACCAGGCCCAGGCGCCGGTGGTCGAACCCGTCCAGGTGGCGCCGCGTCATGCCAGCAGCGTGGTGCCGGGAGCGGCGCCGCGCACCTTGCTGGCCTGGCGCACCGAAGCGCCCGAGCACGCGGCGCAGCCGGCCCTCGCGGTGCTCGCGCGCGTGCTCGGCGATGAACGCCACGGCGTGCTGCGCCTCGCCCTGGCGGCCAAGCAACTGCCCGCCGAGGTGACCGTCGACAGCCGGATGGCGGTCGATCAGCCGGGCGCGCTGGTGATCACCCTGGCGGTGCCGCCCCAGCGCCGCGCCGACCTCGAACCGGTCATCGCCGACGCCCTCGCCGCGCTCGCCCAGGATGGCCCCACCGACGCGGATCTCGCCATCGCCAAGCGCCACCTGCGCCGGCTCTCGGCCGAGCGCCTGGCGGCGGTGCGCCCGCGCAGCCAGGACCTGCTGCACTGGGAGCTGTGCACCGCCGATCCCGCCTACGGCCGCAGCTTCGCCGCCCAGGTCGCCGCGGTCAGTGCGCGCGAGGTCGCCGAGGCGGCACGCCGCTACCTGGTCGCCGACGGCAGCAGCCGCCGCTGCACGGTGGTGGTGCGTGCCCAGGCTGAGGCGCCGGGCGCACCCGGCCGCACCGCCGTGCCCACCGGCACGCTCACCCCTGAGCTGATCACCCTGCCCGGCGGTCTGCGCCTGCTGTTGCGCCCGGCTGGCGAACAGCCGCTGGTCTGCGTGCGCGTGACCCTGGGCGGCGGCGCCGCGATCGAGCCGGTCGAACAGGCCGGTGCCACCGCCCTGCTCGCGCAACTGCTGGTGCGCTCGACGGTCAACCGCACCAACGCCGACATCGAATCCCTGGTCGCAGTCCGCGGCATCGGGCTGCACGCCGAGTCCGGTCAGCACGCGCTGGCGCTGGGGGTGAGCTGCTTCCCCGAGGACCTCGACGCCGCCCTCGAACTGCTGCTCGACATGCTCTGCCGGCCGGCCCTGGCGCCCGACGATCTCGACGTGGCGCGCACCCGCCTGCTGCGCGAGCTGGCGGGACGCGAAGCCGATGCCGAGCTGCGTCTGCTCGCCCATGTGCGCACGGTGGCGCTCGCCGGCCACTATGCCGCGCGCCCACCCGCCGGTCGCGCCGAGGGCGTCGCCCGTCTCGACCGCCCGGCCCTGGCCGCGCATGTCCGCCGCTTGGCGGTGGCCGGCAACGCCGTGCTCAGCATCTACGGTCCGCTCGAACGCGACACTGTGGTCGCCACCGTGCAGCGCCTGCTCAACCGCACCGGCGGTCTCCCCGCCGGGACGATCCCGCGTCCACCCCAGATGGTGGCCGGCGGTCCGCCGCCGCCGCTGACCGTCGCCCAGCAGGCCGGACCGCGCTCCGGCCTGGCCCTCGCCTGGGGTGCTCCGGGAATCGCGCCACCGGCCAACGATGGCGCCGCGATGGCCGTGCTCGACGCCCTGCTCACCGGCGGCAATGGCCGCATCGACCGCGCCCTGGTCGCGGTCGCGCCCGAACTCGCCGTGCGGGGTACCCGCGAGGCCTACGACGGTCGCGGGCTGTGGCTGGTGTGGACGCGCTGCGACGACGCCCAGATCGACCTGGTCCAACAGGTGGTGCGCGAACAGGTGCGTGGCCTGGTCGCCGAACTCGCCCTGCCGGCCGGCGACCCCCGCGCCGTACCGCAGGCCGAGATCGACGTCGCCAAGGCGCTGTCCGTCACCGCCCGCACCCTCGCCCAGGAGGACCAGGCCGGCGAGGCCCGACGCCACGCCGAAGCCCTGCTCACCATCGGCGACTGCGCACCCGAGGTCGAGGCCGTCCAGCGCCTCGCCGCGGTCACCCGCGCCGATGTGCAGCGGGTCGCCGCCGCCTGGCTGGCCGGCGATCCCGCGGTGATCGTCCACCGCCCGGCGCCGGTCCCGGCGGTGGACGCCGTCCCACTCCCAGTACCGGTCCCGGTCCCGGTCCCGGTCCCGGTCCCGGCTCCGTCGGCGCGGCCTGAGTCCCCGGCAGCGGGCCCGCGGGCCGCCGCGCCCGCCATCCCGGCCGTTGTCCCAGCCGCTGTCCCGACCACTGTGCCCCCCGCCTCCGCGCCGTTGGCGCCACGATGAACATCCCGCCCTTTCGTCCGTAACAGCAGGAGTAGAGTCCCCGCCCATGGCTGAAGTCCGCAAAACCGAAGAGGACGCGCTGTTCGAGGTGGTCGACCGCGAAGCGGCCGATGACGTCGAACGCAATGCGTCGCGGATCCTCTACCAGGCCCTGCAGGACCGCAAAGAGACCCTCGGCGGCCAGGCCCAGATCCCGCTCGACGACAAGCATCTGTCCGAGGTCATCTTCGCCGAGGCGCGCCAACGTTCGGCGCAGATCACCGGTCTCGCCAACGGAGCCGTGTCCGACCGTCTCGATCCGCCGGCCAGGGCCATCCCGGTCTGGCTGATCATCGCCTGGATCGTCGCCATCGCCCTGGTGGTGACGGCGTTCCTCGTGCTCAACAAGTAACTCGCCGGGGGCCGCAGGGCCCAGGTCGCGTACGGCCTTACGAGAAGTCGCCGTCCGAACGACCGAACCTCCGCACGTCCCCGGTCCGAACCTCGGTACGTCGATGCAGCCTTTCGTTCCCCGTCGGCGGCGTAGAACCCCGACCGCGTGCAGTGCTACCTCGATCTGATGCGGTTGATCCTCGATCGCGGACGCGACCGCGACGACCGCACCGGCGTCGGCACGCGGGGCATCTTCGGCCATCAGATGCGCTTCGACCTGCGTCAGGGCTTCCCGTTGGTGACCACCAAGAAGGTGCACCTCAAGTCGATCATCCATGAACTGCTGTGGTTCCTCAGCGGGCGCACCGACAACCAGTGGCTGGTCGACCGCGGGGTCACCATTTGGAATGAGTGGTCCACCGCCGAACAGTGCGCGCGCTTCGGCCGGCCGGCCGGCGACCTCGGCCCGGTCTACGGCCACCAGTGGCGCAACTTCGGCGCCCGCCGTCAGCCCGACGGCACCTACGCCGCCGATGGCGTCGATCAGATCGCGCGGCTGGTCGCCGAGATCCGCCGCAACCCGTCATCGCGCCGCCTGATCGTCAGCGGCTGGAACCCCGCCGAAGCCGACCAGGTCGCGCTGCCGCCCTGCCACACCCTGTTCCAGTTCCAGATCCAGGATGGCGAGCTGAGCTGCCAGCTCTACCAGCGCTCGGCCGACGTCTTCCTCGGGGTGCCCTTCAACATCGCCAGCTACAGTCTGCTGACGCTGATGCTCGCCCAGGTCTGCGACCTGCGCCCCGGCGACTTCATCCACACCCTGGGCGACGCGCATCTCTACCGCAACCACCTCGACCTCGCACGCCTGCAACTGACCCGCGACCCGCGTCCGCTGCCGACCATGACCTTGAACGCCGGCGTGCGCGCGCTCGAGGATTTCCGCTTCGAGGACATCACCCTCACCGGCTACGACCCGCATCCCGCCATCAAGGCGACGGTGGCGGTGTGAGCGTCTCGGGCCGTCCCGGCAGGCATCGCCGCCGCGCTGGAAGCCGCGTTTCCACCGCCGGGCGACCGAGCGCCCACGGTTGAACGACGGACCTGGGTCAATACCCCTGCCGCTTGATATCGACCGTCGGTGGCCAACCATGCTGGGCATGCCTGGCCCAGTCGCTTGCAGCGCCGGACTCGTCGATCAGGACCTGGGCCGTGGGGCCCGCACTGGCGGCGGGCTCTCGCCTCTCTGGCTCATCGCGGCCTACTCGCTGCCCACCAGGGCGATCGGAAACCAGCTCGCGTTGCCGTGGCACCATCCGGAAGACCTGAAGTTCTTCCGCCAGATGACGCTGGATCACGCCGTCATCATGGGGCGACGCAGCTTCGAGGCGCTGGGACGCAAGCCGTTGCCACGGCGGACGAACATCGTGGTCAGCCGACAGCCAGGACTGCACTACCCCGGCACCGGGGTGACGGTGTGCCGATCCTTGCCTGAGGCCATCGATCACGCGGCGCGGTCAGGCACGCAGCCCCCGTTCGTCATCGGCGGCGGCGAGGTGTATCGGCAGGCCATCCCGTTGGTGACGCGGATGTACCTGACCGAGATCCGTGCGGCCCATCCCGGCGACGCCTTCTTTCCGGAGATCGTTCCGTCGCAGTGGCGAGAGCAGTCCCGGCGCGAGTCGGACGACGGCCACCTGGTCTTCCTCACCCTGGATCGCGTGACGGTCGAAGCGCACGCCTGAGCTCGGATGCCGCCACCTGATCCAGGCCGTCGAAGGCCGCTTCCGCTCACGCCCGATCCCATGCCCGCCCGCCTGCGTCCCCGCCGCACGCTCTCCACCGCCACGCTCGGCAAGCGTCGCCGGCAGCCCTACACCTACGCGCCGCGGCTGCTCGAAGCGGTGCCGCTACGCGCGGGGCGCGGCAACGTCGATCACCTGTGGGTGTCCAACCTCTGCCTGCGCTTCACCAGCCTGTGCCCGGTCACCGATCAGCCGGACTGGGGCGAACTGCATCTCAACTACGTGCCCGATCTGCTGCTGGTCGAGAGCAAGTCGCTGAAGGAGTACCTGACCAGCTTCCGCATGCACGGCGACTTCCACGAGGACGTCTGTCGGGTGGTGTGCGACGATCTGGTGCGCTGCATCCGCCCACGCTATCTCGAAGTCCTCGGCCACTTCGACAGCCGCGGGTCGATCGCCATCTGGCCGTACGTGCAGTTCGCGCGGCCTGACGACGTCTGGGCCCAGCGCCTGCGCGACGAACGCGCGATCGGCTACCGGCCCGGGCGCTACGCGACGGAGCCCGGCCGGACACCTTGACCGCGCCGCCAGCGGGCGAGGCTCCGCGGAATCCTTCGCGTGTCCCGGGGGCGTCCTGCGGCCGCTATTTTCCCCGGGAAACGCGAAGGGTGCTTTTTGTCCAGGGGGCAGACGCCCCCGGTTACCCCAAGGCGCCCGCCATGTACGTGGTCATCGTCCGCATCCAGGTGAAGCCCGAGCACCTCGACGCCTTCATCGCCGCCAGCGCTGACAACCACCGCAACACGCGCCATGAAGCCGGCAACCTGCGCTTCGACGTGCTGCGTCAGGCCGACGACCCGGCGCGCTTCATGCTCTACGAGGTCTACCACCGCCCCGAGGACTTCCTCGCCCACCAGCAGACCGCGCACTACGCGCGCTGGCGCGACGCCGTGGCGCCGATGATGGCGGTGCCGCGCGTGGCCGAGAAGGCGTACAGCCTGTTCCCCGAGCCGTGGGCTTGATGCCAGAGGCGCCGGCGGCGTGGTCGTTCCAGCACCCGACCGTCGTCCACGTCGGCGCCGGCAGTTGGCTCGCGGGCGCCAAGCGCGCCCTGGGTCGCGAACGTCGCGTGCTGCTGGTGACCGGCAGCCGCACCCTGGAGCACCTGCACCTGGACGCTGCGCTCGCCGCGTTGTGCGCCGAACACCAGGTGACGCTGACCCACGCCCGCGTGCCCAGCGAGCCCGACACCGTCCTGGTCGACGCGGTGGCGGCGCAGGCCCGCGCCGCCGGCTGCGTCGCGGTGCTCGCCATCGGCGGCGGCAGCGCCATGGACACCGCCAAGGCCGCCGCCGCGCTGGCGACCAATCCCGGTCGCGCGCGCGACTACCTCGAAGGCCTGCCCACTGGCGGCGGCCAGGCGCTGGGCACGGCGCCGCTGCCCGTCATCTGCATCCCCACCACCGCCGGCACCGGTTCGGAGGTGACGAAGAACGCCGTGCTGCAAGTTCCCGAGCACCGCTTCAAGCGCAGCCTGCGCAGCGACCTGCTCTACCCGCGCGAGGCGTGGATCGATCCCACGCTGTCGGCGCTCTGCCCGCAACCCATCGCCGCGGCGTGCGGCTGGGACGCGTTCACCCATCTCGTCGAGGCGTTCACCTCGTCGGCGCCGCATCCCATCGCCGACGCGCTGGCGACCGCCGCTATCCCGCGTGCCATCGCCGGTCTGCGCGCCATCGCCGAGGGACGGCGCAGCCTGGACAGCGCCAGCGATCTCGCCTGGGCATCCACCGCCGGCGGCATCTGCCTGGCCAACGCCGGCCTCGGCGCCGCGCACGGCCTGGTCGCGCCGCTGGGCGGCAGCTTCCCGGTCGCGCACGGCGCCGCCCTGGCCGCGCTGCTGCCGGCCACCATCGCCGTCAGCCTTGAGGCGCTCGCCGAACCGGCACGCGCCACCGCGCCAGCCACCCGCACCGCGCTCGACCGCTACCGCGCCGTCGCCGGCTGGCTGATCGGCAGCGGCGCCAGCGTGGACGCCCTGCCCGCGGCCCTCACCGACCTGCGCCGCCGCCTGCGCCTGCCCGGCCTGCACGCCTACGGGGTCACCGCCACCGACGCCGAAGCGATCGCCGCCGCGCCCAGCGGCAGTCTGAAGACCAATCCGGTGGGGCTGAGCGCGCAGCGCCTGGCCGAGATCGTGGTGCGGGCGATTGCCGACTGATCCTCAACGCGGCATTTGGGCCACGCTGCGGCGTTGGCTCCGTCGGTTGCTCGGGAGAGCCGTCAGCGCGCCGCCTGCTGCGCCGGCCAGGTGCGGTGGTTGAAGCGTTCGGCTTGGCGCTGGGCGAAGCTCGTGCAGATGTCCCAGAGGTTGGCGACCGGGACGTTGCTGTAGGGCAGGGTGTGCAGGTAGGCGGGCGGGCCGAACTCGGGGGTGAGCGTCGACACGCTCTGGCCACGTGCCTGCTGGGCGTCCCACACCAGGTCCCACCAGCGTTCGTGCGCTTCGACGTGGCGCTGGTATTCCGGCGCGCGCGGGTCGGGCACCTGCGGGCCTTCCTCGTAGCCGACGCGAGCGTGCAGGTGGTGGGTGTGGCGGGCGGCGAGGCGGACGGTGTCGAGATCGACGTCGAGCAGGCGTCCGGCGACCACCACCCAGTGGCTGAAATCGGCGGTCAGCTTCAGCGCCGGCAGCGCTTCGAGCACCGGCCGGGTCACCCACGGGCTGTAGAAGCAGCGGCCGCGGTGGGTCTCGTGGGTGACGGTGATGCCGGATGCGAACTCGATGGCCAGAGCCTCGGTGTAGAAGCGCAGGCTGTCGGCGGCGCTCCAGAAGTCGCGACCGCTGTGGGCGTTGATCAGCAGCGGACCCAGCGCGCGCGCCTCGTCGACCTGACGGCGGAACGAGGCGAGGTGGTCGTCGACGGAGTTGCCACCACCAGTGAAGATCTGCGGGATGAACGAGAAGCCGTGCTGGTCGAGCAGGTCGCGCAGGCGGCCGCGATGGTCCGCGGCCGGCAGGCCAGCCTCGATGCCGGCGAAACCCAGCGACTTGATCCGGGGGAAGACGGTGTCCCAGGGCTCGGTGACGCCCCACAGATGGCGGTGCAGAGCGAGTTTCATGGCGGCATCCCCAGAGTGGCCGGGATGGTGGTGCCAGGGACGATCAGGGAAGCCGCGGATCACCGACCTTGCTGCGGGCCTGCGGGCGCTACGACCCGTGCCACGCTCACCATGTCCGAACTGCCACCAGCTGACCAGATGGGGAAGGACGAGCCGCCGCGGTTGGTGGCGGATGAGCCGACGTGCAGCCCGTTCCGATCGCCTGCGGTCGATGCTCCGCCACCGACCGGCCATCGGCCAGGTGACGTCGTCGGCATGCACCGCACCGTCGCCAACTGACCATGCCCACCCTCCGCCACCTGCGCTGGGGCATCCTCGGCACCGGCAACATCGCCGGGAAATTCGCGCGCGATCTCGCCAGCGTCGCCGATCGCGCCACCCTGGTCGCGGTGGGCAGCCGCGATGCGGCCAAAGCCGAGTCCTTCCGCATCGCCCACGGCGCCCAGCGCGCGCATGCCAGTTACGCGGCGCTGGTCGATGATCCCGGCATCGACACCGTCTACATCAGCCTGCCCAACCACCTGCATGCGGAGTGGGCGCTGCGCTGCGCCCAGGCCGGCAAGCACGTGCTGTGCGAGAAGCCGGCGATGCTCACCACCAGCGAGCTCGAGGCGGTGCTCGCCTTGGCCAGGCGCTCCGGAACCTTCTTCATGGAGGCCTACGCCTACCGCTGCCATGCGCGCTGCGCCCGGCTGACCCGGCTGATCGCCGACGGCGCCATCGGCGCGCCGCGCCTGCTGCACGCCAGCTTCGCCTTCGATGGCTCCACCCTGGGCCGGCCGCGGCTGTGGGACGCCGCCATGGGCGGGGGCGCGCTGATGGATGTCGGGGTCTACCCGCTGAGCTGGCTGCGCCTGGTCGCCGGCGAACCGCTGGCGGCGCAGGCGCTGGCCCACGTCGAAGCTGGCGTCGACCATTGGACCGCCGGCACCCTGGCCTTCGCCGGCGGCGCTATCGGCACCTTCACCACCGCGCTGCGCTGCGCGACGCCGACCACGGCAGTGGTGCACGGCGCGACCGGCGCGATCGACGTGGTCGAACCCTGGCGCTGTCCACCCGGCGCCGCCCTGGTGCTGCGCCGGCCGGGGCACGACGACGAACGCTTCACCGATGACGACGGGCTGGCGCTCTACGCGCGCGAGGCGCTGACCGTGGCCGCGCACGTCGACGCCGGCCAGGCGCCGGCGTGCACCTGGGCGGATTCGCTTGGCCAGGCGCGGCTGCTCGACGCGCTGCGCGCGCAGATCGGGGTGCGCTGGCCCGACGCTGCCGGCGATGGTGACGGCGACAGCGACGGCGGACGCTGATGCCCGGGCGCGGCGCCAAGGTGCTGTTCGTCATCGCGGTGATCGTCATCGGCGCGGCCTTCGTCATGTTCAAGGTCAAGGTCGCCGTCCTCGGCTTCAAGTACGTGCTGGTGCTGGGCGGCGTGCTGCTGCTGATCACCTGGCTGAGCGGCGTGTTCCGCTCGCGCGACCCGGACTGACCGTGAGCGCTCGTCCCGATCCGGCGGTCGCGGCCAGCCCGCCCGACAACCCCTACGCCCCGCCCGACGGCCCGGTGCAACCGCGCCGCCGCCGGCCCGGCTGCGACTGTCCGCGCTGCGGGCGCGACATCGGCGTGCACAGCCCGATGTTCGCGCTGATGCCCAACCGCTTCCGCTGTCCGTACTGCCGTTCACGTCTGCGCTATGCCAGCGCCGATGCCTGGGTGTGGAGCATCCTCGCGCTGGTGCTCGCGGCAGTGGTCATGCTGGCGCCGCTCGGCCGCCTGCTCCCGCTGACCAGCACCGCCAACCGCCGCCTGGTCGTGCTCATGCTGGCGCTGCTGCTGTTCTCGCTGGCGTCCTATGGGCTGGCGGCGCTGCTGCGCCGCTGGCGGCGGTTGGAAGCGCGCTCAGCGCCCGACGTCGACGCCGGCGGCAGCCGGTGAGATCGCCCCGGCCAGGTTGTAGAAGCACCGCGCCGCCAGCGCGCCGACAACACCGCCCCGCAGCCGGGGTACCATGTGCTCGTCCATCCGCATCTGCAAACGGAGCCCCCATGCTGCGCGCCTTGCTCATGTCCAGCGTCCTCATCGCCACCCTCGCCAGCGCGTCCGCCGCCGATCCGGCGCCCAACACGCTCAGCGACGAGGAGAAGAAGGAGGGCTGGATCCTGCTCTTCGACGGCACCAGCCTCGACCAGTGGAAGGCCTTCAAGGGCGGCGGCCCGGCGCCGGCGTCGTGGAAGGCGGTCGACGGCACCCTCGCCCTGCCCGGCAAGGGCGGCGGCGACCTGGCGACCAAGGAGCAGTACGACAACTTCGAACTGAAGATCGATTGGAAGATCTCCCCCGGCGGCAACAGCGGGGTGATGTACCGCTCCACCGAGGAGGGCGGCGCGCCGTACATGACCGGCCCCGAGATCCAGGTCCTCGACAACCAGAAGCACGCCGACGGCAAGAATCCCAAGACCTCGTCGGGATCGTGCTACCACATGTACCCGCCGACGAAGGACGTGACCAAGCCGGTGGGGGAATGGAACTCGTTCCACATCATCGCCGATGGCGCCAAGCTCACCCACGTCCTCAATGGCGAGAAGGTCTGCGAGTACGAGATCGGTTCGGCGGACTGGAAGACCAGGCTGGCGACCAGCAAGTGGGCCAAGGCCGCGCTCTACGCCACCAAGACCAAGGGCTACATCGTGTTGCAGGACCACGGCAACCCGGTGTGGTTCCGCAATATCAAGATCAAGCCGCTGGCGGCGACTCCGGCGAAGTGATCGTCGCCAGCAGGCTGCTGCCCTGGGCTGTCCAGGCAGCCAGAGCCCGCAGAGCGGGCGTCACCGGTCGCCGCCCAGCGGCGCGGCGCAGCGGGGCGGGTCGGGTCGTCGCTCGCGCCGCGGCTTGCTTCAGCAGCTTGCTCGGGCGGCTGGATGATGACGTGATCGGGCAGGCGGGGGCGGCGGCGGCGACGGCAGTCCCTGCATCCGACTGCGGCCGGTCGCCCTTGCGAGTGGCGCTTGCGCGGTTGCCGCATAGATGTGGGCCCCTTCAGGACGACCAATGTCAGACCACGATGAACACGGCCGCGCCTCGGCGCGCCACGACCATCCCGACAGCAGCTTCTCGGGAGCGCGCTTCCTCGCCTTCGCGGTGCTGATCGCGGCCGCCTTCGCGGTCCTCGCCTTCGGGACGTCGCACGTGTCGCCCCCGGGGGTGAAACCGGGCACCGGAACCGGCACCATCCCGAAGGACCCCGACCTGTGGCCCACCGGCCAACCGAACGGTTCGATCGTCGAGCCGGTCAGGCCCAAGGGCGTCCAGCCCGGCCTCATCCAGGCCTTCACCGGCAAGAACGCCGCCGGTGGGGCGGCCAGCGACCGCCGCGTTGCGCGGCTGTTCGCGCTCTACGTCGCCGCCGGCGAAGCGCCGGCGGCGTTCCTGGCTCCCGGTCCGTTCAGCAGCACCTGGACCGGCGCGATCAATCTCGAGGTCTGGGACGAACTCAGCTTCATGGCCGAGGGCGCCGGCAGCCTGACCATGAAGATCAACGGCAAGCTGGTGCTCGAAGTGCCGCGCCTGAGCAGCGACCGCTGGAGCGCCAAGGCCTCGCCGCTGACGCGCCTGGAGAAGGGCGCCAACAAGATCGAGCTCGCCTACAAGTCGCCGGAGCAGGGCGACGCCTGGGTACGGCTGTACTGGCGCGCCAAGGAGATCGCCATCGAGCCGGTCCCGCCCGGCGTGCTCACCCATGATGGCGCCGACCGTGATCCCGTCCGCGACGCCCTGCGCAGCGGTCGCGAACTGTTCGCCACCCAGCGCTGCGCGCGTTGCCACCAGCCCGGCGACACCGGCCCGGCCGCCACCGCCATGCCCGAGCTGGCCATCGATGCGCCGGACCTGCGCGACGCCGGTGTCCGCCTGAACGCAGCCTGGATGGCGGCCTGGATCCGCGATCCGCAGAAGCTGCGCCCCAACGCCAGCATGCCCGGCCTGCTCCATGCCGGCATCGGCCGCAGCCCGGGTGAACTCGACCAGGACGCCGCCGACCTCGCCGCCTTCCTCGCCGCCGGCGCCCCCGCTGCAGCGGCAGAGAAACCAGCAGCCGCCGAGCAGGTCCAGCTCGGCGGCTGGCTGTTCGCGCAGTTCGGCTGCCTGGCCTGCCACGGCCCGGGCAGCGAAGCCGGCGCCGACGGCCGCGCCCACATCGATCTGCGCCACGTGCGCGCCAAGTGGCGTGCGGACGCGCTGCTCGCCTTCCTGCGCAAGCCGAGCAGCCACTACGGCTGGATCCGCATGCCGGACTTCAAGCTCGAACCGGCTCAGGCCGAAGCGCTCGCCGCATTCGTGCGCAGCGACGGCCTGGTCAAGCAGGTCGCTGCGCCAGCGGCGATCGCCGGTGACGCCGTCCGCGGCAAGGCGCGCGCCCAGACGCTGGGCTGCGCCAGTTGCCATCAGCTCGACGGCGGCGTCACCGCCAAGCCGGCGGCCGCGCTGACCACGCTGACCGCCAGCGAGTCCGGCTGCCTGGCCGCACCCACGGATGCCGCCAAGCGCGGCGCCGCGCCGGCCTACGCGCTCGATGCCGGCCAGCGCCTGGCGCTGCGCATCTTCCTTGGCGAGGGCGAGCGTGCGCGCGACTCGCTGCGCCGGCGCGTGCCGGCCGAGGACGGCGAACGCCGCATCGCCGCCCAGCGCTGCGTCGCCTGCCATGAACGCGAGAGCGAGGACAGCATCCTCTCGCGCCTGGACGACAACGTACGCGCCTTCATCAAAACCCTGCCGACCAGCGCCGATCAGGATCTGGTCGACTCCGCCAACGCCGCCATCGAGCAGCGCCGGCCGAGCCTGATCTACCTCGGCGAGAAGCTGCACGCGCCCTGGATGACCGCGTTCATCTCCGGCGCGGTCGACTACCGGCCGCGGCCCTGGTTGCGCATGCACATGCCGGCCTTCGCCGCCAACGCCGACGTGATCGCGCGCGGAGTCGCCGCTGAGCACGGCTATGCCGGCAACACCACGCCGGTGCCTCCGCCCAAGGAGCTGATCGCGCAGGGCAAGGAGCTGGCGGACAACACCGGCTTCAACTGCATCCAGTGCCACGGCATCGGCCCCGAGCCGGCGCGCGAGGTGTTCGAAGCCCCGGGGGTGAACCTGTGGTACTCGACCCAGCGTCTGCGGCCCGACTACTATCACCGCTGGGTACGGGCGCCGCTGCGCATCGATCAGCTGTCGAAGATGCCGCAGTTCGCCAACGCCCAGGGCGAGACCCCGCTGACCGACGTCCTCGGCGGCGATGCCCGCAAGCAGTACGAGGCGATCTGGCAGTTCCTGTTCACCGTCCCCCCGCCGCCGCCGGGGGGGGAGAAGAATCCCAAGCACGAGTAGGTCGGGCGCGGTCAGCGCCGACCCGCAGTCTGGCTGCTGATCGACCGCCGGACCAGATGGCCCGGGCAGGGCGCCCGAAAGGTCGGGGCAAAAGGCAGGAACAACCAGCCGCAGATTCCACAGATCGCGCAGATGCGAAGAGCGGGCTGCGTGCATCTGCGAGATCTGCGGCGGGTTGTCTTTTTTTCGATTTCCTGCAACGGCATGCGTCGGACTCTTGGGCGCCCTGGTGGCCCGGGGACCTTCCGCCTTGGCAATGCCAGGCCGGTTTCTAGCGTCCTCGCATGACCAGAATCGCGCCGCGTGCAGGCTTGCTCCTGATCGCTTTCCTGGTCGCGCTCGCCGCCCAGGAGGAGGAGCTGGTACTGCGCGATGGACGCACCCTGCGCGGGGTCTACGACGCCGCATCGTCGAGCGTCAAGATCCGCGAGAAGGGCATCACCATGTCCATCGCGGTGCGTGAAGAAGACATCGTCGAGCGCCGACCGGTGGCGGCGTCGCCAGCCCAGCCCGAACGTCCCGCCAGACCCCGCCCGGCTCCCGACACGCCGACCGCCACCGCGCCTGCCCCCGCGTCCCGCTCGGCTCCTGACGTACCGGCGCCGCGTGACGCCGCCGTATCCGACGCCGCTCCTGCGCCCGCGGAACCCCCCACCCCCCGCCGGTCACCGCCGCGACCGTCGCCGCTGGTGCAGGTCGACCTCGAACCGGCGTTGCAGACCCGGCGCGACGACCTGCGACGCGTCTATGCCGAGACCTTCCGGGTGTGGCTGGATGCGCTGCGCACCCGCTACCACGCGCAGGCGAAACTGAACCAGCACAGCGGCGAACCTGCCCGGCTGCCGAAGAACCAGCAGAAGCTGCAAGCGGAGTTCGACGCCGCCGTCAAAACCGAGGCCCAGGTCCAGCAGGACCGCGGCCACGCCGAGCGCGCGCTGATCGATTTCGAGTACGACCTCAAAACGCGCCTGCCCGAAGAGACCTATCTGGTCTGGCTGGAGGCCCAGGTACGGCTGCGCGATCAGCTCGAAGCCCAGGCCATGGCGATCAAGGAGCGCCGCGACAAGGAGGCCGACGACCAGGTCAAGGCGACCAAGGCCGCCGCCAGCAGAGTCGCCTTCGGCACGCCTGAGTTCTTCGATCGCCACCGCAGCGCCGCCCTGGCCGGGTTCCTCAAGGAAGCGGTGGCGCACGAACGTGATCTGGTCAAGTTCCCGCGGCTGTTCGGCTCCATGCAGTCGATCACCCTCGCCGATGTCCGCGAACAGCTCTCCCACGCGCGGGCGCAGACGGCGACGCTCGCGATCAGCGCGTTGACCACGGGCCAGGCGACCATCGCCATGGCGCCGATCGAACTGACCGGGGAACTGCGCTGTCTGGCGATGACCGATGATGGCCAATCCGTGCTCTGCGCGTTGCCCGGTGAGATCGTGGTCCTCGCCACCGCCACCGGCCAACGCCAGGCGACCATCGCCATGCCGGGCTGCGAATGCATCCTGGTGCGCGGCAAGCAGGTGTTCGTCGTCGGCGGCGATCCGCGTTACCTGGCCGAGGTCGATCGCACGACCTGGATGGTGGTCGCCGAGATCGACCTGCCGGCCGCCGGCAACGCCGCGTCCTCGGCCACCCATCCCTTCCGCCTCGCCGGCCGCCAGGCCGGACGCGCGCCAATCCGCAACCTGATCGGATTGGACTCGGCGAAATCGGTGCTGGTCGAGATCGATCTGGCCAAGCGCGCGGTGACCACGGTCGCCGCTCCGGGCGCGCTGTACGTCGAGATTACCACCATGAAGAACGGCCAGGCGGTGACCGAACGGATCCGGAAGCCGCCGCCCAAGGCCTTCGATGGCATCCTCAGCAATCCGTCCGGGACGCGGGTGGTGGTGATCGAACGCGATGCGGCGGCGGTGCTGGCGGTGACTGCGCTGCGCGAGAAGTCGCCCAGCCTCGACGAGTTGCCCGCCGACCCCTTGGTCTTCCGCGCCGAGATGTACCAGGGCCAACCCGGGCAGTGGTTCGCCCGCGATTCGCGCCTGCGCCTCGGCGAGCCGCCGAGCACCTGCGATATCCTGCCCGGCGCGGTGATCATCCCCGATCGCAGCCTGCCGCGCATCCATGCCATCAACTTCCCCGAGCGCGTCCCGCCCGGCAGTGCTCCGACCACGCTGGGTTGGATCGCCACCTTCGATGCCGGGGCGGGTCGGCGGCGGCTGGGCGCGGTCGCCTGCACCCTGCCGATCGGCGGCGAGACCTCCTACGGCCCCACCTCGGGCGGCAGCGGTCTCGGCCGGCATGTGCTGCCCCAGGCCGCCACGCTCGATGGCACCGTGCATCTCTACGTGCGGCTGCCGTCAACGCAGAACACCCTGCATCTCCATCACGCCGCGTTCCCGGCCGCCGCCGCGCCGGCGCTGCCCGAGACCCCGCCCGTCCCCGAAACACCGACGCCCGCACCCGCACCGACCACGCCATGACCACCTCCCTGCCGCGCCGCGGCGCCTTCGCCGTCGCCGCCCTCGCCGGCCTGGGCGCCGGTGCGCTCGCCATCGCCGTCGCGGTGGCCTGGTGCTGCCTGGGCACTTCGTCCGTCGTCGATCAACGGCGCAGCGCCGTCGCCAGCCGCGAACGCGACCTCGCTGCGCTCGCTGCCGAGCGCACCACCCTGGCCGCTTCCGCAGCCACGGATGAGCGCGCCAGCCAGGGCGACGCGGCGGCGCTGGCCCAGGCCGAGGCCGCGGTGGCGCAGGTCGGGCAACGCCTGGCCCAGCTTGCGCAGGAGCACGTCGCGGCGATCGCCCAGATCAACTCCGGGGCGACTGCGCCGGTCAGCGTTCCGGTGCTGGCGCCGCCTCCCGCATTGGCGCCGACAGCCGCCGCAGCCGATCTCGTCGCCGCCAAACCGGCAGCCAGGCCGGCGGGCGGCGGTCTGGCCAGCCAGGCGGGCGACACGGTGACGGTGCGCAACAGCCGCGGTGAACTGGCTGGTGGTTTCATCCTCGACAGCGGTGATCAGTTCGTGGTGATCAGCGACGCCATCCTGCTGCCGGTGGGCACCGAGGCCGAGATCCGCCTGATCACCCCACGCGGCACCGCGCTGGTGATCCGCCAGCCGGTCAGCCACGTCGACAACGAGACCCGCGTCGCCGTCATCGAGATCGCCAAGCGCAGCCGGCCCAGCGAACTGGTGCTGTCAACGGCTGGTGATCCCGCGAAGTCGGCGCGGCTGTTCGCCCACGTGCGCACCGGCAGCGAAGGCGTCCATCAGATCCTCGACGGCGCCGTGACCGGGACGGTCAGCGTCACCGTCCCCAGCGTGCTGGCGGCCGCGCTGCCGGTCCGACCGGTTCCCGGAGCCAAGCCGGCTCCGGCGGGTGCGCCCCAGCAGGTCGACCACCTGCGGACCAGCCTGCCCGGCACCGCCGGCCTGAGCGGGTCGGCGGTCTGCGATGCGCAGGGCCACTGCCTGGGCATGCTGCGCGTCGGCCTCAGCGAACTGGGTACCACCTCCGCCCTGCTGCCGGCGCGCGCCATCCAGGCCGCGCTGGTGCGCCGCTACCGCCGCTGGGGGAACTGACCATGACCACCACGCGGCGCCAGATCGCCTGCACGGGCTGCGCTGCGCGCGTCGTGCTCGCTGACGGGGTGGACAGCGGCACCTGCCCGGCCTGCGGCCGCGCCTACCGCGTCAGCGGGCCGCCCGCGGCGCCGGCGCCGGTGGCCGACGTCCAACCTGGTCTCGACATCACCCCGGCCGGCCTGGGCATCGCCGGTGCGATGTTCCGCGAGGACGTGGCGGCGCCTGAGGTTCCCGCCGCCGACAGCAGCGCCGTCGATGTCGCGCTGGCGGCCAGCTCGGTGCCAGCGGCCGGCTTTCTGGCTGGCGCCCTCGCCCAGCGGCGCGGTCAGGTCGCCCTCGCCATCGGCGCCGGTCTGCTGCTGATCGCCGCGCTGCTGGCGCTGGCCGGACCCTTCGACGGCGCTGAACGGCAGATGCTGAGCGCGCGGCTGCACGCGCTCGACGACGAACTGTCGACGCACAGCGGGCAGCTCGATGCCCTGCGCCGCGCCGCCGTCGACCGTGGCCATGCGGCCGTCGCCCGCGCCGCGCGGCTGCGCGCCCTGCGCGCGGACCTCCAACGCGGCGAAGAACAGGTCGCGACGTTGCAGCGCAGCCAGCAGGTCGAACTGGACGCCCTGCGCAGCCGCATCGATGCCGCGCGTCCATCCGCCGCTGGCGCGACCTCCGCGACCGACCTGACCGCGCTCATCGGCCGGGTCGGCCACCAGAGCACTCAGGCGATAGCAGTGCCCGGCACGGTCGACGCCATGCTGCTGGCCGGCGACGGCCGGCGGCTCTTCCTGCTGCTCGGCACCGCCGGCCAGGTCCAGGAACTCCTGCTCGACCAGCGCGCCCTCGGCCGGGTGTTCACCGCCGACAGTGCGCTCACCAGCATGGACTTCGGCTCCCTCCCCGGTGGCGAGACGCTGATGCTGGTCGGCGCCGCAGCGCCGCGACTGGTCGGGATGTCGACCACCACCTTCGCGCGCAATCTCGATGTCGGTACCGATCGTGCGTTCGCCCTGGTCAGCAACCTCGGCGGCAGCACCGGCCAGGTGCTGCTGCACCATCCCGGCAACCCGCTCGCCAATCCGCGCGTGGTGCATGCCGCCAAGGCAAACGCCGATGGCTCGCGCAGCTTCTACGAACTGGCGCTGGGTCAGGGCGCGCGCCTGTGCCGCAGCGCCGGGCCGTACTTCGTCATGTTGAAGCCGACCGCCCGCGGCCTGCGCGTGGACGCCTGCCGTCACGACCGCCTGAGCGGCTTCATCACCCGTCGGCAGATCATCGTCGATCGGGTCGAGGCCACGGGCCGCGGCCTGCCACCCGAGATCGCCAGCCAGCGCGTCGCCACCGGCGATCAGGAGATCGCCCGTCATCTCGATGAACTGCGCAAGGCGATAACGTCCTACGACATCGCCAGCGACGTCATCGCGGCGATGGGGCCGCACCTGCCTACCGTGGTCGCCGCCGGCGAGCGGCTGATCATCGCCCGTCGGCTGTTGTCGTTCGCCGCCAACGGCGACATCGCCCTCGATGGCGAGTTCGCGCCTGGTCCGGCGCTGACCGCAATCGGCGCCAGCGCCGACGCCGCCGCGCGCGCCAACGCCTTGGCGCTGGAGGGCCTCTCCACCACCAGTCCGGATGGCCGCTGGGCGGTCAGCGCCACCGCCGTCTACGACGTGTCCACCCGCAAACCGGTGCGCCGCCTGCCGTTCATCGCGGCGGTGCACTGCTTCTCCGCCGACGGCCGCCATCTCTACCTCTACGACAGCCTGCGTCGCCAGGTCTACGCCGCCGAGGACTGGCAGACCACCCTGACCGCACTCGCCCCCTGAGATCCTGGGAAAAATCCCGCGCGCCTGGCCGCGGGCGCGCGCTCGCCCCCTGACCCCAGCGTGCCTTTCCCGGCAGCGGCCTACCCTGCCGCGCATGGACAGCACGACCAACTTCATGAACACCCCCTTTCTGATCGCCATGGGGGTGACCTTCACGGCCTGGAAGGTGGTGGGCTGGACCGGGGCGCTGCTGTTCGCAGCGCGCTGGTTCGTGCAGGCCTGGGTGCGCACGGTGACGGGCGACAAGACCATCCCCACCGTGTTCTGGGTGCTCAGCCTGTGCGGCGCCGGGATGACCCTGCTCTACTTCGTGTTCGGCAAGAACGACAGCGTCGGCATCATCCAGAACCTGTTCCCGGCCTCGGTGGCGGCGTACAACCTGACGCTGGATGTGATCGGGCGGCGGAAGGTGGCGGGCGGATGAATTGGTGCTGGTAGAGCGCGTCGTCCAGACACGGAAAAATAAGGAGACCAGCCGGCGAACGTGGGCTGTGGTCGAGCAGGCTGACAACCGCAGATGACGGCCGCCTGATGCGCGAACGCTATCGCTTGGCGAGCGGCGCGGTGCGCCGGTGCCTCAGGTCAGAGCGTACTCAAGAACCGCGGTCGGGCGATTGTCCCTGCCCGGTTGGACGACCGTCTTGGAGAACCGCTCCCGCAAGTCGCCGACGACGGCGACCGCGCCGGAAGACCGGCACGTCCGGCGCGATCGCCGGATTGCTGACGCTCTCAGTTCGTCGCGCGGTCGGCCGCGCGGGGTGCCCCCCGCACCCCCCGAGGCTGGGCCGAACCTTGGCGCGCACGTAGGACGATTCAGGCCCAGCCTCTAGCGGACGATCTTCTCGCTGCTCGAACGCTTGCGCGGTGACTCCGATCCGTCGCGGGCGAAGATCGGCTGGCCGTCGCGCAGGCGCACGCTGACGATGTCGCCGGCCTTGACCTGGTTGGAGGCGATCAGCCGCGACAGCGGCGCCACCAGCAGGCGCTCGACCGCGCGGCGCATCGGGCGGGCGCCGAACTGCGGATCGGTGCCCTCGGCCAGCAGCTTGTTCAGGTAGGGCGTCGAATAGTGGACGATGATCGGGACGCTGGCCGCGAGCAGGCGGTTGGTGACGTCGGTGAGCATGAGGTCGAGGATCTTGCGCAGGTCGTCGTGGCTGAGCACGCGGAAGCAGATGATGTCGTCGAAGCGGTTGAGGAATTCGTAGGGGAAGACGTCTTTGGCCGCCTCGATGGCCTTATGCGCGACGTCCTGGTTGAGCGCCTCGTGGTCGCCCTTGACCGCGAAGCCGATCTGCTTCTGGCGCAGCGTCTCGGACATCTCCTCGGCGCCGACGTTGGTGGTGATGACGATGATCGAGCGTGTGAAATCGACGGTCTTGTTGTTGCCCAGGGTGAGATGGCCGTCCTCCATCAGGCCGAGCAGGGCGTTCCACACCTTGGGGTGCGCCTTCTCGACCTCGTCGAAGAGCACGATCGACATGTAGTGCGACTTCACCTGCGGGAAGAGCTTGGCGATCTTGCCTTCGCCCTCGGCGAAGACGCCGCGCCCGTCGGTCTGCGCCTCCTTGTGGTGGCGGTCGAGATTGTCCTGGGACAGCATCGGCTCGATGTCGTTGCCGACGTAGCCGGGCGGCGAGCCGAACAGCTTGGAGACGGTGAACTCGCTGGAGAATTCCTGGCAGTTCACCCGGGTGAAGGCGTTGCGTTTACCGAAGATGGTCTCGGCCAGCGCCTTCACCGTCTCGGTCTTGCCGACGCCGGTGGGGCCGAGGAAGAGCAGGGTGAGGATCGGACGCTCGACGTTGCGGATGCCGGCGAGGATCTTCGAGAACGAATCGAGGATGGCGTCGATGGCCTTGATCTGTCCGACCACACGCTCGCGCAGCATGGTCTCGAAGCGCGAGACCTGCGGTGAACGCCGGTTGGGGTCCATGATCAGGGCGCGGGAGCGGCTGGCGGTCTCGGTCTGCGTTGACATGGTCGCTCACGATTCCGGTTCGGGTGGTACGGGGCGCCAGCCGGAATGGATGCGCGCCAACGACCTGGGGAAGACGCCTCCGGGGCAAAGAGCCTGCCGGACGACGCCCGGCTACGACAATCCGACGCACGTATCGTTCCAAGAATCCTTACCCCGTGAACCGCACCGGCGCAAAGCGTGGCGGCTCTGCACCAAGGCCAAGCAGGCCGCTGAAAAAACAGCCTGCGGGGGTTTGGAGGGCCCAAAGCCCTCTGAAGCAAAAGCTGAAGTATCGTTTTTTCGCGAAAAATTGGCGCGCCATCGCCACGCGAAAATGCGCTGCGACAAGCAGGGTGCTGTTCATCAGCAGCCTGCTTGCGGACGCACGCGATCAGAAGCGGAAGGCGTAGCCGGCACCGACCGCGGCGGCGAGAGCGAGTTCGTCGTCGTCCTTGTCGTCGATGATGCCGAGCGCCGCCAGCACCTCGATGTTGTGGCGTTGATGCCCGGTGATGGGGATGTTGTAGATCAGCAGCGCGCTGCCCTCACCGCCCCAGTCGTCGGCGTTGTGAAAGGCGAGGCGCGGTCCGATCCACAGGCTGTGGTCGGTGGGAAGCGCCATCGCCTTGAGATTCCATAGCAGCGCGACCCCGAGGCCGAGATCACGGTCCTCGTTGAGGATGACTTCCGGCCGCACCCGCCAGATCTGGTCGCGACCGAAGGTGAACTCGGCGAAGCCGCCCGGCTCGACGCCGGCGACTCCGGCCATGAGCTGACCGCCGATCCGGATGGGATGGGTGTCGAGCGCGCGCGGATCGACGGCGGCATCGAGCAGCGGGATGGCAACGGCGAGGGGGATGAGCGCGGCGATCAGACGCATGGGGACTCCGGTGTGGCCGCTGACGATAGACCGGCCCGGCGGCCTGCCAGTCGTCGCTCGCAGGGTGGGCCAAAGTGTCGCAGTCGCCGCCCGGCTCGGGATGACTGCGCGCAATGCAGCCGACTGGCTGGCCGGAGCGCTAGCGATGATTTCAGCGGCGGCGAAGGTCACCGCCGGCAGCCTTCGCCCGCGCTGGACCTCGCTCTCCCGGCCGCGAGCGTGCGCCGCGGGAACACGCCATGGACATCGCGCGCAACAGTGTCGTCACCTTCCACTACCACGTCGCCACCAACGACGGCGCCACCGTGGATACCAGCCAGGGCGGCGAACCGATGGCCTATCTGCACGGTCACGGCCACATCGTGCCCGGACTCGAAGAGGCCATGGCCGGACATCGTCCCGGCGACCGCTTCGAGGTCACCCTGCCGCCCGAAAAAGCTTACGGCGTGTCCGACGGTGAACTCGACATGCGCCTGCCGCTCGATGTCTTCCCCGGCGAAGCACGCGCCCAGCTCAAACCCGGCTTCCAGTTCATGGCCGAACATCCGAACAAGGACGGCGAGAGCGTGCTGTTCACCGTCCACGCCATCGAAGACAGCGAGGCCCTGGTCAGCGGCAACCACGAGCTCGCCGGGGCCACGTTGGTGTTCAAGATCGAGGTCATCGACGTGCGCGTCGCCACCCCCGAAGAACTGACGCACGGGCACGCGCACGGCGCGGGTGGGCATCATCACTGAGGCTGAGTCTCGCCGGGGCCTGCCGCTGGCGTTCGTCATCAGCCAGCCGTCTGCTCCGTCGCGGCTGCGCGGTTGCTGATCAGCGATCAGCGGACGAACGTCGCCCGCGAGCTACTTCTGGTAGGGCAGGTTGGTCGACGTCGGCAAGCCCTTGAGCGAATCGCCGGGCAGGCACCACTCCCACTGCACGGGCGTGCCGATCCGGCCGGCGGGCTGGACCGGGATCTCGTCGGTGCCGGCGCCGGTGCGCGAGCGCGGCCGGGTGTCGTTGCCGCCGATGGGGATGATGCGGTTGTCCTCGCCGATGCCGTTGGGCACGCGGTTGGACATGGCGCCGATGCGGTAGTCCTTCATCGGACCGAGGGCGCCGACCGCGAGCGGACGACGGTCGAAGCCACCGGATTCCTGCAAGTCGTTGCCGAGATAGCTGCCGACGTCGGGCTTGCCGTGCGCCACCAGCGGGTCGGCCTTGAACTGCGGGCCGGGCCGGGCGCAGGGCCGACGCGGGCGATCAGGATCGTCGAGCGCGGGCGGCTTGCCGGGCAGCTCGTACACCTGCAAGTCGCCGGTCCAACGCAACTGCTCGGAGGCTGAGTAGGCGACATCGACCGATTCGGGTACGTAGCGCAGTCCGTAGTAGTCGCGCTCGCGGTTCACCGACCGCGATGACCCGCTCTCACCGCAGGCGGCGAGCAGGACGATGACGGGCAGGGCGAGTGCGAGACGACGCATGCGGGCACGGTGGGTTTCCCAGCGCTCGCCTGCAAGGGGGTTTTCGGGGTGGGGTGGGGGGTGGGTGGGTCACGTGAAGGGCGCGAAAGGCGCGAAGGCAGGACAACCGACGTGCGTCGTGGAGGTCACGTCCGTCACGCCGGCCCCTGGCCCCCGCACCCCTGCGAATTACCGTTCCCCCATGCCCGACCCCGTCCTGCGCACCGTCGGACTGAGCAAGGTCTACACCGACTTCTGGGGCCGGCCGCGGGTGCCCGCGCTGCGGCCGCTCGATATCCAGGTCGATCCCGGCGAGGTGTTCGGCCTGCTCGGGCCCAACGGTTCGGGCAAGACCACCACCATCAAGCTGCTGCTCGGCCTGATCCGCCCCACTGCCGGCGATGCCTTCGTCTTCGGCTGCGATCCCAGCGACCAGGCGGTCAAGCACCGCATCGGCTATCTGCCCGAGGAGACCTGGCTCTATCGGTTCCTCAATGCCGAAGAGACCCTGCGCTTCTACGGCGGCCTGTTCCGTATCCCGCGTGACCTGCTCGCCCATCGTATCGACGAGCTGATCGGCGTGGTCGGACTCGGCCACGCGCGCAAGCGCCGGCTCGGCGAGTACTCCAAGGGCATGGCGCGGCGGCTCGGCCTGGCCCAGGCGCTGATCAACGATCCCGACCTGGTGGTGCTCGACGAGCCGACCTCGGGGCTCGACCCGATCGGCTCGCTCGAGGTCAAGGAGCTGATCGTGCAGCTCAAACGCCGCGGCAAGACCGTGCTGCTGTGCAGCCACCTCCTGGCCGATGTCGAGGACGTCTGCGACCGCATCGCCATCCTGCACAACGGCGTGCTGCGCAGCCACGGCCGCGTCGACGAGCTGCTCACCGCCCACAGCCGCACCACCGTCGAACTGCGCCAGCCGACGCCCGAGGTGCTGGCCGCGGTGCGCGCCGCCGCCGGCGACAGCCTGGTCGAGATCGGCCATCCGCGCGAACGTCTGGAGTCGCACTTCCGCCGCATCGTCGAGGCCGCGCGCGCCGACGCGCCGACGCCGCCACGATGAACGCCGCCGCTGCCGCCCAACCCCGCGTCGCCGCCAACCGCCCGCTCGACTGGCTGGCCGGCGTGCGCCAGATCGCCGGCCTGGCGCTGCGCGAGGCGGCGCGCTCGCACCTGTGGGCGCTGTTCGCGCTGGCGGCCGTGGCCATCGTCGGCGTGGTCTTCGGCGCCAGCGCCGTCGACCGCGCTGGCGAGATCAAGCTGGCGGTGGCCGCCACCGTCGCCGTATTCGGCTTCGTCGCCGTGCTGCTGGCGGCGCTGGTCGGCGCGCTGGCGCTGCGCCGCGACATCGAAGGCCACACCGGCTACCTGCTCTTCGCCAAGCCGCTGGCGCCTTCGGCCTACCTGGTCGGACGGTGGCTGGGCGTGCAGCTCGCCCTCGCCGCTGGCCTGGCGCTGCTCGCCGTGGTCGGCGTCCTCGCCCTGCTGCTGCGCTTCGGCCAACTCCCCGAGATGCGCCAGGTGGTCTCGCCGACGCAGTGGTGGCGGGTGACCCAGGGTGCCGAGGTGCTGGCCATCGCCGCCGGCAAGGACAGCCAGTCGCTCTCCGGCCCGCGTGGCAACGCCCTGCGCTGGCGCTTCTCCGGGCTGCACGCGGGGTCGCCGGACGGCGCCCGCGAACTGCTGCTGCGCCTGCGCGTCACCGGCTACAACCCCGAGGACCCGGTCGAGGAGGCCCAGGTGGTGGTCGCGGTCATCGGCGCCGACGGCGCGCCGAGCCCGCTCGAACTGGCGCCGCGCAGCCCCTACGGTCGCGCCGGCGCCAGCGCCGGCCGCATCCTGGTGCGCAGCCGCGACGAATCGCGCAATGACCTCGCCCAGGACTTCCTGCGCCTGCGCCTGCCCGGCAGTGCCGTCGGCGCCGACGGCACGCTGACCATCCAGGTCACCCGCGACGACGCCCGCGGCGTGCTGATCGCGGCGCGCACGGCCAGTTGCAAGTTGGCCGAGGACGGCGGCGGCTTCCTCGCCAACCTGCTGCGCGCCACGCTGGTCGTCGCCGCCGCCGCCGGCCTGCTCGGCGGCTGGGCCCTGCTGGGCGCCACCGTGTCCAATCTCGGCATCGCCCTGCTCGGCACGCTCACCCTGTTTTTCGCCGGCAACGCCCTGCCCTTCCTGCGTGAGCTGCGTTCCGACGACGACACCGGCCACGTCCTGCGCCGCGCCCTCGATCTCGCGCTCGCCGCCATCCCTGATTTCTCCCGCCACGAGGTCGCCGCCGGCCTCGCCGCCGGCCACGGCGTCGCCTGGGGGACGGTGGGCGCGGCGTGGGGCTACTACGGCGGCTATGCCGCGCTGTTCTTGGCGGCCGGCTGGTTCGCGATCAGGCGGAGGGAGCTGTGAACTCACGGGAAGCTGATGGCTGGCGGCTGGCGGCTGACGGCCTGTTGCTCGGACTGGTGAGGGAAACTGACGGCTGCACCCGCCAGGTGGTCGGTCGGGCTGCGGCAAGTCCCAGGATCTTCGGGCCAGCAGCCAGCAGCCAGCAGCCAGTAGCTCCATCTCGGGTGAATCATTGCCACAATGCCGCAGCGATCCGCCCATGAGTCCCCGGACCTGCGCCTTGATCGGCCTCGCCCTGCTCGCCTGCGCACAGTCCCTGGCGTATTTCGGACTGCGTCCGCAGCGGGCGGCGCAGGCGCGGCCGGGCGAGGTCTACGGCGCGCTGCCGCCGGGCGAGTTCGCCGGCACCATGCTGCTCGGCGGTTTCCGTGGCCTGGCCACCGATCTGATGTGGATGCGCGCCGTGAACGCCAAGGACGAGGGCCGCTTCTACGAAAGCATGGCCCTGGCGCGCGCGATCAGCCAGGTGCAGCCGCGCTTCGAACTGGTGTGGGAATTCATGGCCTGGGACATGGGCTACAACATCGGCCACGAGGTCGAGGACCGCGACGGCAAGTGGGGCTGGTACCTCGCCGGCCTCGCCGCCAACGCCGAAGGCTGCGAGCGCAATCCGCGCAGCGAACGCCTGCTGCGCCACCTCGCCTGGATGTTCTTCCACAAGGGCGACACCTTCGCCGACCGCGTCGCCGCCGCGCGTTGGGACGCCATGCTGAATCCGGTGATCGCCGGCGTGAATCGTCAGTTGCCCGCCGCCAGCCGCATCGATGCCCTGCCGGCCGCGGCCGGGCTCAGCAACTTCCGCATCGCCGCCCGGCTCTATCAGGGCGCGGTCGCCCTCGCCGATGACGGCGGCCTCGCCATCCCGCCCTACATCCGCCGCCAGGTGCCGTTGGCCATCGAGCGCGACGGCAACCTGCTGCGCAACCGCGGCGAACACCGTCTCGCCCTGGTGCGCTGGCTCGACGCCCTGGCCGCCTGGCAGGTGGTCAAGGCGTGGAACGAACGGCCGGTGGTGGATGGCGACGACGCCTTTCAGAAGCAGGTCGGCCGCGAGACCTGGGAGATCAACGACGGCCGTCTGCGCCGCAAGGCCGCCTACCTCGCCGAACAGCTCGCCGGCGACCGCGCCTCCGGCCAGCGCACCGCCACCGCCATCAACGAGCGCCGCTGGGACGAGGCGCGCGCGCTGCTCGCCACCGGCGACTGGAGGGCGTCGGTGCCGCGGGCGCAGGTGGTGTGGTTGGGTGAGACAACGGGGAAGGACGAGGCGCTGCGGCCGTGAGCGGTGATGGCGGCGGGAATCCGTACGCGCCCCCACGACCTGCTGGCGGGCACCAGCTGCCTGCGCCGTGAAGAGTCTGGTCTCCGCTCCCCCGCTCCCGTCCGCCCTCGGTACCTGCCCAAGCACTGATCACCCCCTGACCTGCCCATCCCCGCGCAGCACGTACTTGTAGGTGCACAGTTCGCCGATGCCCATCGGTCCGCGCGCGTGGATGCGGTTGGTGCTGATGCCGACCTCGGCGCCCATGAGGAACTGGCCGCCATCGGTGAAGCGGGTCGAGGCGTTGTGGTAGACGCAGGCGCTGTCGACCAGGGCCAGATAGCGCTCGGCGGCGGTGTGGTCAGTGGTGACGATGCCGTCGCTGTGCTGGCTGCCGTAGGTGTTGGTGAAGGCGATGGCCGCGTCGAGGCCGTCGACCACCTTCACCGCCAGGATCAGCTCCAGGTATTCCGTGGTCCAGTCGGCCATGGTGGCCGGGATGGCGCCGGGCAGGAAGGGCAGGGCGTGCGCGTCGGCGCGCAGTTCGACGCCGCGCGCCGACATCTCCGCCGCCAGCCGGGGCAGGAAGCGGTCGGCGATGGCGGCGTCGACCAGCAGGTTCTCGATGGCGTTGCACACTCCGGGCCGCTGGCACTTGGCATTGACCACCAGGCTGAGCGCCATGGCGAGATCGGCGGCGACGTGCACGTAGAGACTGCACACGCCCTTGTCGTGCCTGATCACCGGCACCTTGCTGACCGCGACGACATGGCGGATGAGCGCCTCGCCGCCGCGCGGCACCACCAGGTCGATGGCGTCGTCGCGCGCCAGCAGCAGGGCGATCAGGGCGCGGTCCTGGTCCTGGACCAGTTGCACGGCGTCGCCCGGCAGGCCGGCGCGGGCGATGCCGGCACGCACGGCGGTGGCGAGAGCGCGGTTGGAATGCATGGCCTCCTTGCCACCGCGCAGGATGCAGGCGTTGCCCGAGCGCAGGCACAGCCCGGCGCAGTCGACGGTGACGTTGGGCCGGCTCTCGAAGATGATCGCCACCACCCCGATCGGCACCGCCACCTTGGTCATCCTGACACCTTGGGCGATAGCGCGGCGTTCGAGCACGCGGCCGACCGGATCGGCCTGGCCGGCCACCGCGCGCAGGTCGGCGATCACCGCGTCGAGACGTTTGCCGTCGAGACGCAGACGATCGACCAGCGCCGCGGCCTGGCCGTCGCGGGCGGCCTGGGCGAGATCCTCGGCGTTGGCGGCGACAATCGCTGCGCGCTGGGCGTCCAGTTCATCGGCGGCGGCATGCAGCGCGGCGACGCGCTGGGCATCGCTGGCCACCGCCACCACCCGCGCCGCCGGCCGCGCGCGCTGGCAGAGGTCGTTGACGTGGGCGTGCAGCGGACTCGCCGGAGTGGTGGACATGGCGTGGGGATTCTTGGCGGTGAGGGGGAGGGGCAATGGGTGGGCGGGGCGGGGCGCGAAGGGCGCGAAGGGCGCGAAGGGCGGCGCGAGGTGAGGCGAGTCGAAGCGCGCCGCTGGCGCGCTCGCGATTGCCCGACGCCCGCAGCGCCCAGCATTCCGCCATGCGCGTTCTGCCGTGCCTGCTGCCGACGCTGATGGCGCTGACGCTCAGCGCTGCCGACCTCGTCGACCCCGCCCGCCTCGCCGCCGAACGCGTGCGCCCGCTGCTGGCCACCCACTGCCTGCGCTGCCACGGCGGCGACGACCTCAAGGGCGGACTCGACCTGCGCACGCGCGAGTCCCTGCTGCGCGGCGGCGACAGCGGCCCGGCGGTGATCCCGGGTGACGCCAAGCGCAGTTGGCTCTACCGGCTGGTCAGCCACCAGGCCGATCCGCACATGCCGCACAAGAAGGCCAAGCTGACCGACGCCGAGATCGCGGCGATCGCGGCGTGGATCGCTGCCGGCGCGCTCTATCCCGCCGCCGCCGCCGCCGCGCCTTGAGCGCTCGGGCTGGGCGGCGGCTCGTCGGTATGGCCCAGGCGCACGCGGTGCAGGCCGACCACGGTGCGGTCGGGCGACTGGTCGAGGGCGGTGGCCAGGTCACGCCATTCCTTCGGTGCCAGGCTGTGGATGGTGCGCTCGATGGCGGCGCGGTCGGCGACGAAGCAGTCGACGACGTCGGGCATGAAGTCGGCCCAGTGTTCCGCTGCCTGCCCATCCGCGTCGGCGGGGCCGGCGAAATAGTAGGACACCGTGGCCAGCCGCCGGCCAACCGCCAAGCCGGGGCAGATGCGCTGGTCGAGCAGCACCGGCAGCACCTTGACCACCGGCCACGGCCGGCTGGACGTGCGGTCGAGATCGGTGAGCACGGCGACGCGGCACGGTTCCAGCGCCACCACCACCGCCGGGTTGATGCAACCATGCTTGAACTTGCCGGCGGTATAGCGCCAGATGCGCAGTAGGGCGCGGCCGATGTACCAAGTGGAGAACGCCACCAGCAGCACCGCCGCCACCAAGCCGGGGATGGGGAACCACCAGGCCGCGATCAGCGCCGCGATCGGCAGCGGCGCGAACAGCTTGGCCGCTGGTAGGAAATGCGGGGCGAAGAATCGCAGGAACTGCCTGGGATCGAGATCCATCCGTCCCGGCGAACTGGCCATGGAGGAGAAGGACAGGCTTTCGTAGCACGCGGCAGCGACGGTGAGCAGCCAGCGCGCGCTGGCCTGGTCGGCCGGCGGCAGCGCGTGTACCGCCGCGTCCTGACCGGGGGCGGCGCAGGTCGTCATCGCCCACTGCGCCAGGCTCATGGCTGCAGCGACCAACGCGGGCTCGCGTTCCTCGGCCACCTGTTCGGCAGCGGCCGCGGCGGGGTCGGCGCCACGCACCATGCGGTGGACCAGCAGCGCAGCCACAGCATCGCGTTCGGCGGCATTCATGCGCCCGGCTTAGGGACGAGGAACCCGCGTGCCAGCGCCAGCGCCTGCTCGACCAGGTCGGGGGCATCGCCGGGCAGCCAGTGCACGGTGCGGAAGCGCCGGTACCAGGTCAGCTGATGCTTGGCGAGATGCCGCGAGTTGCGCTCGACCAGTTCCTGCGCGGTGGCCAGATCGTGCTCGCCAGCGAGATGCGCGAGCACTTCCTTGCAGCCCACCGCCTGCGCCGCCTCCGCGCACAGCCGACCGCGCAGACCGCGGATCTCGTCGACCAGGCCGGCGGCGAAGAGCGCGCGGGCGCGGCGGTTGATGCGCTGGTGCAGCACCGCCTTGTCCCAGCGCAGGCCGATGCCGAGCACGCGATAGCACGCGCGCGCCACTCCGTCGGTGACGTGGAAGGACGAGAACGGACGACCGGTCAGGTGATGCACCTCCAGGGCGCGCACCACGCGCTGGCGGTCGTTGGCGTGGCGCTGGGCGGCGTAGACGGGATCGACGCGCGCCAGTTCGCGGTGCAGCGCCTCCGCACCTTCGCTGGCGTAGCGCGCCTCCAGTCCGGCGCGCACTGCAAGATCGCGCGGCGCGCCGGTCGACAGGCCTTCGATCAGCGCCTTGGTATAGAGCGGACTGCCACCGGCGACGATTGCTGCGCGGCCGCGGGCATGGATGTCGGCGATGGCGGCGTCGGCCAGCGCCAGCCAGCGGCCGACGTCGCAGCGGTCGTCGGGATCGAAGACCGACACCAGGTGGTGTGGCACCGCCGCAAGATCGGCGGCCGACGGTTTGGCGGTGGCGATGTCGAGGCCGCGGTACACCGCCATGGCGTCGGCGCTGACGATCTCGCCGCCGATGGCCTGGGCGAGCGCCTTGGCCAGCGCCGACTTGCCGGAGGCGGTCGGCCCGACCACGAGGATGACCGGGATCATCGCCGCACTCCGCACCCTGCCATCCGAAGGCGGACACGACTCGCGAACGGATGCGGTTCACGGCCGGGTGACCGCCGTGGGAACCGCTCTCGCAAGTTGCCGACAACGGCGACCGTGCCGGACCGGCACGCCCGGCGCTGCGGCGCCGGCCCTCTCGTGGCGATGCTCGGCGCTGCACGCCTGCGCTCCGCCACTGCCGGGTAGCGTCGGCGGGGCCCTGCCCGCCGACGCGAATTGCTGACGCTCAATGCGCGTCGCGCGGTCGGACGCGCGGGGGCGCACCCCCGCACCCCCCTGAGGCTGGACCGCGGCCCTTCTGCGCCCGCTGAACGATTCATGCCCAGCCTCTCAGTACCCGGCCTGGCGATCGACCACGTTGAGCAGCGCGTCGCCGGCCAGCCAACGGGTGAACTGCTGGTCGAGCAGGCGGAAGCGGCGGCGGTGCTTGCCGGGCGCGGTATTCACGGAATGCGACGTGATCAACACCTGCGGCAGCCGCCACAGGGGGCTGGCGGCGGGCAGCGGTTCGATGGTGGTGACGTCGAGGCCGGCACCGCCGAGGTGGCCGCGTTCCAACGCGGCGATCAGCGCCACCTCGTCCACCGCCGAACCGCGACCGACGTTGATCAGCACGGCGCCGGGCCGCATCAGCGCCAGACGGCGGGCGTCGAGCAGGCCGACCGTCGCTGGCGTCGCCGGCAGGCAGGCGACCACGAAATCGGCCTGGGCGAGCACGCCGTCGATGGCGCCCGGCGCGTCGACGGCATGCAGTTCGGCGACCCCGGGCGGGGCAACGCCGCCACGTCGGCTGAGCGCCAGCACGCGGCTGCCGCAGGCGGCCAGGCGCACCGCCAGTTCGCGACCGATGTCGCCGAAACCGAGGATGGCGACGATGGCGCCGTCGAGTTCGCGCGCGCGCAGCGTCTTGGCCCAGTGCTGCCGATCCTGCTGGCGCACGTAGGTGGGCAGATCGCGGCAGAAGGCCAGCAGCAGCGCCAGGGCGTGCTCGGCCGCCGGCACGCCGAAGACGCCGTTGGCGGTGGTCAGCACCACCTCGGGTCGACCGGCCAGGCGGGCAGGCCAGCCGTCGCAGCCGGCGCTCGGCAGTTGCAGCCAACGCAGGCGTGGCATGGCGGCGAGGGTGGCGTCGTCGGGGACGCCGACGTAGACCTCGGCGTCGGCGATCAGCGCGGACGGCGGCGGGGCGCCGTGGTGCTGGCGGATGGTCAACGCCGGAAAGCGCGCGATCAACTGATCCGCCAGCCCATCGGACAGAGCGAAGTCGCCAGCGGTGTCGAAGTGCAGCACGGCGATGCGGGGCATGGCTTCGTCTAGCAGCACTCGCCGCGCATTGCCAGCCGCAGGCCGGTCAGGCGGGTGGCATCCACATGCCCGGAGCGGCGGCGGCGGACGCGCGCGGTGCGGGCACCACCGGCTTCGTCGCCGGTGGCTCGGCCGTCGGCGCCGCGCCGGGGCTGCGGCCGCGCAGTTCGAGCTCGGCGATGCGCTCTTTCAGTCGCGCGATCTCGTTGAGCAGATAGGTCAGGGTGAGCTTGAGGGCGCCGGGGGGCTGCTCCTCGATCACGGTGCGGACGCGACGTTCGGTGAAGGTCTCCGATGCCATGGGTCACCTCCTGCGCTGGACGTGAGACCGGGCGCGCCCGGCAAGTGGCAGTGACCCTAACGCACGCGAGTCCCAGGTCCACGCGCAGTCTGGCAGTCGAAGCCGCGCGCCCCGGCGACGGTGACACCGTTCAGCCGCTCGCGGGTGAGCGAGGTGAACGCTGACCACGCACCGGTCCCCCGACCGGATCCGGCCTGGTCTGCACACTCTGCAAATAACTGCGGCCGGGCCCCAAAGGGGCCCGGCCGCTGGCGATGCACTCAGCGCCGCAGCGTCACCCCTTGGTGCGCGCAACCTTGGGGAACGAGGTCGCCCCGCTCAGCTTCTTCACCGCCGTCTGCAGGGCCTCAACCTGATCGGTCTTCTCCCACGCGAAGCCCTTGCGGCCGAAGTGGCCGTGGTAGGCGGTGTGGCGGTAGATCGGCTTGAGCAGGTCGAGGGCCTCGATGATCGCCTTCGGACGCAGGTCGAACACGTTGGTGACCGCTTGGCCGAGCAGATCGTCCGAGACCACGCCGGTGCCGAAGCTGTCGACCTTGATCGACACCGGCTTGGCGACGCCGATGGCGTAGGCGACCTGGATCTCGCAGCGCCGGGCCAGACCAGCGGCGACCACGTTCTTGGCCGCCCATCGCGCGGCATACGCAGCGCTGCGGTCGACCTTCGACGGATCCTTGCCCGAGAAGGCGCCGCCGCCGTGGCGGCCCATGCCGCCGTAGGTGTCGACGATGATCTTGCGCCCGGTCAATCCGGTATCGCCGTGCGGGCCGCCGACTTCGAAGCGGCCGGTGGGGTTGATGTGGAAGATGGTGTTCTTGTCCACCTTGATCGGCGACGAGGCGTTGATCACCGCCGTCGAGGCCTTGATCATGTCGCGGCGGATGACGTCGAGCTTGGCCTCGGGCGTGTGCTGGGTCGAGATGACCACGGTGTGCACGCGCACCGGCACGTCGCCGTCGTACTCGATGGTCACCTGGCTCTTGGCGTCGGGGCGCAGGTACTTGAGCTTGCCTTCCTGGCGCAGACGCGCCTGTTCGGCCATCAGGCGGTGCGACAACGCGATCGGCAGCGGCATCAATTCGGGCGTCTCATCGACGGCGAAGCCGAACATCAGGCCCTGGTCGCCGGCGCCCTGTTCGTGCGACTTGGATTCGTCGACGCCGCGCGCGATGTCCGGGCTCTGGCTGTGCAGCGCCACCAGGATGCCGCAGGAATCGGCGTCGAAGCCGATGCGCGAATCGGTGTAGCCGATCTCGCGGATGGTCTTGCGCACGATCGACTGCACGTCGACGTAGGCCTGGCTGGTCACTTCGCCGGCGACCACCACCTGGCCGGTGGTGCACAGCGTCTCGCAGGCGACGCGGCTCTTGGGATCCTGGCCGATGAAGGCGTCGAGGATGGCGTCCGAGATCTGGTCCGACACCTTGTCGGGGTGGCCCATGCTGACGGATTCGGAAGTGAACAGGGAGCGGGACATGCGGGCCTTTCTGGGCTCAGGCGTTCCATCGGTCCATGCTGATGGAGCGATGCGGAGTGTAGTCGGGGTGCCGGGCAGTCAAAGGGCGGGGTCAGCCGACCAGGCCGAAGGCGATGGCCGCGAGCAGGGCGGCGCCGGTGACGATCAGCGTACCGAGCAAGACGTGGCTGAGGCGCACGGCGGCATAGATGCCGACGCCGAGGATGGCGCCGCACAGCGCCCGCCAGGCATTGCGATTGAGCAGGTCGCGGATGGCGTCGACGTGCTTGTAGAGGGCGGCGACGACGGCGAGCGCGAGCAGGACGCCGCACACCACCTTGGTGGTTCGGTCAGTGGCCTTGGCGAACGCGATGCCGGCCGGCACGGCGACGATGAGAGCGAGGACGGTGTCGAGGGGCAGGTTGGCCATGGGCCGGCATCGTGGGCTGACCATCGTCCCGGCAACCAGTGAAATCCCCGACGATGACGATCCGATGAAGACGTGCGCCCCGCAGTCCGGTATCGCCTCGGCCGCTACCCCAGCACCGCCGCCACGCTGTCGGCGAGGATAGCGACCATCGCCGCCAGTTCAGCGTCGGACGCGGTGAGCGGCGGGCACAGGTAGAGGGTATCGCCGAGTGGACGCAGCAGGGCGCCGCGGCGCACCGCCTCGCGGTAGCAGCGCCAGCCGGTGCGCTGCTGCGGATCGAGCGGCCCGCCGTCGGCGCGGCGCAGGTCGACGGCGGCGATCAGACCGACGCCACGCGCCTGGTGCAGGTAGGGACGCTGCTCGGCCAGTCCGGCGAGGGCGCCGCGCAGCGCCGGACCGCGCCGCGCGACTTGGCCGAGCACGTCCTCATCGGCGTAGACGTCGAGCGCGGCGTTCGCAACCGCCACCGCCAGGGCATTGCCGGCATGGGTGTTGGAATGCAGGAAGGCGCGGCGCTCATGCCACTCGCCGTCGCAGGCCGCGGCGATGGCATCGGTGGTCAGCACCGCCGACATCGGCAGCACCCCGGCGGTCAGGCCCTTGGCGATGACGGCGAGGTCGGGCAGGCAGCCCTGGTCGCCACCGGACCGGGGCCATGCCAGATGGCTGGCGAGCATGGCCCCGCAGCGGCCCCAGCCGGCGGCGATCTCGTCGGCGATCAGCAGCACGTCGTGAGCATCGGCCCAGGCGCGCAGCCGACACAGGAGGTCGGGGCTGTACAGGCGCATGCCGCCGGCGCCTTGCAGCACCGGCTCGTAGATGATCGCGGCCAGGGTGTCGGCGACCGCCGCGAGCTGGCGCTCGATCGCCGGCCACTCCGCCGACGCATCCTGCCAGTCCGCATCCTCGGGCCCGTGCCGGCGCGGCAGCGGTCCGAGCATGGTGCAGTCGACCAGCAGCGGACGGTAGGCGTCCTTGTAGAGGCCGCAGTCGCTGACGCTGAGCGCGCCGGCGGTCTCGCCGTGGTAGCCATCGGCGAGGGCGGCGAAGCGCGTGCGCCGCGTGCGGCCGTGCAGGGCCTGCACGTGCAGCGCCAGCTTCAGCGCCACCTCCACGCCGGTCGAACCGTTGTCGGCGAGGAAGACCTTGCCGAACCAGCCTGGGCGTCGGCCCGGTGGCGCCATCGGGCCCCAGGAGTCGGACCCGAACCCGTTTCCGGCCGCGATCACGCGCTCGCACAGGCCGACCACACCGACGTGGGTGGTGTTGGCGAGGATGACATGCTCGAAACGCGCGGCCTGGGCGGTGAGCGCGGCGATCAGCCGCGGATGGCCGTGGCCAAGGCTCTTGCACCACCACGAGGCGATGGCGTCGAGCAGCCGGCTGCCGTCGGCCAGGGTGATCCACGATCCGCACGCGGCGACCACGTCGAGCGGCGGGAAGTCGCGGTAGTCGCGCATCTGGCTGCACGGATGCCAGAGCACGGCGAGATCGCGCGCGACCAGCGACGACGGGTCGGGGCTGGGCATCAGCAGGCTCGCAACGTGGCCACGAATCGCGAACGGACCGGCCTGACCGCTCCTCCGGACCACCCTGTCGAGACCCCGCTCACGCAGTTCGCCGACGACGGCGACCCGTGCCGGGCGCGGCCCAGCACGCCGCGCGCGCAGGCGCGCAGTGCTTCCGCTCTCGGTGCGTCGCGGGGTCGGCAGGGCGGGGGGGCAAGCCCCCCGCACCCCCCTCGGCTGGGCCGATAGTCGCGCGCGCACGTCGGACGCTGCATGGCCAGCCCTAGCTGCGGTAGTCCGCATTCTCGCTGATGTACTCGTGCGAGCGGTCGGCGCCGAGCACACGGCAGGCGCCGGAACCGAGACCGAGGCTGATCACGATGTCGACCACGCGCTGGTGCGGCGGAAAATCGATCGGCGGCGAGAAGGTCAGACCATCGGCGGGAGGCGTGCTGGCGTAGAGTTCAGCGTGGCGGAGGTGGGCGACCAGGCGCTGCTCCTTGGCCGGATCGAGGCGGAAAACGCCGCCCTGGAAGATGACCTCGCCGCCCAGGGTGACCTGGCAGCGGCTGACATCGTAGGGCGTGGGCAACGCGCCGACGTGCTTGCCAATCGCCGCCAGCAGCCGGCCGACGTTGGCGTCGTTGCCGCACACCGCGCACTGGAAGAGCGGCGAATTGACCACCGCCTTGCCGAGCGCGCGCGCGCTGACGCGGTCGGGGGCGCCTTCGACGGTGACGGCGATGACGTGATGGACGCCCTCGCCGTTGCGCACCACATCGCCGCACAGGTCCTGGCACAGCGTGGCCAGGGCGGAATCGAACAGACCGAGGTCTGGGCAGAGCGCGCGCTGCGACGACAGTGCGACCACGGTGTCGGACGTGCTGGTGTCGCTGTCGATGGACATGCTGTTGAAGCTGATGTCCACCGCCGCGGCGAGGGTGCGACGCAGGTGGTCGCGCGGCACGTCGCAGTCGGTGAGCAGATAGACCAGCATGGTCGCCAGGTTGGGCTCGATCATCCCGGCGCCCTTGGCGATGCCGACGATCGAACCACCGCCCACCGTCGCCCGCCGCACCTTGGGAAAAAGATCGGTGGTGACGATGCCCTCGGCGGCCGGCAGCACGCTGTCGCCTTGCAGCGCCGCCACCGCGGCCGGCAGCGCCGCGCACAGCTCGGCGGCGGGCAGCCGCCAGCCGATCACCCCGGTGGACGAGGGCAGCACCTGTTCCGGCCGCAGATCGAGCAACCGCGCCGCCGCCACGCACACCTGTTCCGCAGCCGCTTCGCCGTCGGGGGCGCAGACGTTGGACACCTTGTTGTTCACCACCACCGCGCCCAGGGTCGCCTCGGCCAGACGGCGACGGCCGACCAGGATGGGCGCCCCGGGAAAGGCGTTGCGCGTGAACATCCCGGCGAACACCGGCGTCGGAGCGTCGAGCACGATCACCGTCGCGGTCATGTGCGCCGGCTTGCCGACCTCGACCGGGGTGAACGCGAAGCGCGTCGCGCCGGTGCGGAAGCCGCGCGGCAACGCCGCCTGGCTGGCCAGCCAGGCGCGGTGCGCGACGCGGTCGGAGAAGATCTGCTCGGAGGCGGGCATGGGCGGGACGTTAGCAGTCTGCTGAAAATCCGCAGCCGGCTTGTGCCGCTCATCGGCGTCCGTCGATGGCGGCACTGGCGGGGCGACGTGCGGACTCCGCCGTGGTGTGCGGACTCCGCACACTGACCACCACTGGACGGTGCCGCAGCCGGCCTAGGCTGCGCCGCCCGAGGACGCCCATGGCCCTGACCAGCGACCAGTACCTGCGCTACGCCCGTCATCTCACCTTGCCCGAGTTCGGCGAGGCCGGACAGGCCAAGCTGCTCGCCGCGTCGGTGCTGCTCATCGGCGCCGGCGGGCTGGGCTCGCCGCTGGCGCTCTATCTCGCCGCCGCTGGCGTCGGCCGGCTCGGGGTGATGGACTTCGACGTCGTCGACGTGTCGAATCTCCAGCGTCAGATCATCCACCGCACCCAGGATGTCGGCACCTCGAAGGCGAAGTCGGCGCGGCGCGCGATCAGCGACCTCAACCCCGATGTCGTGGTCGAGATCCACGAGGAGGGCATCACCTCGGCCAACGCCCTCGCCATCATCGACCGCTACGACCTGGTCATCGACGGCACCGACAACTTCCCCACCCGTTACCTGGTCAACGACGCCTGCGTCTTCCTCGGCAAGGTCAACGTCTACGGCTCGATCTACCGCTTCGAAGGCCAGGCCACGGTGTTCGACACCCGGCGTGGCGCCGACGGCAAGCGCCGCGGGCCGTGCTACCGCTGCCTGTTTCCCGAGCCGCCGCCACCGGGCGAAGTGCCGTCGTGCGCCGAGGGTGGCGTGCTCGGCGTGCTGCCCGGGATGATCGCCATGATCCAGGCCACCGAGGCGATCAAGATGCTCACCGGCATCGGCACGCCGCTGGTCGGCCGCTTCCTGCGTTACGACGCCATGGCCATGCAACTGCGCGAACTGCGCCTGCGCCGCGATCCCCACTGCCCGGTGTGCGGCGACAACCCGACCATCACCGCGCTGATCGACTACGAGCAGTTCTGCGGACTGCGCCGCGGCGAGGACGCCGGCGCGGCGGCGGTCGAAATGTCGGTGGTCGACTACGCCGCGCTGCGCGAACGCGGCGACGAGCACCTGCTGCTCGACGTGCGCGAAGCGTTCGAACTGGGCATCTGCGCGATCGACGGCAACACCAACATCCCGCTCGGCCAACTGCCCAACCGCCTGGGCGAACTGGCGCCTTGGAAGGACAAGCTGGTGGTCTGCCAGTGCAAGAGCGGCCGGCGCAGCATGAAGGCGCTGGAGACCTTGCAGAAGCACGGCTTCCGCAAGCTGGTCAACCTGCGCGGCGGCATCCTCGCCTGGGGCGATGAGATCGATCCATCGATCACTGCGTACTGAACGGCTGGGCATGAACCGTCCAACGTGCGCGGAACAGGTTCGGCCCAGCCGTGGGGGGTGCGGGGGCAACCCCCGCGCGGCCGACCGCGCGCCGCGTTGAAAGCGTCAGCAACTCGGCGCGTGCGCGCCGGGCGTGCCGGTTGTCCGGCACGGTCGCCGTCATCGGCGACTTGCGAGAGCGGTTCCCGGGTCGCGTCGGCGGGCAGGGCCCCGTCGACGCAACCCGGCAGCATCGACGCACAGGCGCGCAGCGCCGACCATCGATGCGAGAGGGACGGTCGTCCAACCGTGCAGGTGATCGCGTCCGCTCGCGATTCGATGCCGCCTTCTGCCCACTGGGCATATTGCCGCTTGGTCTGCGACTACTGAACGGCTGGGCGCGGATCACCTCGGCGGCCGGCGACCGCGCAGGCCGCCGAGCGTGTCTGCACTCCCCACGTGGCTGGACAGCGGGCCGGTCAGGGCCCATCATCGCCACCCGGTCCCCCAGCGATGTCCGACGAGATAAGCCGATCGTGGTCCGACCGCCTTGGCGATGTGCCGGCTGACCGTGGCGGCGAGGCCACGGTGCGGCCCTGGGCGGGGCCTGACAACGAGGCGCCGACGCAACCCCTGGCGCTCCACGACCAGGCGACGCTGACCATGGGCCGCACGACCGTGGCCGGGCCCGGCGACGCGCCCACGGTGACCGGCGGCACCGCCACGCTGTCGCGTCGGCTCGACGATGAGCTGGCGCCCGGCGACCGTCCCGGCGACCACGCCGGACACCGCTTCGTCCGCCGCGGCACGCTCGGCCGCGGAGGCATGGGCGAGGTGCTGCTCGCCGAACAGCTCGACCTGGCGCGCGAGGTGGCGATCAAGGTGATGCAGCGCGAGGGTTCCGGCATCGACGGCCTGGCGGCGTTCCGCACCGAGGCGCGCATCACCGCCAACCTCGACCATCCCAACGTCGTCCCGGTGCACGACGCCGGCGAGGACTTCCTGGTGATGAAGCGGGTGCAGGGGCGCTCGCTGTCGGCGCTGCTCAAGGAACTCGGCGAACCGGTGCGCGACCTGGCGGCGCTGGCGCAGGTGGTCGAGATCCTGCTCAAGGTCTGCGACGCGGTCGCCTTCGCGCACAGCCAGCAGGTCATCCACCGCGACATCAAGCCCGGCAACATCATGGTCGGCGGCTTCGGCGAGGTGCTGCTGGTCGACTGGGGCATGGCGCTACGGATCGATCAGCCGATCAGCGCCGACAACGCCTGCGGCGGCACGCCCGGCTACCTGGCGCCGGAGATGGCGCGCGGCCAGGCCGATCTGATCGGTCCACCCAGCGACGTCTTCCTGCTCGGCGCGACGCTCTACCGCGTGCTCGCCGGCCGGGCGCCGTTCAGCGCCGGCAAGTCGATGCAGGCGATCGCGCTCGCCGCCGCCAACGACTGGCCGCCGGTGGGCGACAGCAACCGCGAGGCCCCGCTGCGTCTGCTCGCCCTGCAACGCCGGGCCATGGCCACCCGGCCCGTTGACCGCGGCAGCGTCGGCGATTTCGCCGACGGCCTGCGTTCGTGGCTGCGCGCGGTCGACGCCGAGCGCGAGGCGCGCACGCTGACCGCCGGCGCGCGCACGCACCTCGCCGCCGCCGGCCAGGCGACTTCAGCGGGCGCCGCCTACCACGCCTATGCCGCTGCCAGCGCCGAGTGCGACCGCGCCCTCGGCCTGTGGCCCGACTCGCCCGAGGCCGGCGAACTGCGCATCGAGGTCCAGGAAGGATATGTCCGCGCCGCTCTCGCCGCCGGCGATCTGCTCCTGGCCGGGACGGTTGTAGCCACCATCGCCGACGCCGCGCGCGCACGCCGGCTCGACGCCGAACTGGCTCCGGCACGTTCGGCACGGCGCTGGCAGCGTCGCCGGCTCTACGCGCTGCGCACGCTCACCGCGCTGCTCGCCCTGACCACCACCGCCGCCGCCGCCTTCCTGCTCTGGTACCCCAGCCAGCAGGCCGAACGCGCCTTGACGGCACGGCGGATCGAGGCCGCCGGCCTGACCGCCGAAAGCCGCCGCCTGCTCGCCGAGGCCGCATCCCGACCGGCGGCGGGCGCGGGCAGTCCCGACGATCCGCTGCTGATCACCCACCAGCGCGCGCTGTCGCTGGCCTGGCGCGCCTACGGCCTCGACGCCGGCGATGCGCGCGCCGTGCTGGTCGCGGCGATCTGGGCCCAGGCCGAATCCGGTCTGCGTCGCGGCGGCTTCGATCTGCCGCGCTTCCAGGTCATCCCGCTGCGCCTGGTCGCCGGCAACGAGGAGGCGTCCCGCCTGGAAGCGCGCATCGAACTGGCGGTGGCCGGACGTGCGGCGGAACGCCAGCGCCGTCGCGAGCAGTGGACGCGCGATTTCCAGCACATCACCGGCGCCTCCGATCCGCACCACCTGCCTGGTGGCCGTTTCGACGAGGCGGTCGACGCCATTGTGCGCTGGAACGGCGCCGACGAGGTCGCCGACGTGCTCAGCGGTCTGGCCGGCGAGGAGGACCCGGTGCTGGTGCGCCTGGCGGCGTCGGCGATCGGCCGGCGCGCCGATCTCAAGCTGGCCGACCGGCTGCTGCCGTTGCTCGACCGCCCCGAGCAGGTGGTGGTCGAAGAGGTGTGGACGGCGCTGTGCGCGCTGCGCGATGAGACGGTCTTCCCAGCGATGCTCGCCTTCCTGCGCCGGCTGCCCGACGATCGCGCGCGCCGTCACGGCGCCTGGCTGCGCGGTTGGGGCGAGCGCCAGCTCGACCGCCTCGGCGACGACCGCGACGCGCGCGTGGCCGCCCGCGACCGTCTGCTGGTCGGCGACCATGCCGGCCATCTCGCGCGGGTGTCGGCACGGGCTGCGGACGCGACCGCGGCGGAGGCGGCGGTCCTCGCCACGGCGGCCGCGGTGGCGCTGCACCAGCTCGACCAGCCCGAGCGCGCCGCCGCCCTTGCCGAACGCGCCGCTGCGCTCGCCCCGGCGCTGTGGTCGGCCTATGTGGTCGGCGCCGAGGCGCGCCGGCGGCTCATCGCCGCCACCGCCGAGGACCTGCGCAGCCGCGGCCGTGGCGCCGACGCCGACGCGCTGTGGCGCGATGGTCCGGGCGCCGATCTCGTGCGCCGGCTGGCCGGCGCCGCAGAGCGTTGCGGCGCCGATGCCCACCGCCTGCTGCCGCAGCGCATCCTGCTCGCCTGCGATCGCGGCGACGAAAGCGCCGGCGCCGCGCTCGCCGCCGAGGCGGCTGCGCGCCTGAGCGGCGCCGACTGGGGCGACCGCTGGGCTGAACTGGCGGCCGCCTTCCACCGCTGCGGCGCCCGGGCGCTGGGCGAACGGGCCTGGGTGCGCGGCGAGATGGACTGGATGGCACCGCTGCAGGAGATCGAACGTCTCCGGCAGGACGCCGACTTCGACAGCGCGCTGCGCCTGTGCCGGCTGCTCGGCGAACGCTTCCCCGGCTGCTACAGCGCCCAACTGCGCGCGGGCACCATCCTGCACCTGATCAAGCAGGGCGCCGCCGCCCGTCCCTTCATCGACCTGGCGCTGTGGTGGCGACCTGCCGATGCCGGGGTGCTGTGGCTGCATGCCCTGCTGCTCCACGATCCGCTCGGACGCGATGTCACCGCCAACCGCCAGGCGTTGGCGCGCATGCTGCAGGCGCAGCGCGCCGGAGCCGAGGCCTTGCCGGTGATCGAATGGCGCCGACGCACCCAGACCCTGGCCCGCCTGGCCGGCGACGACGCCACCTTCTACCGGCTGACCAGCGCCCCGCCGGTCAGCTACAGCGACTGGCAGGTCGGCGTGCACACCCGCCTGCGCGCCCTGCTGGAGGACGGTCGCGGCGATCTCGCGGTCGACGAGATCGCCCGCCTGGCCAGCGACAATTACCTCCCCGGCAATCCCGAACTGGATCGCCGGCGTGGTGACGGCCTGCGCCTGGCCTTCGACCAGTTGCTGTTCTGGGTGCCGGCGCTGCGCGCGCGCGGCTGGCCGGGCATGGGCCGCGACCAGTTGGCACGGCGCTGCCTGTTCGAAGCGGCGGTGACCCTGTGCCGGCCTGGCGCCACGGCGCGGGCACGGGCATTGACGTTGCTCGATCAGGCCCGCGCCCTCGACGCCGGCCCGTTCGTCAGCGAGGGCGCCGCCGCGCTGACTGCCGCCGCCGCCGGCGAAGCCAGCGCCGCCAGCGCGCTCGAACGCTGGGGCGGACGCCATCGGCTCGACTGCCTGCGCCTGGGCTGGGCGGAGAGCCTGGTCGGTTACGGCCGCGCCGCGGCGGCCGACCGTCTGGCGCTGCTGCCCCTGTCCAGCGGCATGCTCGGCACCACCCCGCTGCGCCCGGTCGCCGACCTCGCCCTGCCCGCCGCCGCCGCCGCCCGGATGCAGGCGCTGTGGACCGAGCACGTCGATCTGCTGGTGCCAACCGCCCTCGCCGGGTCGGTCGCCGATCCGCTGGCGGTGTGGCAGGCCGAGGTGCGCAGTGGTGGTCTCGCCACCGCCCTGGCCGACCTCGACGTCGCGGTCGCCCCGCCCGGCAACAGCTATGACGATTTCCTGGGCCGGTTGCATGCCACCCCGGTCGCGTGGGACGATCCGCCACGCGAGCATCATCGCCGCCTGCGCGGCACGGCACCGGCCGCGCCATGACCAGCGATCCCGCCGCCAGCGATCACGATGCGGTGACCGTGCCCGGCCCGCTGCCCGCGACCTGGCAGCAGCTGGCCGGCGGACACAGCGACTGCGAGGCCACCCTGCATCACGGCCGCCGCGCCGGCGCCGACGACGAGACCGCTCTGCTGGCTGCGGCGCCGCCGTCCGAGCACGCCCGCGAGTGGTCGTCATCGGTACGGCGTCTACCGCCGACCAGCGCGGCGGAAGGCTCGGGGGCAGCGGCCACCCTGCGCACCGGCCGACGCGCGCGCAGCGAACTGGCCGCCACCGTCACCGGGGCCTGCCGCTACCAGATCAGGGAACTGCTCGGCAGCGGCGGCATGGGCGATGTGCTGCTGGCACAGCAGGTCGAACTCGGCCGCGAGGTGGCGGTCAAGGTGCTGCGCGAAGGCCGTGACCGGCCGGGCGTCGCGGACGCCTTCCGCGCCGAATCGCTGGTCACCGCCTGGCTCGAACACCCCAACGTGGTGCCGGTGCACGACGCCGGTGACGACTTCCTGGTCATGAAGCGGGTGCGCGGCCACACCCTGCTCGAACTGCTCGCGCGCGACGGACGCGGCCCCGACCGTCTGCCCGGCCTGGTCGAGATCCTGCTCAAGGTCTGCGATGCGCTGGCCTTCGCGCATGCCCGCGGGGTGATCCACCGCGATCTCAAACCGGCCAACATCATGGTCGGCGCCTATGGCGAGGTGCTGGTCATGGACTGGGGCCTGGCCGCCGCAGTGTGGCCGGCGCCCGATGGCGTGGTGCGGGCGCGGCCGCTCGATGCGCGCACGGTGTGCTCCGGCACCCCCGCCTACCTGCCGCCGGAGGTGGCGCGCGCCGATCTCGCCGCCATCGGCCTGGCCAGCGACGTCTTCCAACTCGGCGGCCTGCTCTATCACCTGCTCACCGGGCGCGCGCCCTACCGCGCCGACGGACTGTCACGGCACCTGGCCCTGGCGCACGACAACGCCTGGCCGGCGGTGATCGAACTCGAACCCGGCGCGGCACCGGCGTTGGTGGCGGTGCAGGCACGTGCCATGGCCGGCGATCCGTCCGCGCGCGGCTCGGTCGCCGACTTCGCCGACGCCCTGCGCACCTGGCTGCGTTCCAGCGGCGTCGACGCCGAGGCGCAGCGCTGTCGTGGCGAGGCGGATTCGCTGCGTCTCCAGGGCCACGGCGCCGGCGATCCGCAGCGTTCCTACCAGTGCTACGCGGCGGCGCTCTCCGCCGCCGACCGCGCCCTCGGCCTGGTGCCCGGATTCCGCGAGGCCCAGGACTGCCGGGCGGCGGTGCAGATCGCCTGGGCGCGCCGCGCCCTGGCCGCCGACGACCTCGTCCTGGCCGGGGCGGTGCTCGCCACCGGCGGCGCCGCCCCGCTGAACGCGGCGCGCGCCGAGGTGGCGGCCGCGTGGAAGGAGCGCGCCGCCGCCAGCCACCGCGCCCGCCGCCTGCGTCTGGGCAGCGCCGCCCTGATCGCGGCCCTGGCCATCGCCTGGCTGACCTTCCTGGCCGTGCGCCAGGGCGAGAACCGCGCCGCCGAACTGGCGCGCCGTGGCGAAGCCGCCGAACTGGTGCGTCTCGCCGATGCCGCGCCACGCCCGCCGGCCGGACGTGCCGACCCGGGCAGTGTCGGCACCGGCGCCAGCGGACGCGCCAGCCAACCCGGGCCGGGCGCTGACGGAAGCGCCGAGATCGGGTTGTGGTTCCAGTCGCGCCTGGTGCGCGCCGAGCAGGCGCTCGGCCTCGATCCGGCCAGCATCGAGGCGCGCTATCTGCTGCGCGACACCGCCGCCGACTACGCGCGCTGGGCGGTCGACCACCAGGCGCCCGAGCTGGCGGCGGCGCAACTGGCGACGGCGCGCGCGCATGAACTCGATCCGCAGCAAGTGAAGACGCTGGAGCACGACATCGGCGAATTGCGCCTGACCGGTGAGCGTGCCCGCGCCGCCGAGCGCGCCCGCCGCGAGCAGCGTCTGGCCGAACTCGCCGCCGAGACCGAGGCGGCGCCGGTGAACAGCGCCTGGCACGAACAGGCGGCGGCCGAGATCAGCCAGTGGTACAGCGACGGTGATGATCCCGCCACCCGCGAGGCGACCATCCGCCAGCTCGCCGGCCTCGCCACCTCGCCCTCGTGGGCGATGCGCATCCTGCTCTGCCGGGTGGCGGTGACGCGCAGTGATCTGGTGGCGGCGCGCACCCTGGTACCGCTGCTCAAAGACCCCGCTCGCGAGGTGGCGATCGAAGCCGCCCGGGCGGCGGCCCGTCGCCGCGACGGCGAGGCGCGGTGGCCGCTGATCGAGCTGCTGCGCCGCCGCACCAGCGAGGCGCTGGCGCTGGCGCGGGGCATGGAACGCGCGCTGATCTTCGACTTCGTGCGCCCCGGCCTGGCCGAGCGCGCGACCGAGCTGGTGCGCGAGATCGCCGAGACCGCGCCCGATTCCGGCCAGAGCCGCCGCCTCGCCGACCTGATCGCCATCTACCGGCTGTTCCCCGATGACGGCGGCGCTGCCGAGGCGCTCATCCGCCGGCTGGGCGATCCCCAACCCTTTCTCGACTACCTGGTGGAACGGGCGCGCCGCCGCCGCGATGCCGCCGCGGTCGAACAGCTGATACCGTTGCTGCTGGCGCGCGGCCAGCGCAGCGACGTCGTCATCGCTGCCCGCGCCCGGGCCAGCGTGGCCATCGCCACCGGTGGCGATCTGGCGGGGGTACGCGACGAGCTCCAGCGCCAGCTCGCCGCCACGCGCTCGCCCGAGCTGCTGCCGTGGCTGGCCGCGGCCAGCGCCGACAGCGACCTCGTCCAAGCGCGCGGTCTGGCCGAGCGCGCCGCCGAGGCGGCGCGCTCCAACCAGATCGCCCACCCCGCCGATTTCGCCGTGCTGGTGCCGTTGCTGCGGCGCTGTTCGCGTCCTGACGAGGCGCTGCACATGGCCCATCTGCATCTGCGCCGCGACCCGCTCGACTTCGATGCCAACCGCCTGCTCGCCGAGACCCTGCTGGCGATCGGCCGCGCCAGCGAGTGCCTCGACCAGACCCTGCGCATGGGCGAACTGCATCCGCGTCACCACGCCGTCTTCGCCCTGCGCGCGCGCGCCTACAGCCGCCTCGGTCAGCACGCACGCGCCCTGGCCGCCGCCGAGCAGGCGTTGGTGGTGATGCCCGACGACGCCGACCGCGCCGAGGTGCTCGCCGCCCATGCCGAGGTGCTGGAAGGCGCCGGCCAGCAGCAGCACGCGTTGTCGCGTTGGCTGCGCGCCGAGCTCGAACGCGGCGACGCCTTCGACACCGAGAGCGTGCTGCGCGCCCTGCTGCTGGCGCTGCGCCTGGATCGCGACGGCAGCGCGCTGTGGCTGTCCGAGCGCCTGCACCGGCGCGCCAACGCCAACACCGCCGGCACGCGCTTCCACATCCGCGGACTGCTCGCCTGCGGGGGGGGCGCCCTGGTGATCGACGCCTTGGCCGTCGCCAGCAGCCGCCCCGGCGTCCGTGTGCTGTTCGACGAGGTGCTGTTCGCCATCCCCGCCAGCCGCCGCGGCGGCTGGCCCGGCTCGCCAGCGCGTCGACGTGCGCACGACTGCCTGGCACAGGCCCTGGAAGGCCTGGCCGCACCGGTCGCCCGCGCCGCCGCCCTGGCGCGCGCCGGCGCCCTGGTCGACGACGCCGCCGCCATCGCGCCCGACGATGCCGCCGTGACCGCCGTGCGCGCCCTGGTCGCGGCCGTGGCCGCCGGACAGGCGGTGCCAGCGGCGACGGCGCTGCGCGACCTGGCGGCGACCACGATCGACGGCGGCTCGGGGCTGACGACCTGGCGCCGCAGCGTCCTGCCGACCTGGCTGGCGGCGACTGCCGCCGGTCGCGTCGCGCTGCCGCTGCCCAGTGATCCCGGCCGCTTTCCCCCCCGGCTGCTCGCCGATCTGCACCTGTCCGCCACAGACCTCGCCCGGTTGCGCGGACTCTGGCGCGCCCAGCTCGACCGGCTGGTGCCGTCCGGCATGTCGCCTGAGGAGTGGACGGCCGGCATCGCCACCGAGGGCTTCTCGTCGGCGCTCGACCGCCTCGAAGCCGCCACCCCGTCCGACCCGGCAGTGACGCTCGCCGACCTGGTCAAACGGCTGGCACAGGGCGATCCGGACTGGGACTGGCCGCCGCGTGAGCGCATTGAGCGCGGTCAGCGCGGTCAGCGCGGTCAGGCGCCAGTCGGCAACGACAACGGGGCCGTCATTTCGAAATAGTCATCGACTGATATCAGTATTCTGAGACGATTTGGCCATTGAATACTCCTGATCCAGACCCATCGATCCATTTTCTGCTCGACTTGCCCTCTCGGACGGCATGATCCTGACCGTCCTGCGCGCCACCGTGTCAACTGTGGCATCAGCGGCATCTGCGATCACCGCCGGACGTATCGACCACATTTCTCCTGCCCTGGATCCGCCCATGAACGCGCCCACCTCGCTCAAGACCCCAACCGGAGGCGAAGTCGTCATCCGTTGCCTGGAACGCGAGGGCGTCGAATACATTTTCGGCTACTCCGGGGGGGCGGCGATGCCGATCTTCGACGCACTGGTCGATGCCAAGGTGAAGTTGGTGCTGGTTCGTCACGAACAGGGCGCAACCCACATGGCGGATGGCTATGCGCGCTCGACGGGCAAGCCGGGAGTGGTGCTGGTCACCTCCGGTCCAGGAGCGACCAACTGCGTGACCGGCCTGCTCACCGCGCTGATGGACTCGGTGCCGATGATCGTGCTCACCGGCCAGACCATCACCCCGATGCTCGGCAAGGACGCCTTCCAGGAGGCCGACGTCACCGGCATCACCTACCCCGTGGTCAAGCACAGCTATCTGGTCAAGGATGCGCGCGACATCCCGCGGGTGATGAAGGAGGCCTTCCACATCGCCACCACCGGCCGGCCCGGACCAGTGCTGATCGACCTGCCCAAGGACATCACCCAGGGACCGTGTTCGGCGCCGTACGTCGACACCGTGAACCTGCCCGGCTACCGCGTGCCTGGCCGCGCCGACAGCGCCAAGGTGCGCCAAGCCGCCGACTTCCTGAGCAAGGCCAGGAAGCCGGTACTCTACGTCGGCCACGGCGCGGTGATGTCCAACGCCGGCGACGCGATCATGCGCCTGGCCGACAAGCTCGGCGCGCCGATCGTCAACACGCTGCTCGGCAAAGGCGCCTGCCGCGAGGACTCGCCGATCAATCTCGGCATGCTCGGCATGCACGGCACCGCCTACGCCAACAAGGCGGTGGCCGGCTGCGACCTGATCATGGCCATCGGCGCGCGCTGGGACGACCGCATCACCGGCAAGCTCTCGGCGTTCTGTCCGGACGCGGTCAAGATCCACATCGACATCGATCGCGCCGAGTTCGGCAAGGTCCTGAAGCCGCACGTCAGCCTGGAAGGCGATGCCCGACTGGTGGTCGAGGATCTGCTGCCGCTGGTGCATAAGGCCGACACCGCGGACTGGTGGAAGGAGATCCACCAGTGGCGCAAGGCCTACCCGTTGAAGTACCCGAAGAAGGGCGGCCTGCGCGCGCAGCACGTGCTCGATCGCCTGGACAAGCTCGGCGGCCGCGACTGCATCATCACCACCGACGTCGGCCAGCATCAGATGTGGGCGGCGCAGTTCTGCCTGACCACCAAGAACCGGCATTGGCTGTCGTCGGGCGGCGCCGGCACCATGGGCTTCGGCTTCCCGGCCGCGATCGGCGCCGCGCTGGCCAATCCCGGCAAGAAGGCCTGGTGCGTGGTCGGCGACGGCGGCTTCCAGATGACGCTGTGCGAACTGGCGACCGCGGCGCTGCAGAAGGTGCCGGTCAAGATCCTGGTGATCAACAACAGCTACCTCGGCATGATCCGCCAATGGCAGGAACTGTTCTTCGACAACCGCATCTCCGGCGCCGACCTCGAAGGCAATCCCGACTTCGTCAAGCTCGCCGAGGCCTACGGCGTCCCGGCCAAGCGCGTCAAGCGCGCTGGCGACGTCGACAAGGTGCTGAAGTGGGCGATGGCGCACGACAGCGGGCCGTGCCTGGTCGAGGCCGAGGTGGTCAAGGAGGACAACGTCTTCCCGATGATCCCCGCCGGCGCGCCGCTCACCGGGATGATCATCGAGAAGCCGAAGACGAAGATGGAGAAGCCGACGGGATCGACCTGAACCGGCTGCGGCTTCACCACGTTCACCGCCACCCAAACGCTGACCTTGTCATCCGACATCCCTGGAACGACCATGTCCCCCACCGAATCCCGCGGCGCCACCTTCGAACTCGACCCCGGCAAGCCGCTGCGCCGGGCGCCGGTGCTCGACGTCGCCAACGCGCCGTTCCACACCATCTCGCTGCTGGTGCGCAATAAGCCCGGGGTGCTGGTGCGCATCGCGCTGACCTTCAGCCGACGCGGCTACAACATCGAGTCGCTGGTGGTCTCGCCGGCGATCTCGGTGCCCAAGTGGGAGACCGGGGGCGCCACTCCCGGCAATGACAGCGACGCCCAACCCGGCGAGTTCTCGCGCATGACCATCACGTGCAGCGGCGATCCCGACAACCTCGAGCAGATCGTCAAGCAGCTCGAAAAGCTGATCGACGTCGTGCATGCCATCGACCACACCGGCCAAGCGGTGATCGAGTCCGAACTGGTGCTGGTCAAGATCAAGGTCGCGCTCAAGGAGCGCACTGAGATCCTGCAGGTCGCCGAGAACTACAAGGCCAAGGTGGTCGACTATGGCCCCGACTCGCTGATCGCGCGCTGCGCTGGCGAAAGCGACAAGCTCGACGCCTTCATCGGTCTGCTCAAGCCCTACGGCATCATCGAACTGGTGCGCTCCGGCAAGATCCTGATGGCGCGCGGCCTGGAGACGACCTGACCACAGCGCCGCGCTGGCCGCTGCCGGCGCTGTTCACCGGCGCCGGCCCGATGCTGGTACCTGGCGCAACGCGCCAAGCCCGTGCGATCAGCCGCAACAGCCGCCGCAGGAGTCACCGCCGACCACGATGATCGCGATCGATGCGCCCAAAATGAACAGCAGGACGCCGGTGAAATAGACGTAGCCCTCGACCCGCCGCCAGTGCTCGATGTCCATGCTGTGCTCCGGCCGTCGACGATGCCCGCGAGGTGGAGAGGTCAAGCGGCGGCGCCGAGCGCCCAGGCTGGGCAGGCATCGTTCGGCGCGCGCAGCGGACCCCGGTGGGACATGATCGGCAACGTCCGCGCCTCGTGCCCACGGGCTCACCCTGCCCCGGCGTCCTCCGGCTCGGGCTCCGGCGCGCCGGTGGCTGATGCGCTCTCACCGCCGAATGCGACGTGGCTGCGCCGGCGTTCGCTGGTGAACGTCTCGCCGGTTCCGGCCGAGACGATCTCGTAGAGCACCGCCATCTTGCCAGCGGCCGGACGCAGGATGCGCCCGAGCCGCTGGACGTGCTCACGCACGCTGCCCGAGCCGCTGACGATGATGCCCACCGCCGCCTCGGGCACGTCAACGCCCTCGTTGAGCACCTTGCTGGTGACCAGCACCGGGTATTCGCCGCTGCGGAACTTCGCCAGCATGCCTTTGCGTTCGGCGCCCTTGGTGTGGTGGGTCAGCACCGGCAGCACCATCTGCCGGCCGATGGCGTAGGCGGTGTCGTTGTCCTCGGTGAACACCAGGCAGCGCTCGCCGGCGTGATCGCGCAGGAGATCCCACACCGTGCGCAGCTTGCCGCGGCCGGCGCGACTGAGCCGCTTCTGCTCGCGGTAGGCGGCCATCGCCAGGCGTCCCTCGGGATCGCGCCCGGCCGCCGACAGGAAGCGCTGCCAGCCGTCAGGCTGGCCGAAGTCGATGCCCATGCGGCGCACGAAGGCGATGTACTCCTTGCGCGCTGCGGTGTAGGCGGCCTGTTCATCGTCGTCGAGCGCGACCTCGATCACCTCGACCTGGTAGCTGGCCAGGAAGTTGCCCTCCAGTTCGCTGATCTGCGAACGGTGCACCTCCGGGCCGATGAGGTCGTCGAGGCGGGCGTGGCCGCCATCGCTGCGCTCGGGCGTGGCGGTGAGGCCGAGTCGAAACGGCGCCAGGCAGCATTCGGCCACCGACCGGGTGATGCCGGCGGGCAGGTGGTGGACTTCATCGCAGACGATCAGCCCGAAGCGGTTGCCGTAATGCGGCATGATCAGCACGCCGCTGTCGTAGGTGGCGACGGTGATCGGCTGGAGATCCTTCTCACCGCCGCCGTACTGCCCGATCGGACAGCCCAGCCGGCTGCCGAGATCGCCCGCCCACTGCTGCACCAGATCGATGGTCGGCGCCAGGATGATCGCTGAGCGCTGACAGGCGAGGATGGCTTTCAGTGCGACGTAGCTCTTGCCAGCACCGGTGGGCAGCACCACCACGCCACGGCGCTGCGCCGCCAGCCAGGCGTCGAGCGCGGCCTGCTGATAGTGGCGCAGCGGCCGCGGCCGCGGCTCGACGACCGCGAGACTGGCATAGGCCTTGGCCTCGTCGCGGTAGTCGGCCTTGCCGTGCAGCGCGCGCAGGATCTCGGCGTAATCGCAGGCGCGGGCGCGGTGCAGACCGACGCGCACATCCCACACGCAGCGCGCCTCGACCAGCGCGTGGTGCTCGCCAAGACCGGCGAGGGTGAGCGTGCCGTCAGCGAAGCGGATGACGATCACGGGGCGGCGATGCTAGACCGGTGGTTGGAACGGGAAGCCAGGAAGGCCCGCGCGCGCATGCACGCGCGGACCCCGGATGCGTCCCAGTCACCAGCGGCCCCGGTTGGATTCGAACCAACGACCCCCGGTTTAGGAAACCAGTGCGCTATCCACTGCGCTACGGGACCGTGACGGGCGGAGCATCGGGCGGTCGGTGGGTCAGCAAGCGAGAGGTGTGCGCGGCATCCAGGGCGCCCTAAAGATCGACGCAATGGCAGGAACAACCAACCGCAGATTTCGCAGATCGCGCCGATGCGACGTGACGACTCTGCGTTCATCTGCGAGCTTTGCGGCTGGTTGTTCTTCCCGTCCGTGGCGGCAACGGCTTGCGCTCATCTCTCGGGCGCCCTGGCGCGGCATCCCGCCCACGCCCAGCGGAACCAGCAGCCCGGCGGCGGTTCGATCACGGCGGTGCGCCACACCTGCCACGGCGACGCGATCCACCCGGCGTCATCCGCCCGCGCGAACGCCGCGCGCCCAGCTTTCAGTCGAAGGTCATCAACGCATGGATCGGCGTATCGAGCTTCTTCGAGCCACCGAGGAAGGCGAGGTCGACGAGGAAGGCGGCGGCGAGGACGTTGGCGCCGCAGCGGCGCACCAGGCGCAGGGCCGCGGCCATGGTGCCGCCGGTGGCGAGGACGTCGTCGACCATGAGCACGCGGTCGGCGGTGCCGATGGCGTCTTCGTGGATCTCGATGCGGTCGGTACCGTATTCGAGGGCGTAGGACTCGGTGTGGCACTTCCATGGCAGCTTGCCCGGCTTGCGGATGGGCACGAAGCCGGCCTGCAGGGCGACGGCGATGCCGGGCGCCAGGATGAAGCCGCGGCTCTCGATGCCGACCACCTTGGTCACGCCCTGGCCGACGAAGGGCTTCGCCAGCGCGGAGATGGACCAGGCCAGCGCGGCAGGATCGCCGAGCAGTGGCGTGATGTCCTTGAACATGATGCCCGGCTTGGGGAAGTCGGGCACGTTGCGCAGCAGCGGTTTGAGATCCATGGCGTCCTCGCGCGGGGGAGGCTAGGAAACCGCCCGCTGCCGCAACCCGCAGCAGCGCACCCCCGGCCCCGACATGATTCGGGAATGGTGTGGGAACCACCAAGACACCAAGGGGTTGGGCCACCTCTCACCCTTGCCCGCGCCACCACCGTACAGCCACGTCCGCAGTCATCACCGCCGGCCTGGTCGTCGCCGTGGCGCAGCCGCGATGGCTCGCGATGCCGGGCACCGGCTGCGGGCGCAAGTCCAGCGCCTCGCCACGGATGGCGTCGCCATCCACGACTTGCGGGGGTTTCTACGCCGCCTATGGTGCGCCCTCCCTGCGAGGAGCCTTCCATGTCCAATGCCAACGAGGTGGTGTACGCGTTCGGGGGCCTGCCGGCCGGCATGGAATGGATCGCCATCCTGATCGTCGCCCTGCTGCTCTTCGGCCGCCGCCTGCCCGAGATCATGCGCGGATTGGGTTCGAGCGTGCGCTCGTTCCGCCGTGGCATGGACGAGGACGAACTCCATCCGCAGACCCCGCCCGCCCCGCCGGTTGACGGCGCCGTGAGCCGCCCGGCCGATCCGACCCGCCTGGACTCCAAGCCCTGAACTCGACCCCACGACCCGGAGACCGGTGCGCATGACCGAGACCGCCGAAAAGACCATCCGCGTCCGCGCTTATCTCAAGGAACACAAACTCGACGGCATCGTCCTGTCCACCCGGCCGAACTTCGCCTGGCTCTCGGGCGGGGGCGACAACCACGTCGTCTCGCAGATCGAGGGTGGTTCTGGCGCGCTGGTGGTGACGCCCAAGCAATGCCTGGTGGTGGCCAACCGGATCGAGATCGATCGCCTGCATAGCGAGGAACCGATCTCGACCTTCACCGTCAAGACTTTCCCGTGGACGCAGCCCGCCAGCGCGGCCTTGGCCAAGCTGCTCCCCGGCAAGAAGTACGCCTGCGACGATCCCGGCTTCGCCGGCTTCCCGCCCCTGCCCGGCGACTTCGTGCAGAGCGTGCGCTCGCCCCTCTCCGACTTCGAGATCCGCCGTTACAAGGCGCTGGGCCGCGACTGCTCCCTGGTCATCGAGACGGTGGCGCGCAACCTCGCGGTCGGCGACAGCGAACACCAGGCCGAAGCCGACCTGGCCAAGCACCTGCTCGCGCGCGGCATCCAGCCCTTCGTGCTGCTGGTCGCCTTTGACCAGCGCATCCAGCGCTACCGTCACCCGGTGCCCACCGCCAACCATCTGCGCAAGCACGCGATGCTGGTGGTGTGCGGCCAGCGCCAGGGCCTGATCGCCAACCTCACCCGCATCGTCCACTTCGGAGCGGTGCCGCCCGACATCCAGGCCCGGCACGAATCGGTGCTGCGGATCGAAGCGGCGCTGTGGCACGCCACCCGTCCGGGCGTGCGCTGGGGCGACGCGCTCAAGGCCGGCATCAAGCAATACGAGAAGGAAGGCTTCGCCAAGGAGTGGGAACTGCACCACCAGGGCGGTCCGACCGGCTATGCCGGCCGCGACTTCCTGGTCACGCCCGACGAGGCGCGTCCGGTGCTCGACCACCAGGGTGTGGCCTGGAATCCCTCGATCACCGGCAGCAAGAGCGAGGACACCTGGATCGTCGAGGGCGAGGGTCGCATCGCCGTAACCGCACCATCGGAACACTGGCCGACCGTGAAAGTCAGCCTGCCCGGCGCCGGCCAGTTCGTGCGCCCAGGCATCCTGGTGCGCTGAGCGAGGCTGGGCGCATGAACCGTCCGACCCAGGTCAGCGGTTCCCCGCGCTGGTCGCCCGTCCGGGCAGTGACTGGCCTCCGTCCGCTGTTCGCGCGCACCGGCTGAGCGGATGAGGATCGCCCTGATCTGCGCGTGCGCTCTTCTGCGGCCTCGGTCCCGGTTGGCGAACTGGCTCGTCGCGGTCGTCCTGCTGACTGTGCTGACCGTGCTGACCGGCTGCCAGGCACCCACTGAGGAACACCCGCCGATCCCCGAGGTGGCGATCGCGCTGCTCGACGCGCCCGGGCGATATCGCATCGACGGCCTGACCGTCGACCGCGCCGGACTCGCCGCGCGTCTGCAGGCCATCGCCGACAAGAACCGTCGCGAACGTTCCGGCACGGTGCGCGCCCACGTGCGCATCAGCCGCACGCCGGGTACGCCGTTCGACCGCGTGCAGGAGGTCATCGACCTGTGCAACCGCGCCGGCCTCGACAAGGTCGTCCTCGCCGATCGCCTGGCGGCGCCCTGAGTCTGGGCATGCATCGTCCGACGTGTCCGGAAGCGCCGAGCATCGCTGCGCGAGTGACGATCACCCGGCCCTACGAGTAGTCGCGTCCGTCCGCGTTTCCTCCGCACCGACTGAACCGGGAATCCGATGCGCAAGCTCGGCTGTCTGCTCATCCTGCTGGTCATCGCCCTGCTCAGCGTCGAGCTGTGGGTGTTCCTGCTCGTGCTCGGCTGGACCAAGTCCGTGCTGCGGCTCCCCCAGCCCGAGGTGCTCGGCACGCTGATCGCCCTGGCGATCACCAGCGCGTTCGGCGTCTGGCTGTGCCGTTACCACCTGCGCCTGCTGCCGCTGGAGGTGATGAGCGGCAACCTCGGCCACCGCGCCGTCGGTTTCCTTGGCGCGCTGCTGCTGGTCTTTCCGGGCTTCGTCAGCGACGTCATCGGCCTGCTGCTGCACGTGCCCTTCATCCAAGGCCTGTTCGCGCGCTCCGCGCAGACCCTGGCCATGGCCATGCTGCGGGTTGGCATGAAGCGCATGTTCGGGGGCACCATGCCGCCTGGTGGCTTCCCCACCGGCGGCTTCCCTTTTCCCGGGGGATTTCCCGGCGGCTTTCCCGGCGGCCACTTGCCGCCGCCCGATGAGCGTCGGCGTCCGCCGCCACGCATCATCGACACCACGATCGAGCGCGACGATCCACCGAAGGGCTGAAGCACTGAAGCACCGGGGCACCGAAGCCGCCCCCGCCTTCCCCCGGGCGGGGCACTGCTCGCAGGCTGCTGAAAAAGCAGCCTGCGGGGGGTTTGGGGGACCAACGGCCCCCTGAAGCAAAAACTCAAGCACCGTGTTTTCGCGCACAATTGGCGCGCCAGCGCCGCGCGAAAATGCGCTGCGCCTAGCAGGATGCTGTTCTTCAGCATCCTGCTAGGGTGCTGACCGATGCCCGGACTGCTTCCTCTGCTCGCCGCACTGGTGCTCACCGGCCTGACGGAAACCGTACCCGGACGATTCTCCCAGCCGGCCTTGGCGGTGGTGGTCGTGGCCGGGTTCGCACTGTGGACGCTGCTCTGCCTGCTCGGCGCCCGTGCGGTGGCGCGACACGGCAGCTTCCGCGCGCTGCTCCTGTGGGATTCAACGATGACGGTCGCGGCGGTGGTCGCCCAGGCCGCACTGTGCTACGGCTGGGGCTGGTCGCAGCGCATCCCCGGCATGGTGCCCGCCGTCCTGCCCTTCGTTGGACTGTTGCTGGTGCATTGGTGGACGATGACCGCGGCGGTGCGCGCCATCACCCACACGCCGTGGACGCCGTTGGCCCGCGTGCTGCACCAGGTGCGTTTCAGCATCCTGCCACCGGCCCTAATGATCATCGCCATCGGCGATCTCGCCGATCTGACCTTGCGCCAGATCGGCGTGGCCAGCCCGCTCTGGCTGGAGGTGCTCGGCGTCCTGGGGCTGGGAGGCGGGCTGCTGCTCTTCGGCCCGTGGCTGCTGGTGAAGCTGTGGGGCGCGCGGCCGATGCCCGATTCGCCGCTGGCGCGCCGGCTGGCCGAGACCTGCGCGCGCGCAGGCGTGTCGGTGCACGCGCTGCTGCGCTGGCCGGTGCCAGGCGGGCACATGCACAACGCCGTGGTCTTCGGGCTGGTGCCGCGCTTCCGCTACGTGCTGCTCACCGACGACCTGCTGCGCGATCTCGATGCCGACGAGGTGGTGGCAGTGCTCGGCCACGAACTCGGCCACGTCCGCCACGGCCATCTCCATCTCATCCTGCTGTTCGCGTTGACCGTCTCCGGCGTCGGCCTCGGCATGTGGGTCAGCGGCGACGTGGGCCGGCTGCTGGAACTGCCCGGCCTGCGCGATCTCGATGGCGTCGCGGCCCAGGGCGTGCTGATGATGGCGGGGCTCGTCCTGGCCTGGCGGGTGCTGTTCGGCGTCGTCAGCCGGGCCTGCGAACGCCAAGCCGATCTCGCCGGCGCCGAGGTCGGCGGCAACGAGGCGATGCAGCGCGCGCTCAAATCGGTTGCGCGGCTTTCCGGTCAACCCGAGGATGCCCCGAGTTGGCGACACCACAGCATCGCGCGTCGGGTCGCCTTCCTCGCGCTGGCGCAGCGCAACGTCGCGCTCGCTGATCTCCACCACCGCCTGGTCGCCTCGATGCGTTTCAGTCTTCTCGTCCTCCTCGCCGTGCTCGCCCTGACCACGGCGTGGTCGTATTACGCCACCACCCATCGCGATCCGGTCGCCAGCCTCACCGCCATGGCCCGGAGCGATCCGGCGCTGGGCAAGGCGCTGGCGGCGGCCGATGACGACCGCGACAGCGGACCGCTCGCCGACTGGTATGGCCGCGCCGCCTACCCCGCCCGCGAACTGCTGGTCAACCTCCATCTCGATCTCTGCAAAGCTGTCGCCACCCCGGCGACCGACGCACCGGCCGACGGCGACATCGATCGCGCCATCTATCGCTTCCGCCACCGTCTCGCCGCCTTCGTCAACGTCAGCAGCGGCAATCCCGGTCTCGACGCCAATCTCGACAACACCCTGGCCTACGGCCTGGTTGCCGGCGCCGTCCAGCCGACCGCAGACGATCTCGCCCTGGCCCGCAGCATCCTGCCGCGGCTGGAAGCCTGGCAGGCCAAGCACCCCGACCATGCCGTCGCCGATACCATCGCCTGCCTGCATTACGTCTTCGCCGATGACCTCAAGGCGCGCGATGGCTGGACCTGGGCGCTGGCCGAACTGGCCAAGGACCGCGAGCTCGACGTGGCGCTGAAGGCGCGCACGCAGCGACTCTATGGCGCGCGCTTGCAGGCCGCGCAGGGCGCCATCGCCACCGCCGGTCGCACGCGAGCACCGCTGCCCCTGGAATGGACGCCGCCACCGGTCGCGGAGACCGCGCCGACGGTCGGCGCAGCGGCGCCTCCACCCAGCGCCAGCCCGCTGGTGCCGACGCCATGACCGCGGATCGCGCCGACGACCGCGAGCTCGCCGCCGGGCTGCGGCGGACGCTGCACGACATCGGAGTCGGCCACGCGCTGCCCAACCGCGCGCGCATCGGCGATCTCTGCGATACCCTGCTCGCGGCGCTCTACCCCGGCATCTTCCTATCACCGGACCAGGATTGCCCGGACGCGCTGCGCGCCGATGCCGACATCGAAAACCTGCGCGCCCGCCATCTCGCCGCTCTGCGCCAGGGTCTCAGCCAGGCGATCGCCCTGGCGCTGATGGTCGACGGCGGCAAGGCAGGTCCGCCCGCCGATGCCGCGCTCATCGCCCATGCCCTGGTCGCTGACGACCTGCGCGCGGTCGCCGAGCTGATCGCCAGCGATGTCGAAGCCGCCTTCGGCAATGACCCGGCCGCGACCAGCCGCGAGGTGATCGTCGCCAGCTATCCGTGCATCGAAGCGCTGGCGGTGCAGCGCTTCGCCCACCGCCTGTACCGGCGCGGGGTGCCGTTGGTCCCGCGCATGATGACCGAGACCGCGCACAGCCGCACCGGCATCGACATCCATCCCGGCGCGGCGATCGGCGCCTCGTTCTTCATCGACCATGGCACCGGCGTGGTCATCGGCGAGACGGCGGTGATCGGCGCCCACTGCGTGCTCTACCACGGTGTCACCCTGGGCGCGTTCAATCCGCTGGTGCGCGACGAGCACGGCGACCTCCAGCGCGGTGCCGCCAACAAGCGCCATCCCACCCTGGAGGACCACGTCACCGTCTACCCCGGCGCCACCATCCTCGGAGGCGACACGGTGATCGGCGAGCACTGCGTGATCGGCGGTAACGTCTGGCTGACTCATTCGGTCGAAGCCCACAGCGTGGTGACCATCACGGATCCGGAGCTGAACATCCGCCAGCGCCGCCGCAGCGGAGACGCCCGCCCGGCCCGGTAGAGACTGCCACTTCAGCAGCGGCGGGTGCGCCGGATCAGGGGGCACCAGGAATCCCGCCGTTGCCGGGGCGGATATCCCACCGGCGCGGCCGACACAGCGACGGTGTGCGACCCGGGACGTGCGCGGGACAGCCAGGACACCTCACCTGCATTCGCTGGCCGCGACTTCGGCAACGGCGCACACTGCGGCTCGTATTCCCGGATCCGGCCTCGCTCCGGCCGGCCGGATGCACCCGATACCATGACCTGCCCTCCGCCCACCTTCGTTGCCCCGCGTCCGTCGCTCGCCCGCCGGCGGCTGGGTGCGTTCGCCCTGCTGCTCAGCGCAGCACTCGCCAACGCCGACGACCTGACCGTACCGCAACGCACCTTCCTCGACCGTCACTGCCTGGAATGCCACGACGCCGGTACCGCCAAGGGCGGGCTGGATCTCGCCGGCCTGCGCTTCGCTCCCGCGGATCCGGCCAATGCCGCACGCTGGGTCGCCATCCATGACCGCATCCGCGACGGCGAGATGCCGCCGGCCAAGAAGCCCCGCCCGGAGACCCAGGCCACCCGCACCTTCCTGGCGACGCTGGCGACGCCGCTCATCGCCGCCGACCAGGAGCGCACCGCCAGCCAGGGGCGCGCCACCTGGCGACGGCTCAATCGTCTGGAATACGAGAACTCGCTGCGCGAGCTGCTGAACGCGCCGTGGCTCCAGATCAAGGACATCCTGCCCGAGGACGGCGAGGTGCACCGCTTCAACAAGAGCGGCGAGGCGCTCGACATCTCGCACGTGCAGATGGCGCAGTACCTCGCCGCCGCCGAGTACGCGCTGCGCCAGGTCATCGCCGGCCAGCCGCAGGCGCCGCCGACGCGCACCCGGCGCTTCCACGCCCGCGACGAACCGGTCTTCGCCCGGAAGATGATCTACAACCAGTTCAACAACCACCCCGAACGCGCCACCTTCCCGGTGCTGGGCAATGCCGGTGAACCCGAAATCCGGGCGCAGAAGAAGCCGATCACCGTCGGCGAGGCCGATCCCGCGACGCGCGACCGTGAGGGCATGGCGGTGGTGGCGAGCAGCTACGAGCCGATCGAGCTGCGTTTCGACCACTTCCAGGCGCCGCATGCCGGCCGATATCGCCTGCGCCTGTGCGCGCATACCGTCTGGGTGGCGGCGAGCGCCGGTGCCAACTGGTGGAAACCCGATCTCAACCGCGTCGGGCCCGGCCGGCGCAGCGAGCCGATCACCATCTCGTCGGAGACCAAACCGCGCCAGTTGCGCTGGCAGGGCGTCTGCGACATCGGCATCGAGCCGACGATTGCCGCCTTCGACGTCTGGCTGCTCAAAGGCGAGACCATCCGCGTCGACGCCGCCCGGCTGTTCCGTTCGCGGCCACCCGGCCCATGGCGCAACCCGCTGGCCGAGAAGGACGGCCAACCCGGCGTGTCCTTCCGCTGGCTGGAGGTCGAAGGCCCGCTGATCAGCGAATGGCCATCGGCCGGCCATCGCCTGCTGTTCGGCGACTTGGCGCTGCGCACGCCCGCCGCGAGCGACGACGACGGCCACGCGGCGGTGGTGTCCGCCGATCCCCAGGCCGATGCCGCGCGTCTGCTCCGCGCCTTCATGGCGCGTGCCTATCGCCGGCCGGTGGCCGAGGCCGACGTGCTGCGGCTGCTCGCCCTGGTGCGCGGTGCGCTGGCCTCGGGCAGTTCGTTCACCGAGGCCATGCTCGCCGGCTATACCGGCGTGCTCTGCTCGCCGGCCGTGGTCTGCCTGGAGGAACGGCCGGGGACGCTCGACGATCATGCCCTGGCGGCACGGCTGTCCTTCCTGCTGGTCAACTCCGCACCCGACGACCGCCTGCGCCAGCTCGTCGCCAGCGCGGCGTTGCGCAATCCGGCGACCCTGCGCGCCGAGGTCGACCGCCTGCTCGATGACGCGCGATCGCAGCGCTTCGTCGACGCCTTCCTCGCCTACTGGCTCGATCTGCGCCGCCTCGACGCCACCTCGCCCGACGCCGAGCTGTACCCCGACTACTACCTCGACGATCTGCTCACCGAGTCGGCGCTGTTCGAGACCCGGTTGTTCTTCGGCGAACTGCTGCGCGCAGATCTGCCGGTGCGCCATCTGGTGGCCAGTGACTTCGCCATGCTCAACGAATCCCTGGCCGCGCATTACCGCCTGCCGCCGCTGTCCGGAGTGACGCTGCGCAAGGTGGCGCTGCCCGCCGACAGCGTACGCGGCGGCCTGCTCACCCACGCCAGCGTGCTCAAGGTCACCGCCAACGGCACCACCACCTCGCCGGTGGTGCGCGGCGCTTGGGTGATGGAACGTCTGCTCGGCAAGCCGCCGCCGCCGCCACCGCCGAGCGTTCCCGCGGTCGAGCCCGACACCCGCGGCGCCCATACCATCCGCGAGCAGTTGGCGGCGCACCGCACCCAGGAGAGCTGCGCCGCCTGCCATGCCCGCATCGACCCGGCCGGTTTCGCGCTGGAGAGCTTCGACGTCCTCGGCGGCTGGCGCGACCGCTACCGCGCGCTGGGTGGTGACAAGACCGTCACCAAGGAGGTCGGCTTCGGCAAGAACGGCCAGCCCTTCGCCTTCCACCTCGCCCAGCCCGTCGACCCCAGCGGCTCGCTGCCCGACGGCCGCGCCTTCCGCGACATCCGCGAATTCAAACAGTTGCTGCTCGCCGACGAGCGCCAGCTCGCACGCAACCTGCTGCACCAGTTGACCGTCTATGCCACCGGCGCGCCGGTGCGCTTCGGCGACCGCCCGGCGATCGAGGCCATCCTCGATCGCACCGCTGCGGCCGGCTTCGGCGTGCGCGCCCTGGTGCACGGCCTGGTGCAAAGCCCGCTCTTCCTCGGCAAATGAACGCGGAGTCCTCCATGAACCCGTCCCGCCATTCCGGTTGCGCCGTCAGCCGTCGCACCCTGCTGCGCGCCGCCGGTGTGACGCTCGCCCTGCCGCTCCTCGATGCCCTGCGGCCGCTGGCTGGCGGCGAGGATGCGGCGGCACCACCGCGGCGGATCATCGCCATCTGCAACAATCTCGGGCTGCTGGCCGAGCCGTTCTTCCCGGTCGCCGGCGGACGCGACTATGCGCTGTCCCCGTACCTGGAGATCATCAAGGCCCACCGCGAACAGTTTACCGTCTTCAGCGGCGTCTCGCATCCCTTCGTCGATGGCGGCCATCCCGCCGACAACTGCTTTCTCACCGCCGCCGCTCATCCCGGCAGCGGCGGCTTCCGCAACTCCATCTCGCTCGACCAGTACGCGGCGCAGCGCATCGGCCACCTCACCCGTTTCCCGTCGCTGACCCTGGGCGTGAACGTCGCCGCCGGCACGCGCAGCCTGTCGTGGACCGCCGCCGGCGTGCTCATCCCCTGCGACGAGAAACCGTCGACGATCTTCCGGCGCCTGTTCATCCAGGGCACGCCCGCCGAGGTGGTGACGCAGAAGCGCCGCCTGGCGCTGGGGCAGAGCATCCTCGATGCCGTCGCCGATCAGGTGCGCGCCGTCGCCGCCGGGGTCGGCGTGCGCGATCGCGAGCGCCTCGACCAGTACACCACCGGGGTGCGCGACCTCGAACAGCGCCTCGGCAAGGCCAGCGCCTGGGAGGACAAGCCCAAGCCGGTGGTGACGGCGACGCAGCCCACCGATCCGGCGGCGCCGGCGGACTACTTCGCCAAGATCGCGCTGCTCTACGACCTCGCCGGGCTCGCGCTGGAGACCGACTCCACCCGGCTGGTCACCATCATGCTCGACAGCGTCAACTCGCCGGCGATCACCGTGCCCGGCGTCACCCTCAGCGACAGCTACCACAGCCTGTCCCACCACGGCCAGGCGAAGGCCAAGCTCAAGCAGCTCACCGCCCTCGACGGCGAGCACCTCGCCGCGCTCGGCGCGCTGATCGCGAAGCTCAAAGCCGCCAAAGAGGGCGGCGGCAGCCTGCTCGACCGCACCATGGTCCTCTACGGCAGCAATCTCGGCAACGCCAGCACCCACGTCACCACCAACCTGCCGGTGCTGCTCGCTGGCGGCGGCTTCCGCCACGGCCAGCACCTCGCCTTCGATCGCGCCAACAACTACCCGCTGCCCAACCTCTTCGTGTCGATGCTCCAGCGGCTCGGCCTGGAGACCGACCGCTTCTCCTCCAGCACGGGCACGATGCGCGGGCTGGAGATGGTCTGACCCGGGGCGCCGCGTCGCTCGGGCGTCCGGGTCGACGCAGCGGTCGCGGGCAGTAGCGTCCCGGCGATGCCGATCACCGTGTCTGCCGCCCGCGAGCTCGTCGCCCGTCCGGCCGGAATGGACGCTGGCCAGGCCGGCGAGTTCATCGCCCTGCTCATGACCGGGACCGTCAGCGCCGAGGATGGCGCCGGGCTGCTGGTCGCACTTGCCGAGCGCGGCGAGACCGGCACCGAGGTCGCTGCGGTGGTGCGCGCGTTGCTCGCCCGCGCCCTGCCGGTGCCGGTGAGCGGACCCTGCCTCGATCTGTGCGGCACCGGCGGCAGCGGCCTGACCCGCTTCAATGTCTCGACCACCGCCGCCTTCATCCTCGCCGCCGCCGGCGTGCCGGTGGCCAAGCACGGCAATCGCGGTTCGCAGCGCGCCAACGGCAGTTTCGATCTGCTCGACGCGCTGGCGGTGCCCTTCGCGCTGTCCGGCGACCGCCTCGCCGAGCTGCACCGCGGCAGCGGGCTGTGCTTCCTGTTCGCCCGTGCCCTGCATCCCGCCGTCGCCGCGGTGGCGCCGATGCGCAAGCTGGCGAAGCGGCGGACCATCTTCAATCTCGCTGGCCCGCTCGCCAATCCCTGCCGGCCGCGCTGCCAGGTGATCGGCGTCAGCGACGAACGCTGCGCGCGCACGCTGGCAGCGGCGGTGGCCGAACTCGGCGTCGCACGCGCCTGCGTGGTGCGCGGCGAACCCGGCATCGACGAGTTTTCGGTGGTCGGAACCAGCCGCTGGCTGCTGGTCGAGGACGGCGTCATCACCGCCGGCGAGACCCCCGCCCGCCATCCCGGCCTGGACCACGCAGCGCTGCCTGGTGGCGACGCGGCCGAGAACGCGGCGTTGTTCGCCCGGCTGATCGCTGGCGAAAACCTCGGCGCGCTGCGCGACATGGTGGTGCTCAATGCCGGCGTCGCCCTCGACCTCTGGCACGGCCGACGACCGGCTGCTGATGGACCCGGCGTTGTCGAGGCGGCACGCCTGCTTGCCAGCGGCAGCGTCGCCGAGCGCGTCGACTTGCACCGCCGACTGGCCGGCGAACTCGCGCGCGGCTGATTCCCGACCACCTCCTCGCGAGGCGGCTATTGGCCAGGCGGCTTCACTGGCGCTGCCGGTGGCAGCTCGCCCCGGCGACCGGTGAAGGTCATCTTCTCCAATCCGCGCATGCTCACCGTCACCGTGCCTTGGATGCTGTCGCCGGTCACGGTGCCTTCCCATTTCGCCAGCGCGTCAGCGCGCAGCGAACTGTTCATGACCGCGGTGAAACTGTACTTGTCGGCGGCTCCCGAGATGCGCGCCTGACCGGCGGAGAACTTCATCTCGAAATAGGTGCGTGAGAACAGGAAGCCGCCGCTCTGGAAGCGCACCTCATCGGTCGTCTTGTCGCCGTCCGAGCTGACGATCTCGACGGTGAAGACCTGGCCGTCGAGTGGACTCTTGGGTGTCTCAGCGCCGGCCAGCCAGGCGGTGGGCAGGAAGAGCCCCAGCGCGATGAAGGCGACGAGCGCACGGTGGACGCGGATCATGACGGACTCCTGGTGGGGATGGTACCGGGCAGGACGGCCCGGCGTTCAGCATGCGCCCGCTGCCAAACGTGGTGCCGCACACTGTCGGTGAGCGTCCGCTGGCGCCAGGCCCGGCGACCGCCGGATCCCGCCCAGCGCAACGAGCTCCCTGGCGATCTCCCACGCGCACTCCCGGCGTGGTCGCCATACGGACCGCGGATCGTCCACGTCAGGAGCCCGGACGACGGCCAGCGGTGCGGGTTTCGCACGCCTCCCGGCACGCCCGAAACCGCGTCAACGTCGAGGGTTTGCGTCGGCGTGGCCTTGTGTTTTGGCGATCACTTATTATCGTCCGCGCCTTCACCGGAGGCCGGGTCAGGCTGGCCCAGCTTTTTATGGCCCAGCCGCTCGTTGCCAACCTCAAAAAGGAACCCGCATGCGCGTGACCGTCCGAGCCACCGAAGAAGCCATCATCCGCCTGCTGCGCGCGGGCCATCCCCTGCCCGGCGATGTGGTTGATCGTGAACTGGAGACGCGTCTGCCGGTGTTCCAGAGCGTCGAAGCCGTCCCGGTCAAGAATTACGGCATCGAGGGTACGGGGCGGATCGTCTTGGCGCGTGGCCGCAAGGATGTCTGGTTCGTCGATATCAAGCGCAAGCCGGGCAAGATCTCGGTCAGCGATGGCGAGGCCTTCATCGGGCTGCGCGACAAACTGCAGGCGCGTTATCCGGGTCAGAAGGTGACGGGCTGGCTGGTCACCACCGCCGAGGTGGACGCCAAGGCCAAGAGCTTCATCGCCGAACAGGGCTGCTTCGCGACCGCCGGCGCCGCCAAGCGCTGAGCCCGCAGGTCCGCGATCGTCAACCACCGAGGCGGACCGTACGGTCAGCCTCGGTGATCGGACTTCTGGAGATCGCTGCGGACTGCTCCCGCTGCCGGTCGATTGGATCGGGCGCGGACACCGCTCGACGATTGCCGCGGGCCGATGGCCGCCCGGCTCCGATCAGCCTGAACGCTGCAGGTGGGCCACGATGCAAGGCGGCGACGGAGGGAGATTCCTGGTGGAACGACCGACGGAGCCAACGCCGCAGCGTGGCCTAAAAGCGGCCTAAACGCGGCAGGTGGGCCACGATGCAAGGCGGCGACGGAGGGAGATTCCTGGTGGAACGACCGACGGAGCCAACGCCGCAGCGTGGCCCATCTGCCGCGTTTAGGCTCAGATCAGCTGTAACGCGACCAGCGCCAATCCCCCCAGCACCAACCCGGCTCCGCCCCAGCGCAGCGGCTGCGCCATCGGCAGCCTGCCCACCGCCAGCCCGGCGATGACGCCAAGGCCGTGCAGGGTCGCGGTGGCGAACAGCATGCCGACGGCATAGGCCAACCCGCCGCCGACCGGTGCTTCGGCGAGATGGGCATGGCCGTGCGCAATGGCGAAGGCGGCGACCATCAGCGCGATCGGCAGGAGGTGACGGACGTCGAACGCGAGGATGGCTCCGAAGGCGACGACCGAGGCGGCGATGGCCAGTTCGACCCCGGGAATGGCGACTCCCGCGCTGCCAAGCGCGGCGCCGATGCTCAGCGCGACCAGGAAGATGGCGGGGACCAGCCAGCGTCCGTGTCCGCCCAGGCGCACGCCGATCACACCGACCGCGAGCATGGCCAGCAGGTGGTCGACACCGAGCCAGGGATGGGCGGCGCCGGCCGCGAATCCGGGCATGCCGTGACCGGGGTGCGCGAACAGCGATGGGCTGGCGAGCGTGAGCAGAGCGGCAGTGGCGATGAGCGGACGCATGGTGGCTCCTGGGCCCGCAGCATGGCCGCATGGCGTTGCCCGCAAGCCGCTGCCGCCGCGGTGCACGCCAACCGTTACCAACCGGTGCACGCTCAACGGCCGCGCAGCCGGCCGATCGTCCATCCCGCTCCGGCCAGCAGACCGAGCAGCGCCACCACCACCTGCGCCGGAGGCAGGTCGCCATGGTGGGCGACGATGGTGCCCAGCGCGGCCACCGTCACTGCGGCAAGCGGTGAAGCCACGAACAGCCAGCGCGATTCCCGGCACCACGATCGCACCACGAGCACGGGCAGGACCAGACAGCCGACGGAATAGAGGACACCGGCACAGCGGATGGTGAGGCCCAGCACCAGGCCCAACCACGCCGCCAGCAGCAGTTCCCAACGTCGCCGGTCGATCCCGATGGCAGGTGCGAAGGCGGGGTCGAGGGCGAGCACGAGCAGGCGATCGCGCGTCGTCCAGATCAGCAGCGCAGCCATGGCCAGGAGACCGGCGAAGACCAGCACGTCGCTGCCCTCCGCGCCTACCATGCTCGAGGCCAGGAGGCGCTGCACCTCGTCGAGACCATGCGGGCTGGCGGACAGCACCAGCACGCTGCCGCTCGATCCGACCAGATACAGCCAGGCGGTGGCCAGTGCCGCCTCGTGCGCTCCGCGCGTGGCCACGCGGTCGGCGACCAGGGCCGCGACCACCGCCGCGATCACCGGGATGGCGACCAAGGTGGCGCCGTGGGCGTGCGCCCCCGCTGCCCCCGCCCACAGGCCGAGCGCCAAGCCGAAGGTGGCGATCTGCGCCACCGCCAGACCGACGAAAGCCTGGCCGCGCGCCACCACCAGGACGCCGGTCACACCCAGCAGGGCAGCGATCAGCCAGGCGGCCAGCCAGGACATGCCGAACAGCGGCCAGGCAGCGAGGAACTCTGCGCTCATGCCGATCATGGGACGACTCCATCCCGCGCGCGCGGCGGCGGCTGGAGTCCGGCGGCGAGCCCAGCCGGACCACAGCGCACCCCGCCATCCGCGCAGACCGCGACATGAGTGGCGAGTTGGTGCGCCTGATCGAGGTCATGAGTGACCAGGATCACCGACAATGCCTGCTGCCGGTGCAGCGCCACCAGGGTGGCGTAGAAGTCAGCCTCGGCGCCGGCGTCGAGCCCGGCCGTGGGTTCGTCAAGCACCAGCAGCAGCGGCCGGCGCACCAGCGCCCGGGCGAGCAGGCAGCGCTGGCGCTGGCCGCCCGACAGGCGCTGCACATCGGCGCGTTCCAGCGTGCTCAAGCCGACCGTCGCCAGCGCCGCCTCCAGTCGTTGCTGGCGCTCGCTGCGCGCCAAGCCGAGCCCGGCGAGGCCGAGCCCGGCGAACTCGCGCACCGTGCTCGGCAGCACCAGGTTGATCTCGACGCGCTGCGGCACCCAGGCCAGCCGCCGACCGACGGTGAGTTCGTCGTGGCGGTCGAGGGTGCCGAGCAGCGGTGCCAGTTCACCGACGATGGTCCGCAGCAGGGTGCTCTTGCCGGTGCCGTTGCGCCCGACCACCGCCCAGAAGTCGCCGCTGTGCACGGTGAAACCGACCTCACGCAGCACCGTGACGCTGCCGTAGCCGAGATCGGCGGCGACGAAACTCAGCAACGGACCGTGGCGCGGCAGCGCGCCGACACTGGGGGCAGTCATGGCGCTGCCGCAGCCTGGGCCACGGCCAGCACGTTGTGATCGATGAGCGCCAGGTAGTCGTCGGTGCCGGGCAGCGACCCGCACTGGTGGCCCATGGCCGCGACCCGCGCGCCGGTGCGTTCGCACACCAGCCGGGCGTGCCGCGGATCGAAGTATGGCGCCACCAGGACGGTCTTCGCGCCGAGCGCCTGCATACGCGTCATGACTTCGACCAGGTGACGGGTGGTCGGTGGCACACCGGGCTTGGGTTCGAGGATGGCGACCACATCGAGCCCGAAGCGGCCGGCGAAGTAGGGCCAGCGGTCGTGATCGGCGACCACGGTCAGCCGCCGCCCCGGCGGCAGCCGCGCCAGCCAGCCACCGACCGCCGTGGCGCCCGCCGCCTCGGCCAGGGTGCCGGCAGCGGCATGGGCGCAGGCCGCCTCACCACCAAGCTGCCGGGCGAGCGCGTCGCCGACCAGAGCGCTTGCCAGGCGCTCGGCGAAGGCCTGGTGGTTGGCGGCGAATCGCCCTGCCGCCGCGGGACGCAGAGCCGCGAAGCGGTCGCGCAGCAGCCGGGCCACCGCCAGCCCGTTCAGGGGATCGAGCAGGTAATGCGGGTTGCCGCCGGCATGGACGTCGCCAGCGGCGCGATCGGTGCCTGCCGCGGGCACGCCAATAGGGGTGATCGCCGTGGCCGCGTCGATGCGCCCAGGCGTGCCGCTCTGCACCCGCGCGTTGCGTGCCTGCTGCACCACCTGCGGCAGCCAGCCGATCTCCAGCTCAAGGCCGGTCTCGACCAGGCAGTCGGCCAAGCTGAGCGCCTTGGTGAAGCTGGGCCGGGCTTCGACGAAATGCGGATCATCACCGCCGCGCGCGAACACCGTCACCGCCACGTCGTGGCCACCCACCGCGCGCACCAGGCTGCCGAGATCGGTGACGGTGGCGCAAACCCGCAGCGGTTCGCTCGCGGCGAGCGTCGCAATGCTGATCAGCAGCAGGAAGGGACGTCGCATGCGCGCTTCTTCAGAAGCCATGTGCAGGGTGGGCGCCGATCAGCCATTCGCCCCCCAGCCACACGCTGTGCGCGTCGTCGTCGGCGAGATGCTTGGCGCGGTCGTAGTCGTATTGCAGGCGCAGACGGGCGAAGTGGCTGAAGCGCCATTCCAGCACCGGCGCGAGGCGGGTACGGTCGCTGCGGAACGGATCGCGGTTGCGGTCGACCACGGCGCCATTCGCCGGGTCGACGTCGTCGCCGGAACCGCTGGCGCGCTCGACGCGCAGGCCCACCGCCCAGCCTGCACTGAAGCCCCAGAAGACCTGGGCATAGAAACCCTGGTCGCGCAGATCGTCCGCCGCGATCGGCGTGGTATCAGCAGCCACGCCGTCGTCGGCATGGTAGTCGCGCAGGATGCCTTCGACCTCGATCAGCACGAACGGATAGCCCCGCCGGCCGCCGGGCGGGACCCACTTGGCAGCGAGGTCGACGCCGTAGATGCGCGTGGTTCCGCCACTGCCGCTGGCATTGGGCCCGAACATCGCCGAGCTGCCGGCCTTCAGCGCGGTATCGCCGACCTCGCCGCCGTGTTCCCAGCGCACCGTGTAGACCAGATCGCCGAGCGCGTGCACGCCGCCCGACGGTACCACGGGACGTCCGCCGATGGTGACGGTGTCGTCGTCTTCGTCGATGAAGCCGAGGAAGCTGACCTGAGTGGGATTGTCGGCGTTCTGTACGGAGATCTGAAACTGGCTGTACCACGGCGTCGGCACCAGCCAGCCCAGTCGCACGCCGACACTGCGCGAACCATCGCCGCCGAAGATGCGCGAGTTGATCAGCGGCTGGTCGACCCAGTTCCAGGAATGGGGATGGCTGGGGTTGTTGCGTCCGAATTCGGTGAAGAACAAGCCGCCCTTGGCCTGCAGGCCGTAGGGCAATGACGAGGTGGTGGCGAAGGCTTCTTCGAGTTCGACGGCGTCCTCCACGAAGATGATGTGCGACTCGACGATGAACCACGGATCGACCGCGCCGGAGGCCGACAACTCGACTTGTTGCAGGGTGAATCCGCGTTTGGCGGGATCGTGGGCGCCGAGTTGGAGGGTGGATATCCCGGCGTCGTCCGCGGTCGAGCCGCCACCGACCGCCAGGATGCCGACCGAGAGGTCGATCAGACGCAGTCCAGGGATCGGTCCGCTGGCGGAGGTGGCAGGTACCGTGGACGGCACGGTGGAGGCAGGGGTCTCCATCGCCGTGGCGACGCTCATGGCGATCAGACTGGCGGCGCCGATGACGGCGCCACGGGCACGAGGCCCGGAGAGGAGGGACATGGGATTTCCTGAGGAGAGCACAGCGGCGTCAGCGCTACGCAACGCGCGCATCACGAACGACCACGGGGGCGTCACGGCTCAGGAAACGGGTGGACCACGCGGGATGGGTCGACCGTAGGCGATCGTGTCCGACGGGACTCGCGCGACCGACGGCGCCAGCACGCGCGTTCCCAGGCCGGCGGTCCGGGGCAGCGGCACCACCTCGGGGATGATGGCCTGGCCTGCGGCCGCAAGCACCGCGCACACGCCGCAGTCAGCGCTGTCGTGGTCATCGGGCGCGACGCTGAACTGGTGGGCCTCGGTGAGGGGCTCGTCGTGATGGTGATGGTGCAGCGCCGCGGTGGTGAACTGCGCCAGCAGCACAGCGCAGCCCAGCCACCCTGCCATCCGGCGCCAGAGCGATCGCACCACCGTCGTCATGGAGGCTATTGATATGCGACTCTCAACGGCGGGCAAGGGCGGCGCCGGTGACTCAGCGCCAGCGCGCAGCGGGTTGCGCCCATGACCGCAACGATTCCGACCTCAGTCGCCGGACAGCGCCACCGGGATGGCGCGCGCCGGCGGTCGGCCACGGCCATCGACGGCGCCGAGGTCGACGACCATGGTGCGGTCGCCCTGGCGGATGACGTAGACCGGACGCTCGGGCTGGTCGGGCTGGACCAGGCGGATGACCTCGCGGTCGACCACCGCCGGGCCCGGCACGGTGGTGCGCGCCAACGCCGACGGCTCCGTCTGCGGTTGGGCGAACCGCCAGCCCAGGCCGAGCGCGGCGAGCACGGCGGCCGCACCGGCGAGGGCGTACGGCAGCGGGACCTGGTAATGCACGACGGTGAAGGTCCGCCGCGGCGCCGACGCGCCGTGTCCGGCCAGGGCAAGGGTGGCGAGGTCGTGCGCAGCCAGGGCGGCCTGGCAGTCGACGCAGCGTGCGAGGTGGGCGAAGACCGCCGGATCGCTGACCACGTCCATGACGCCGTCGGCGATCAGCGGCAGCAGCGCGGCCACCTCGCTGCACGCAGGATCGACCGCAGCGCTGTCGGCAGCGTTCACAACTCACCTCCGAGGATCTCGGCGAGCTGTTCCTTGAGCGCTGCCCGGCCGCGGCACAGGCGAACTTCGACCGCCTGCCGGCTGATCCCCAGACGCTGGCTGATCGCCAGGTGATCGAGTCCCTCCTCGATGCGCAGGCGGATCACCTCGCGCTGGCTGCCCGGCAGGCGGGCGAGGGCACGGCGCACCGCGTCGACGCGTTCGGCCGAGAGGAAGTGCTCGCTCGGCGTGCGTCCGAGGTCACCGCTGGCGCGCTGGTCGGCCAGCGAATCGGAGGCGGTCTGGGCGCGGCGATCCTCGCGGCGCAGATAGTCGAGGCAGGCGTTGCGGGCGAGTTGGAAGAGCCAGCCACGCAGCGCCGCCTGGTCGCGCACCGAATCCAGGCGGCGCAGCACCTTGAGGCTGACCTCCTGGAAGACGTCATCGACGGTCGAGGCGTCGCGCACGTAGCGCTGGATCACCCGGCGCAACGGCGCTTCCTCGCGCAGCAGCAGGGCGCTGGCCTGCGCGTAGGTGTCGCCGACGGCGAAGTCGGCAGCGGTGGGGGCGACGGCCAGGGCATCCATCGGCGGAGGAGACGCCGGCGACCCCGACGGCCTTACCGGCACCATTCCCGAACCCTGATCGCCCGGCATGTGGTCGATCGCTCCTGGCGCGCGTCACTGGAACAGTTTGTCGAGATCGACGAGGTCGCGGATGGTGGCCTTCTTGCGCAAAGTCTGCGCCGCCAGGGTGCGGATCGACTCCTGGCGCTTCTTGCGCAAGGTGGCGTCGATCTCGCCACTGACCTCGGCGAAGCTGCGCTGGGCGGCTTGCTGCTGCTCGGTGACCAGGACGAGCATCACGGTGTTCTCGATGCGGAAGACCGGCGACAGTTCGCCGCTCTTCAGCTTGAACACCTGCTCGTCGAATTCGGCCGTGAAGGTGCCGGGCTCGATCCAGCCCAGCTCGCCACCCTCGTTGGCGCGCGGGCCCTGGCTGTGCGCCTTGGCGGCGGCGACGAAGGCAGGGGTGCCGCTACCGACCAGGGTGGCACGCAGCGTGGTGAGCTCGGCGACGGCCTGCTCGGGGCTGCGCGCGGCGCGCGCGCGCGCCAGCAGCTCGCCGGCTTCGCGCAGCAGCTCACGGGCGGCGGCGCCGAGCCCCTCGGCCGGCAGCGCCACCATGGCGGTCAGGACCTCGTCGAGCAGGCGATCCTGCGCCAGAACATCGGGGGCGGCGAGGATGGCATCGATGCGCGGCCCCACCAGATCCGTGATCGGCACATCGACGAGGGCTTGGGCGCGCTTGAACAGCGCGCCCTTGCTCTTGCGCAGGTCCTGCACCTCGCGCGCCTCGGCCGCACGGAGCTGGATCTGATGCAGCCGCGCCCGCGCCGTCCGCCGGAATTTGACCTGATTGGCCTGGTAGTGCTCCCACAGCTCGCTCGGGCTGACCTGGCCGGTGCGGCCCTCGAAGAAGCGCAGCACCGCGCGGACCTTCTCATCGAGCTCGAACTGCCGGCGCTCGCGAGCCAGCGACGCCAACGGTAATGAGCGGCCGCGCGCGCGCGCCTGCTCGTCGACGATCTCGGCGATGCGCGCCGGGTCGAGCAGCACGCCCATCTCGTCAGCATGCTGGACGAAGAGGCGCTCGTCAGTGAGGTCCTCGATCAGGTCGCGCGGACGCGGTGCCGGCCGCTGCGTGCGGCGCGCCCACAAACGTTCCTGGATGTCACCGATGGTGATGATGTCGTCGTTGACGTAGCGCACCGCCTGGTCGGCGAGGATGGTTGCCGGCACTGCCGCCGCCGGCTCACCCGCCCAGACTCCAACGACCATCACGCACACGAGCAGGAACCGGGGCATGGTCGCGAGCATAGGAGGGTGCGGGAGAGGAGAAGCGAACAGGGGGAGCGGTGGTGGTGCGGGTTGGCGGCTGCGGACGAACCGCACGCGGCTCAGCCGTGGCTTCGCCGCTCGCGCGGTTTGCGGGTCTTGGCCAGCGCACGAACCCACGCGTCTGAGCCGAGTGGTCGGATGCGCGTCGCGGGACCCCGCTGACGCAGGTCGCCGATGACGGCGACCCGTGCCGGATGACCGGCACGCCGCGCGCAATCGCGCGCGGTGCTGACGCTCTCAGCGTGGCGCGGAGTCGGTTATGAAGAGTCGCTGGAACGGTGGCTTGTCGCCCGCCCGGACGACGTCCGGCCAGCTAGCGTACGTACAGCTCAACGCGGCGGTCGCCGGCTTTGCCTTTGCCACTGGGGTCGTACTCGCCGCGGAAGGCGCCGAACAGGCGCGTGGCGGGGATGCCAGCCTTCTGCAGAGCACGCACCACGGTGGAGGCGCGGGCGGCCGACAGGCCCCAGTTGTCGACGTACTTCTCGACGTTGAGCTTGCGCGCCACCGGGGTGTCGTCGGTGTGGCCTTCGACGATGACCTTGGCGTTGGCGTAGTCGCCTTTGAGCAGCTTGGCGGCGAGCGACTCAACGGTCTTGCGACCGGCGTCGTTGAGTTCGGACGAGCCCTTGGCGAAGGCGAAGTCCTCGGAGAGGCCGATGCTGCCACGGGCGGTGACGTAGGCGCCACCGGTCTCACCACCCTTGAGCAGATCACCGAGCTGGCCGGACAGGCTCTGCTTGTCGGCGGCGTCGCCGGCGTGGGCCTTGCGCTCGGATTCGAGCGCGGCGTTGAGCCGGTTGATCGACTCCTCCTGCTCGCGCAGCGCCGCGCTCAGACGCAGGATCTCGGCATCGCGCTCACTCGACGCGACGTTCGATCCGGCGTAGCCGTCGCCCACCCGCGTTTTGCAGCCGCCGGTGACGGCGAGGACGACGAGGAGAGGGACGAACAGGAACGCGCGGGAGACGGGCATGGTGGCTCCGGAAGGTTTGAGCAGCGTACCGATCCACGGCACACCGCTGGGAGAGTCGCGCGACCTTAGGGGGCGTTGGTCAGGACACAAGCCGGCCAGCGTGCGGTCGTGCGTGGGCTGGGCGGCATGCCGGTCACAGCGGTGGTACTGACGTCCTCCACGTGGGACGGATCGGTCGGAAAGAGAGGCTGGGACGGGGTGATCGTACGGACGGAAGCGCCGGTGCCGGCGATCACTTCCCGTACAGCGTGTTGGTGACCGGGATCAGTTCTTCGATCGGCTTCTGCTCGGCGCCCTGCACCGGCGCGGTCGACTTGCGCATGGGGAGCGCATTGCCGGGCGAGGTGTTGGCGCGCATCGCATCGCCGTCACCTTCGACCGTGATGACCGTGAAGTCCTTGAAGCGCTCCTGGTAGGTCGCCTTGCCGTTGAGGTACTTGCGGAAACGCCAATCGGCCTGGGTGTCGACGTTCTTGATGTCCTTGTATTCACCACCGCCGGCGTTGTCCGGGTTGAGCTTCCACTTCTCCTGGCTGGGCTCGACGGTGAATCCGGCGACGCCGGCCGCCATCTTGGTCCAGCCGTTGTCAGCCAGGCCGCGCGCCTGGTTTTTCGCGGCATCGGTCAGGTCGGGGCCCTTGGGATACATCGCCAGCACGTAGTAGGGCATCGCGAAACCGAGCATGAAGATGGCGGTGGCGATGAGCAGGGCCGGCCAGATCCAGTGGACCTTGACGTCCTCGGGTTCGACTCGGGCGCTGCGCGCGCTGCGCCGGCTGCTGCTGTTGCCGTCGCCGCGCCGCGGCTCCTGCACCGACGAGGCGGAGCCGGTCTGGAATTCGATGGGCGCGGTGGTGGCGCCAACCGAGGTCTCATCGACAGCGGTCATCACCGCGGTATTCGAGTCGGTGAAGCTCAGGTTCTGCACCTGACCGGTCTGCTTGGTCTCATCGAAGACCAGTTCGCTGGTGTGATGATCGTCGAAGCTGACCACTTCGAGCTCTTCGCCGAAGGTGATCGATTCGGTACCCGACGCGGAATCGGTGGCGGGCTTGTGGCCCTGAATCATGGTCTCGGCCGAGTCGTCGACGACCTTGCCGAGGTCGATCGACAGGTCATCGCTGTCGCCGGTGAGGACGATGGTGCCGTCGTCGTCCTTGTCCTTGGCCAGCTTGGCGACGTCGTCCTGGTTCAGCATCAGCTTGCCGCCCTGGCGCTGGGCACGGATGGCACCGCTGTTGATGTGATTGTTGAGCGCCGCGTCGTCGCAGTTCAGCTGCTTCTTGGCATCTTTGGCTTCGATCATGTCGGACATGGACGACTCCGTCTGGCTGGGGTGGCGCCGGCGCGCACCCTAGATCCGGCCCAGCTGACCAGCAACCACCCCAACCCCTGGCACCGCAGGGAGGTTCATACACCGACAGCGGTTCCCGAACGGGGGTTATGCGTCGCGGCCGGCGCAGCCCGGCGGCCGGATCCAGGTGGCTGGGACCGGGCGCAGTCCGCGCTGCGCACGCTCATTTCACCATCCCTTCCCACTCCCACCTGGCCAGGCGCAGGCGGTGCTCGGCGAGCAGGCTCCACGGGCTGGCGGGGCCGGCGACGCCAGGAACCAGCTCGGGCTTCAGGCGCATGAGCAGGGCGAGCAGGGCCTGGCGCAGCACCGGGTCGCCGACTCCGGGGATGCGGGCGGCGAGGGTCTCGACCGGCACCGCCACCGGCAGCGGCCCGCTGGCCAGGGTGGTGGCGGCGCTGGTGGCGAGCAGACGCGGACCACGCACGGCGAGGTCGGCCAACTCTCCGGCCAGCCCGGGATCAGCGACCCCGGCCAGGCGGGCGCAGATCAGCACCAGGGCGACCTGATCGAGGGCGCCGAGGCCACCGTCGGCCTGGGCGCGAGCGAGGATGCTGGCGGCGCCTTCGAGCAGCCCCGGCAGCGTGCGTGGCGGCAGCAGTGCGACGGCGGCGATGCGTTCGGCACCGCCACCGGTGGTGAAGGCGGCAGCGAGTGCCGCGCCGGCGAGGGCGTCGTGGATGCCCCAGTTCTCGACCAGCATCTGGGTGGCCAGCACGCGGATGCGCTCTTCGCCGGCACCGGGCAGCGCCTGCGGATCGCTGGCCAGCGCCAGGCGGCCGGCGACACGGTGTGCCTGCGTACGCTCGCAACCCAGGAGGTTGATCAATGCCGACTGCACCAGCGCGGCTGGCCGTGGGCTGGCGAGGTAGCGTTCGTAGACCTCGGCCAGTGCCGGCGCCTCGACGTAGCGCAGCTCGCGCAGGATGGCGGCCTCGACCGCGGTGCAGCGATCCTGCCAGACCTGCGGCGCGATGCTGTCGCGGTCGCCGTCCCGACGCGACCACGGCTTGCCCAGATACAGCAGCCGCGCCACCAGCCAGCTGGCGCCGGTGGCGGGTTGATGGCGCATGATCAGCGCCGCGGTGCGTTCGGGCAGACCGCCGCTGGGCTGGAAGAGCTCGTTGTAGCGGCCACGCAGCATCGGCTCGGCGACGACGATGGCGGCGGGATCGCGCACCAGGTCCCAGGCGATACGCAGTTCGCCAGCGGCCAGGACGGTGGCCAGGAAGGAAGCGAATCCAGCGAGGACCAGCGACCTGACGACGGCGTTCATGGTCCGCGCACCCACTGCGCACGCAGCCGTCCGGCCTGGCGTTGCACCCGCGCCAGCAGCGCCTGGTCCTGGCGCGCGTAAGGCCCCGCGCGCAGCACCGGCCCGCCGGCAAGGTCGGCCAGCGAGCACGGCACTCCCGTGGCGATCAAGGTCTCGCCCAGGCGGACGAGCTGGGCCCGCTGCGTCGCCGGCAGCGGGCCGATCTGGACCACCCAGTTGAGCGCCGGCGCGGCCGGCGCCGCCGGCCGTGGCAGCCGTCTACCGGCATCGGCGAGCAGCCGCGTGGCCACCGCGAGCAGGCGCGGGTCGGCGACAGTGGCGTCGGCGAGGCGGCGCATCAGCGGAGCCAGGCGCTCGCGGCGATCGGCGGCAAGCGCGCCTTGCAGCTCGGCGCTGGCCAAGGCGAGATCGCGCACCGCCACCGCGTCGTCGCCCAGGCGATCGACGCCGGCGAGTTCGAGGGTGGTGCAGACGGTGAAATGGTGATCGCCGTCGGCGCGCTCGATACCGGCCTGCAGACGCACGGTGGCCGACTCGATCACCCCGCGACGGGTGTCGAAGCGGTAGGTGCACACCGGATCCTTGACCTGGCGATAGCGGCCGCTGGCCGCATCGATCCATTCGATGGTGTTCAGCTTGAGCTGGAACTCCGGTCGCGCCGAGTTGCTGATCCGCTTCACCCGTCCCTGCACCTGGCGGCGTCCGGGCGGCAAGGCGGCGTAGACCAGGCTGACGTTCCACGCCTGCTCGGAACCCGGCGGCAGCGGCAGCAGGTTGAAATCGAAGAAGCCGAGCGCCTTGCCCTCATCGCTGCGCTGGTCGCCTTCAATACGTCGGACGCTGCCGTCGCTGGCGAAGGCGAGCAGATCGATGGCCTCGTGCTGGCCGGGTCCGCTGGCCGGGCTGAGCATGGCCACCTCGTTGTCGCGGCCGATGCAGATGAGGTTGATCACCTGTTCGTGCACGCGCGCCGGCTGCGCCCCGCCCGGCGCCAGTTCGCTGTACTCGGTGCGCAGGCGGTAGGTGACCACGCTGCCCGGCTCCAGGCGCAGCAGGCAGGGCCGCAACGACAGCACGAAGGCGTAGATGCCGACCCCACCCGCCACCATCACCGCCAGCACCGCCGCCACCGCCGCGTGGCTTCTCAAGCGGGGGGCATCCATGGCGCGCGATGGTGCGCACTGGCTAGCGCGAACGCAAGCTGTGCGCCGCCGGCGGTGAGCGCGGCGCGACGCCGCGTCGACGTCGCGCGCTGGCGTCGGCGTGGACGCCCCCGCGTTCCAGGCACTGGCGTCGGTCGGCAGCCCGTTAGCGTCCGCACATGCCCGACCTGCACACCGTCACCCTCGCACCTGGCGTGGTCTTCGGTGGACCCCTGCCAGTGCTGATCATGGGGCCGTGCGTGATCGAGAGCGCCGCGCATGCCCTGCGCATGGCGGTCGCGGTGCAGGCCGCTGCCGCCGCGGTCGGCTGGCCGGTGGTGTTCAAGGCCAGCTTCGACAAGGCCAACCGCACCAGCCACGACAGCTTCCGCGGGCCGGGTCTCGACGCCGGGCTGGACATCCTGGCGGCGATCCGCCAGCAGACCGGCATGCCGGTGACCACCGACGTGCATGACGTCGCCCAGGTGGCGGCGGCCGCCGCCCAGGTCGATCTGCTCCAGGTGCCGGCCTTCCTCTGCCGCCAGACCGACCTGATCGAGGCCTGCGCCGCCAGCGGTCGCGCCACCAGCGTCAAGAAGGGCCAGTTCCTGGCTCCCTGGGACTGCGCCAACATCGTCGCCAAATTCCGCGCCGCCGGCGGCCGCGACCTGCTGCTGATCGAACGTGGCAGCAGCTTCGGCTACAATGCCCTGGTGGTCGACTTCCGCGGCCTGGCGGTGATGCGCGGACTGGGCGTGCCGGTAGTCTTCGACGGCACCCACGCCGTGCAGAGCCCGGGCGGCATGGGCACGCGTTCCGGCGGCGACGGCCACTTTGCGCCGTTGCTGATGCGCGCCGCCCTGGCGGTGGGTTGCGAGGGCGTCTTCCTGGAGTGCCACGACAACCCCACGGTCGCACCCAGCGACGGACCCAACATGATGCCGCTCGCAGAACTGCCGGCGCTGCTGCGCGATCTCAAGGCCATCCACGACGCCATCGGCCGGCCACCGCCACCGTCACCGCGGAAGTGACGCGCAGCGCGGGTTGCCCGCCTGTCAAATGCGACGTATATCTTGCGGACTCGCGCATTTCGCCGGGTTTTTGTCGGGATTAACCACAGGAGCCGCTGCTGCCGTCATCGACAGTGCGGAACTGGATCGCTGACCACATGTGCCCGCCTCCGGCCCGGTACCTGCTTCCCGTCCTGCTCGTCGCCGCCGCGCTCTCCGGCGGCGAGGATCCCGAGCGCGTGGCGATCAAGGCGCAACTGCGCGCGGTCTACGACGACGCCCAGCGCACCGCCGACCTGTGGACCATGCTCCAGGCCGAGGCCTATGGCCGCACCATCGACCTGCCGCTGCGCGGGGTGCTCGGCAGTTCGGCGGTACACGGCAACCCGCTGCTCGGTTTTCCGCAGGACATCGAGGCCTATTGGGACCATGGCGACGCCATCGGAGTGGTCTCCGGTGCGCGCTTCTATCTGGTCGCCGGCGATGGCCGGCCGCTGGCGACCGGGACGCCGCTGCCGATCTACCCCGATCGCGTCGACTGGTCGCAGGACGGCAAGGTGCTCGGCCTGGCCGACCGCCGCGGACCTGCCGGCGCCAAGCAGATCCATCTGCTCACCATCGCGGTGCCGAGCGCCGCACCGGTGCCGCTGATGCATGTGATCGGTCCCCTGGCGAGTCCCGACGAGTTGTACTACGGCCGCGTCGCGGTGGCCGCCGACGGCAGCGCCATGGCGGCCGGCCTCTACTACAGTGCCGCCCGGCTCACCCATTACCGGGTGGTGATCGCCCGCAAGGGTCTGCCGCTCATCGGCCTGCCCGGTTTCCGCGCCGTGCGCGCCGTCGGCCCCAACGGCTCCTGGCTGGTGTGCGAGAATCCCGAAGGCGCGACGGTGGTGGCGACGATCGAAAAGCGCTGGCCGGTGGCGGAACCGGCCATCGGCCCCGGCCTGGTCGCATTCATGCAAAGCGGCCGGGTCACCATCCTCGACGGTGCCGGCGCCAGCCGCGAACTCTCGCTGCCCATCGGCCTGGGCGCCGAGGCGCGGGTGACGACGGTCGGCCGCTACCTGGTGGTCGACTCCGGCCAGAGCGGCCGCGAGGCACCGACCAAGGACATCCTCGGCAACGTCATGCCAGGAGGTTCCCTGCAAGCCGAGATCATGGCCATCTACCGCTGGAGCGACCTCGCCACCCGGCCCAACCCGCGGCCGGCGCGGCTGGTCGAAGGCCGGCACAATATCCACGGTGGCGAGGCCGGCGGCCTGCTCCTGACCCATGGCCGGGAGATCAACTGGCTCGACCTCAGCGGCGCCGAACCGGTGCTGCGTTCCATCGGACTGGCCCGCGAAGCGCCGCGCCAGGTGCGCGAATCGCGTGGCCGCCTGCGCGTGCTCCTGCCCAGTGGCGCCTGGCAGGTGCTCGACCGTCAATGCCGCGAAGTGTGGCACGGCAGCGGCGACCGTCTGGAGATCTGCGATCGCGATTGGGGTATCATCGAGACCGGGCCCGAGGGCACGGCCGCCTACCAGGTGGTGCGCTTCGATCTCGATCCCGCGCGGCGCAGCGCGGTCAAGCTGCTGGTGCCCGCCGCGCGCTGGGAGATCACCAACGTCGACCGCCATAACCGCAACCTGGTGGCGTCGCGTTACGGCGCCAAATGGATGCTGCTCGACCAGGCCACCGGCGTTGTGCGCGATGAGTACGTCTATCCCGATCCGGCCGGGCTGCGCGGCGAGCCCAGCTTCGCCGATCCCTGGGCGGATTATCAGCTGCGCCCCGGGCGGGTGTTCAAGGTGCTCAGCCGGTTGATCGACAAGACCACCGGTGATACCGGCCCGGCGGCTGACCGCCTGCTGCCCGCGGACGCCTGGCCGGTCGGCCGCGGCGGCCTGCTCGTGGTCGGTCGCGATGATGAGGTGTTCGTGCCCGGGCCCAAGACCGGCGACTACCTCCCCCTTGGCTGGTGCCCGCAGGTCGATCACATCGGCGTGCTCGACAACAACCAGCCGGTCCTGATCGACGGCAGCGACCGCGTCTGCGCCCGCCTCGAACCCGACAAGAACGGACCGCGGCTGGACGTCATCGTCCCCCGCGTCGACGCCAAGGTGCGGCCAATGCCCGAGCTGAGCTGGCGCATCACCAGCAGCCGCGACTTCAGTCGCGGCGGTCGGACCCTGGAGTGGAACACCGCGCGCCTCGGCTTCGCGCCGCTGCGCCTGCGCAGTCCCGATGCCAACGGCACCCTGCTGGTGGTCACCGGCTCGCTGGTGCTGGTGCTCGACAGCGCGGCGGTGCAGGCGGTGGTGAAAGCGCCTTAGCCAGCGACAGCCAGCGACAGCCAGCGACAGCCAGCGACAGCCAGCGACAGCCAGCGACAGCCAGCACACGTCCGCAGGTCTTCCGGATCTTCGTGCGGCCGCCTTGCCGGCGCCCCGACCGGGCGCAGACTCCAGGCCGTGAACATCCTCTTCGGCATCAGCGGCGGCATCGCCGCGTACAAGGCGCCCGAAGTGGTGCGGGCGCTGCGCCGGACCGGCCATGAGGTGCGCTGCGTGCGCACCGCCGCCGCCGCCCGTCTGGTCACCGGCGAGGCGCTCGCCGCGGTCAGCGGCGCGCCGGTGGCCGACAGCCTGTGGCCGGACGACGGCTCGATGCCGCACATCGCCTTGGCGCGCTGGTGCGAGGCGCTGCTGGTGGCCCCGGCCACCGCCGACTGCCTGGCGCGCTTCGCGCTCGGGCTGGCGGACGACCTCCTGGGCACGCTGTTCCTGGCGCTGGAACCGGCCAAGCCGGTGTGGCTGGCGCCGGCGATGAACACCGTGATGTGGGACAAACCGGTGGTGCAGGGCCACCTCGCCACCCTGGCCGCGCGCGGCGCCCGCATCATCGCCCCGGTGCCTGGCGACCTCGCCTGCGGCGAGCACGGCATCGGCGCCATGGCGGCGCCCGAGGCGATCGCCGCCGCACTAGCACATGGCTGAGCGCGCCGGCGAAACGCCGCTGGCGGCGCGGCGCGACGCTGCTGGCGCCCGGCACCTGCTGGCTGAATCCCGCGCCGCGCGGCGACCGCTTCCGCCGGCGCCAAGCGCCGCCACCTGGCGTCTGCTCGCCGCCGTGACCGCAGCGCTCTACCTGCTCGCCCTGCCCGCCGCGGCGCTGTGGCTGGCGCATCGGGTGTGGGTCCGCCGCAAGGCGCTGGTCGGCCTGGGCGAGAAGCTGTGCGGCGACGGCGCCGCGGTTCCTCCCGGTCAGGTGCTGGTGCACGGGGTCAGCCTGGGCGAGGTCATGCTCATGCGACCGCTGGTGCCGCGGATCGAAGCCGCGCTGGGCGCGCGCTGCCTGCTCACCACCAGTTCGGAAACCGGGCGCAAAGCGCTCGACGAGCATTTCCCCGCGCACCACCGGGCCTGGTTCCCGTTCGATCTGCCGTGGACGGTCGACCGCTTCCTCGCACGCACGCAGCCGCGCCTGGTGGTGCTGCTCGAACTCGAGGTGTGGCCGGTGTTCCTTGCCCTCTGCCACGCCCGCGGCATCCCGGTGGCGCTGGTCAATGCCCGCGTCTCGGCGCGCAGCTTCGCCGGCTATCGCCGTGCCGGCGTCCTGCTGCGCCCGCTGCTGCGCCACCTGGCGCTCGCCGCCGGGCAGAACGGCACCTGGACGGCACGCCTGATCGCGCTCGGCGTGCCGCGCACACGCGCCGCCGCGCTCGGTTCGATGAAGGCCGACATGGTCCGCCCCGCCGACGCGGCCGCCGCGACGGCCGAGGCGCTGCGCCTGGGCCTCGACAGCGGTCGCCCGCTGCTGCTGCTCGCCTCGACCGGACCGGGCGAGGAGCGTGCCGCGCTCGCCGACACCCTCGCCGCCTGGCATGCGCGCGGCTGGCAGGTGGCGATCTGCCCGCGCCATCCCGAACGTGGCGCCGAGATCGCCGCCCTGATCGCCACCCTCGGCGCCACCGCCCGCCGTTCGAGCCTGGGCGAACGCGTGCTGGCCTTGGGCGAGGTGCCGGTGATCGACGAGATCGGCCGACTGGCGGCGCTCTACCGGCTGGTCGCCAGCAGCGCCGGCATCGCCGTGGTCGGCGGCAGCCTGGGATCCGGGCGCGGTGGACAAAACATGCTGGAAGCCGCCGCCGCCGGCGGCTGCACGGTGGTCGGCCCCGACACGCGGAATTTCCCTGACGCCATGGCGCTGCTGCGCGCCGCCGCCGGTGTCGTCGAAAGCGCCATCGCGGATCTGCCCGCCACCCTGGCCACGCTCGCCGACGACGCCCCGCGCCGCCGCGCCCTCGGTGCTGCTGGCCAGCGCGCCTGGCAGGCCGGTCTCGGGGCAACCGCTCGGGTGGTCGCGCGGCTCGCCGCGTGCTGACCCCAACGCAGGTGATGGCTGGCGGCTGAACGCCGGCCAACAGACGTCATCCGACGGCTGGCGTCGAGCGTCCGCCTGCGCTGATGCGGATCAGCGTCGACGAATTTCGGAGGTTGAGAAGAAAACCAATCAAGGGCTGGGCTGGTATCGGCGAGCAGCCGCAAGGCGCGCGCAGCGGAGCGCTAGCGCGAGCGGAGCGCAACGCCGCGGATGCCGCCGAGACCGGCTCAGACCGCCGGGCAGGGTTTTTTCTCAACCGCTCAGTCGTCGGCGTCATCCGCTGCCGCCGTCGCCGCCTTGGCGCGGCGCAGCAGGCGGGCCTCGACGTAGTCGACCACCTTGGCGATGGTCTCCATGCCGGGGTCGCCGGGCAGGACGTCCTCGAAGTTGACGCCGAAGGCGTCTTCGAGATCCATGCTCACTTCCTGAATGTCGAGCGGGTCCTTGGTGATGGTCGGCACCAGCACCTGGCTGTCGTAATCGAAGCTGTCGTCATCACCGCGCCGCGGCAGGTTGTGCAGCTTGTTGGCCAGGATCTCGATGACTTCTTCGCGGATGCGCTTGCGGTCCATTGCGTGCTCTTTTCAGTTCTCTTCAGTTCGCGTCAGTTTCGAAACGCTTGACGATCAGCGAGGCGTTGTGCCCGCCGAAGCCGAGGTTGTTCGACAGCGCGTAGGTGGCCTGTGCCGCGCGCGCCTGGTTGGGCACGTAGTCGAGGTCGCAGTCGGGATCGGGGGTGACGAGGTTGATGGTCGGCGGCAGCACCCCGTCGCGCAGGGCCAGCAGCGAGGCGATCGCCTCAATGGCCCCGGCGGCGCCGAGGGTATGGCCGGTCATCGACTTGGTGCTCGAGATCGCCACCCGGCGGGCGTGATCGCCGAAGACCTGCTTGATGATGCGCGTCTCGGAGGCGTCGTTGTATGGCGTCGAGGTGCCGTGCGCGTTGATGTAGCCGATGGCATCGCCGGAGATGCCGGCGTCGCGCAGCGCCATGCGCATGCAGGCGATGCCGGCGGCGCCGGTGGGATCGGGGGCGGTCTCGTGGAAGGCGTCGCCGGTGAGGCCGTAGCCGACCACCTCGCCGTGGATGCGCGCGCCGCGCGCCTGGGCATGGCCGAGTTCCTCCAGCACCAGGATGCCGGCGCCCTCGGCGATGACGAAGCCTTCGCGCTCCTTGTCGAAGGGGCGGCTGGCGGTGGCCGGCGAGTCGTTGCGGGTGGACAGGGCGCCAATCGAACTGAACCCGGCCATGCCGAGGTCGGTGATCGGCGCTTCGGCGCCACCAGTGATGGCGACGTCGCACAGTCCGGCGCGGATGTGATGGAACGAGGCGCCGATGCAGTGCGAGCCGGTGGCGCAGGCGGTGGTGATGCAGTAGTTGGGGCCCTTGGCCCCGTAGACGATCGAGATGTCGCCGGCGGCGCTGTCGACGATCATCTTGGGCACCAGCATCGGGCTGACCCGCGACGGGCCGCGCTCCATGAAGGTGCGGTACTCGTTCTCGATGGTCGACAGCCCGCCGATTCCCGATCCGACGATGGTGGCGACGCGGAAGGGATCGGCCCAGGCCTTCCAGTCGAGGCCGCTGTCGGCCATGGCCTCGGCGGCGGCCTTGAGCGCGAGCAGGACGAAACGGTCCTTGCGGCGCTGGATCTTCTTGTCGCCTCCGGCCAGGGCGAGGTTGTCGATGGCCACCTCACCGGCAAAGGTGGTGGCGTGCTTGGTGGTCAGGCTGGTGATCGGGCCGATGCCATGCCGTCCGGCCTTGAGCGCCTCCCAATAGGCGCTGACGTTGAGGCCGTTGCAGGCGAGGACACCCATGCCCGTGACCACGACGCGTCGGTCTGGCATGCGTTGGCGGATTTCGCTGAGGGATGATGAGGTCGGTACGGGACTCAGCCGTTGCTCGCCGGCACCTTGGACTCGATGTACTTCACGATGTCGCCGATGGTCTTCAGATCCTGTTCCTCTTCGAGCTTGACGCCGAACGCATCCTCAAGGTCCATCATAATCTCGGCGATATCGAGGCTGTCCGCCCCGAGGTCGGCAACGACATTGCTCGCGTCGGTGATGGTCGCCTTGTCGCGGGACAGGCGGTCGGCGATGATGTCGATGACCTTGTTCTTGATCTCGCTCACGATGGCTCCTTGGCCCCAGGGGGGACATTGCGAAAGGGCGGTAGTCTGTGATCGACCCCTGGACGGTCAAGGGAAGCGGCCGGATTCTGGTGGGCGGTGCAAGCCATGCTCGCGGCTGGCGTTGGCGTTGCGGGTCATGGTGTCGCCCGGGTCGGGCATAGGGTGCGCGCATGCGGGTGGACAGAGTTGACAGCATCGACCGACGCCGCGCCTCGGCGACCAGCGGTGGGAACAACGGCGCTGCCGTCCTGCCCACCCGACCCGCCAACCTGCCCACCCGTCGCGCTGTCGCGCTGCTCGCGCTGCTGGCCTTGCTGACGCTGGGTGGCTGCGGCGAGGACGAGGTGCCACCCGCCGCCGGCGCCCAGGGGCCGGTGCTGCTGCGCCAGTGGCAGCAGCCTGGCCAGGAGCCGATCGTGCTGGTGGCGCGCACCGTCAGCCATCCCCGCCGCGACTTCCGCGCCCTCGATCTCAGTCCGGTCCTGATGCGCATGCCCTTTCAGGACGGCACCGCCTTCCTCGCCGCGCCGGGAGCGACCTATGCCGCGGCGGCACGCGGCGACGCCAGCGCTGGCGACCTCGCCGGCGTGCGCGTGCGCGGACCGGTGCACCTGTCCGGCACCCTCACCGGCGAGCCCTTCGTCGGCCGCGCCGCCGACCTGCGCTTCGACTCCCGCACCCGCGTCCTCGAACTGGTTGGCGACGCCGAACATCCGGTCGAGCTGTGCGTGCGCGGCGCCATCCAGCGTGCCCCGCGACTGCGCCTCACCGCCACCGGCCGCGATGCCCCCGACGGGTACCTGATCCTGCCCGCCCCCGCCGCGGTGGCGGCCGCGCTGGCGGCGCTGCCGGAACGGCTGGTGTTTCCAGCGATCCTGGCGGATTGATCCCGGGCGGATGCCCGGTCATCCCATGCACACGGCGTGCAGCTCTTCGCACGACCCACCGGTTCTGGCCTCAATCCGGACGGGCGTCGCGCTACCCCGCTCCCGCAGGTCGCCGACGACGGCGACCCGTGCCGATAGACCGGCACGCCGCGCGCGAGGGCGCGCGGTGCTGACGCTCCCAGGTCGTCGCGTGGTCGGACATGACGAGTCGCCGGGTCGTACGCGACCGCACGCGTCGAACATTTTCAGCCCGGCTCAGGGCAACCGCTTCCACCGTCTGATCGACCACTCGAGTCCCAGCAGCAGCACCAGCGCGGCCAGCGCCCAGGGGTTGTCCCACAGGCCGGCGGGCGGCTGGACCTCTTCGCGTGATTTGCGCACGTCGGGAAGATTCTCGACGAGTTGACGCAGGTCGCGGTAGACGCGGCCGCCGATGCCGGTGGCGAGCGCATCCAGGGCCGCGCGGTCAGCGCGCGGATCGCGCACTTCGCTGGTGGGCGGCAGCACCAGCAGTTCACCGTCCTCGACCTGGCCGGGCCCAGGACCGTCGATGGGGCTGATGCGCCAGGTACCCACCGCCGGCGCCGGCAGCCGGGCGGAATAGCCCTTGTCGTCGGGCACCAGGCGCAGCGCCTGTTCGACGGGAGGAGTTCCGTCGAGCACCATCAGCACGCTGGTGGCGTCGAAGCGCGTTTCGGCCTCTTCGAGGCCGGCCTTGGGATTCAGGGAGACGGTGACCAGCTCGCCGGGCACGGCGCGGCGCGGGCTGGCGACGATGCGCCAGGGCGGGCCATGCCGGCGGCCGACGGCGGCGAAGCGCATGAGTTGGCTGTAGAAGCGGTGCAGGTAGAGGTCGCCGACGTTGCGCCGCCAACGCCAGGTGTCATCGACGCCGACCAGGATGCTGCGTCCGGCTCCGCCGACGCCGTAGGGGCGCGTCACCACCACCGGGCGGCCCTCCTGGTCCTCCATCAGCACGTCGGAGCCACGGGGAATGTCGCCGGGGGCGAGGATCAGCCCGCCGAGCAGCTCGGGGAGGCGGTTCCAGTCGACGTCCGGGCTCTCGAACAGCCCCTGCTTGACCGCCTGCGACGAGCGCTGCAGGCGGCGCGGGACGCCGGCGAGGTAGCCGCGCGCGATGGTGGCGGCATCGGGCAGCGTCGCCGGCACCAGCGAGCCGAGCGCGTGCTTGGCGAAACCGGCGATCGATCCGCTGTCGCCGGGCAGCCAGACCAGGCCGCAGCCCTGCTTCTTCACCGCGTCCTCGATGGCCTTCATCTGCACCGCGTCGAACTGCTCGGGGCCGAGGTCGCCGAGGACGATGACGTCGTAGTCGCGCAGCTCCGCCGCGGTCAACGGCAGACGGTCGGGACCGTCGGCGCCCCAGCGGATCTTGCGGCCCTCGAACAGGTAGGAATGCACGGTGATGGTGTGGTCGCGCTTGAGCGCCTCGCGCAGGTAGCGCAGCTCATAGCGCGGCTTGAGGTCGAGCAGCAGGACCTGGAGCTTCTGCTCGCGCGCCACCACGGTCAGTTCGCGGCTGTCCTTGAGCACGCCCTGCTCGACCTCGATACGCACGCGGGTGGGACCTTCCCGGCTGAACACCGCTTCCAGCGTCTCGCTGAACAGCCGCGTCCCGGCACTGTCGCCGACCGCGGGCGGGTCGGGCGTGACCTCGCGGCTGGCGCTGAGCTGGTCGCCGATCCACAGCCGCACGGTGACCGGTCCGTCGACCAGAGCGCGGCCGAGTCCGCTCAGCTTGATGCGTTCGATCTCGCCGAGGGCGACCTGCTTGTTGACCACCAGATCGTCGATGATCAGCGCCGGATCGATGGCCTCGCCGCCCAACGCCAATACAGCCAGGCGCAATTCGCGCGCGCGCAGCGCCGGCACCACGGTGGCGAAGCCGGGACCTTCGGTGATGCGACCGTCGCTGACCAGCACCAGCAGGTCAGGGCGGCGTTCGGCGACCACGCGCAGGAGATCCTCGGCGAGTGGGCTGGCGGCGCCGGTGGCTGACGGTCCGCTGGCCAGCTCGGCGGCGGTGAGGGTGCCGCTGACGCCACCGATCGATTGCCAGTCGAGCGTCAGCTGGCGCGGTCCGGCGATGGCCGACAGGGCGCGGTGCAGTTCACCGGCGGCGGCGCTGCGCGCCTGCACCGGCGCATCCGGCGTGGCCTGCCAATCCTGGCGCTGCATCGACGCCGAGCGGTCGACCGCGACCACCACCTTGGCCGGCAGCACGGTGATGGTGGTGGTGCGCCAGCTCGGCGCCGCGATCAGCGCCACCGCCAGCGCGGCGGCGGTGACCCGGCACAGCCGGGCGATGGCACCGGTGGCGCCCAGCGGTGCCGGGCCGTAACGGCGCCACGCCCACCAGCCCAGACCGACCGCGAGCAGCAGCAGCGCGAACTGCTGCCAGCCTTCGGGAGCGTTGGCCCAGTAGAAATGCGTGCGCGTGGTCGCCACCGACTGCGCCTCGCCGGTGGCTGGAGCAGCCGTCACGGCGCTGCCGGCCACGCCACCGTCGGACGCCGCTGCAACTGCCGGCGCTGTCGTGGCGGCTGGCGCTGCCGTGGCGGCTGGCGTGGATGCGCCCACCGGTGCGGTGATCGGCGCCGGCGCGGGGCCTGCGTCAGCGGCCATAGGTCTTCCCCGCCCACGCCGCCAGCAGGCCCTCACCGATCAGCACCAGCAGCGCCGCCACCAGCAGCGGCAGGCCCCAATCGGCACCGGCGGCCTGGGGCAGCGGCAGTTCGGCCGTGGTCTTCGCCGCCGCCGGTGGCCGGCGTTCCAGCCGGCCCTCGTCGGGATTGGGCAGCATCACCACCGCGGGTCCGCTCTCGGCCTGCCACAGGCCGGGCGCAATGCGCAGCGGCTCGTCGGCGTGCGCGGTGGCGACGGCGCCGGCGCGGCGCAGGACCAGCGGCAGCGTGATCGGCGGCGCCTGGCCGGCGATCCACAGCCGCGCCTGGTCGGCACGCGCGGTGTAGGCGCGCACCGTGCGCCGCACCCACAGCGGGGTGGTGCCGCGCGCCTCGAACTCACGGTGCGCCGCCAGGTTGGCCAGTTCGACGATGACCCAGCCGCGACCCACCGGCAGCGCCGCCACCACCGGCACTGTTCCCGCGCGCAGCAGCACCTCGGCGGTCGGCGGCAACTGCGGTTCGGCCAGGCGATCGATCCCGGCCAGGGACAGCACCTCATCGATCTCCGGATCGCCGCTGGCGAGCGCGCCGCCGGCGACCAGGCGTTCGCCGAGGGCGACGCCGGCGGCCAGTTCCTTGAGCTGGGCGTCATCGGCGAGCATGCCGAGGTCGGCCCACAGCACGCCGCCGGCGCGCACCCAGGTCGCGATGGCGGCACCGACCGGCACCCGCGAGCGCAGCGCCAGCAGGCCACCGGTCGGCAGTTCGGCGGCGGCGGCGAGGTCGGCGGCCCGGCGCACACGGTTGGCGAGCTGCTGGGTGTCGGCGGTGAGGGCGGCGCCGAGATAGTCGACCTGGTCCTGCACGATCAGCGTCGCCACCTGCGGCCGTACCAGCAGGTCGAGCTCGAGGCGGTTGTCGTAGGCCAGGCCGCCATCGACCAGTTCGACCACCAGGCGGTGGCGGCCGGCTTCCAGCGGCGGCAGCGCGAGGCGCACGCGATCGCCCCCAACGGTGGCCAGCGCCGGCGTCGCCGGTCCGCCGTCGACGCTCAGACGCACTCCGTCGCCGCGGCCTTGGCGGGTGAACAGCAGTTCGCCGGGCTGATTGGGCACCAGATCGGGCATGGCGCCCAGGCCGGTGACCAGGGCGTTGGATGCGGGAGCGCCGACCACCCAACGCACCACGCTGCGGCAGCGCGGCCGCAGCCGGGCGACCAGCCGTTCACCGTCATCCTGCTGGAAGTCGCTGATCAGCACGACGTCGGCATCGACCCCGCATTCCGCCAGCACGCTCTCGACCTGGGTCTCCTCGGCGGCGCGGTCGAGCCCGCCCGGCAAGGGCTCGGCGGCCAGGCGTTCGAGCGCGGCCAGCGCCTCCTGGTCGTTGCCGCTGGCGATCAAGCGCGGGCGATCGGCCACCGTCAACACGCTCACCCGTCGCGGCAGCGCCGCCTTGGTCAGCGCCGCGCGCACTTCCGCGAGCGGGCCGGGATCGTTGCCCCGCGCGCCCATCGAAGCGCTGGCGTCGACCACCAGCACCAGCTTCCCGCCCCGGCCCAGGCCGGCGAGGCTGGGCCGCGCCAAGGCCAGGGCGGCGAGCAGCATGATCAGGCAACGCAACAGCAGCAGCAGCAGATTGGTCAGTTTGTAGCGGCGCTGCGCGACCTGGATCGCCGCCGCCAACCAGCGCATCGCCGCCCATGGACGTGGGCGCGGTCGCTGGCGCAGCAGCAGGTGGATGATCACCGGCACCGACACCGCGGCACAACCCCATAACATCGCGGCGTGTACGACGCTGAACACGGCCGGCGGTCATATGGCGGGAGGGATGGGCGACTAGCGGGATTTCCTCAAAGGTCCGAAGTTCCGCCGGTGCGACGGTCAGCCCTGCGTGCGTCATGCGTTGCGGTCGCTGCCGGGCGAAATCGGGAAAGGTTCGGTCGGGCGGCTGACGCGGGCGCCCGGACCACGGCGATCCAGACCTTCCGGCCTGCGGACCTTTCCTCGCCGCCCTGCGCCATACCTTCCCATCTCCATGACCATCGTCGGCATCGATCTCGGCACCACCAACAGCCTGGTCGCGGTGATGGGCGACGACGGACCGCGCTGCCTGGCCAACGAACTCGGCGATGAACTGACGCCGTCGGCGCTGGCCATCGCCGACGATGGCGCCGTGCTGGTCGGTCGTGCCGCCCGCGACCGCCTGGTGGTGGCGCCGGACAGCGGACGCGCCTTCTTCAAGCGCGACATGGGTACGCCCGCCACCTACCGCTTCGGCGGCCGCACCTGGACGCCGCCGGAATGCTCAGCGCACGTGCTGCGTGAACTCAAACGCGTTGCCGAGCTGCGCCTGGGCGTCGTCATCGAACGCGCCGTGGTCACCGTGCCCGCCTACTTCCACGACAGCCAGCGCCAGGCCACGCTGACCGCCGCGCAGATCGCCGGGCTGAAGGTCGAACGCATCCTCAATGAACCGACCGCCGCCGCGCTCGCCTACGGCGCCCGCCACCGCGACCGCGCCGGCAAGCTGCTCATCTTCGACCTCGGCGGCGGCACCTTCGACGTCACCGTGCTCGAGGTCTTCGACGGCGTCATCGAGATCAAGGCCTCCGGCGGCGAGAGCCGGCTGGGTGGCGAGGACTACACCGACGCCCTGCTCGACCACCTGCTGCGCGCGCGAAATCTGAAGCCTTCCGATCACCAACGCGCCCGCCTGCGCCCGCTGGTCGAGGTGGCCAAGCGCCGTCTCGCCGGCGAGGAGCGCGTCGAGTTCGCGCTCGCCGGACAGACCGTCGCGGTCAGCCGCGGCGATTTCGCCGCCGCCACCGCCGGCCTGACCGCCCGCCTGCGTCCGGTCCTGCGCCGCTGTCTGCGCGACGCCGGCATGGATCCCAAGGATATCGACGACGTGCTGCTGGTCGGCGGCGCCAGCCGCATGCCGATGGTGGGCGAGGCGATCGCCGCCGATTTCGCTCGCCCAGGAGATCGCAGCTTTGATCCCGACCGCGTGGTCGCCCTCGGCGCCGCGGTGCAGGCGGCGCTGTGCGGCCGCGACGCCGCGGTGCAGGATCTGGTGCTCACCGACGTCTGTCCGCACACCCTTGGCGTCGAAGTCGCCAAGCAGTTCGCGCCCGGCCACCAGCAGGCCGGCTTCTTCTCGCCGATCATCGACCGCAACACCACCGTGCCGGTCAGCCGCGTCGACCGCTACAACACCATGCAGCCCGAGCAGGACCACATCGAACTGAAGATCTTCCAGGGCGAGAGCCGGCTGACCGCCGAGAACACCCGCCTCGGCACCATGACCGTGAAGGGCCTGCGCACGCGCCCCGGCCAGAAGCATCCCGGCGAGGTCGACGTGCGCTTCTCCTACGACATGAACGGCATCCTCGAAGTCGACGTCACCGTCCTGCACAGCAACGAACACCACCGCACGGTGATCGAGAGCCGCCCGGGCGCGCTCACCGCCGAGCAGATCGCCGAGGCGGTGCGCCGCCTGCAACCGCTGAAGATCCATCCCCGCGACAGCCTGCCCAACCGCGCCCGCCTCGAACGCGCCAGCCGGCTGTTCACCGAACTGATCGGCGGCGCCCGTGCCGCCCTCACCGCCCACGTCGACGCCTTCGAGGCCGCTTTGGAAAGCCAGGCGCCGCAGGACATCGCCGCGCACGGCGCCGCGCTGGACAGCTTCCTCGCCCACTTCTACCAGGACGAGGGCGAGCGGCAGCCCGGCCCGCGTGGCGACGGCGGCGGCGGCGGCAGCAACGACGACGAGGCCGGGTGATGGACGCCTGGGAGCTCCTCGGCCTGCCCGCCGGTGAGCGCGACCCGGTCGCGATCAGGCTCGCCTACGCCGGCACGCTGAAGCAGCTCCGGCCGGACCCGGGTTCCGAGGTCTTCCGGCCAGGCGAACGGAAAAATTCATCGAGGTGAATAATCAAAGCCGCCGCCGCTTGCAGCGGCGCGTTTCGCGATAGATTTTTCATCTTCATGAATACTGCGCAACTCGGTCAGGACCTGCGCGCCCGCCGTCGCCGGCTGGGGCTCGACCAGCGCGCTCTGGCCGAGATCGCGCAGGTGTCGGTGCACAGCCTCAGCGACATCGAGTCGGGCAAGGGCAACCCGACGCTGGGAACCGTCGAGCGCTTGTGCCTGGCGCTCGGGCTCGACCTGGTGCTGCGCCCACGGGTGGCCGGCGATGGAGCGGCGCCATGAGCCGGCGTCCACCGCCCGCGCGCCAGGTGCGCGAACACACCACCCCGTACTCCGTCGCGGCGGCCGTGCCGGTGCCGCCCGGCGACCGTGCGCACGTCCTGCGCGCGGGTCGCCTCGCCGGCGTGCTCGAACGCACCGCCCGCGGCTTCCGCTTCTCCTATGACGGCGACTACCTGCGCGACATGGGACTGCCGCCAGTGAGCCTGACCCTGCCACGACGGGCCGAACCTTACGACTCGCCGCACCTCTTCGCCTGCTTCGCCGCCGTGCTGGCCGAAGGCGCGCTCGCCGCTGAACAGTGCCGCCGACTGCGCCTGGACGAACGCGACGCCTTCGGCCGCCTGCGCGCCACCGCCGGCGGTGACGTCATCGGCACGCTGCACGTCGTTCCGGCGCCATGAGCGGTCGCTGCCGATCGACGCTGGCGCCGCTGGCTGACGTCGGCTTCAGCGCCGTGGGCCTGCGGCGGTTGATCGGCAGCCGCCGCCAGTTGCCGGCGCGCCTGGGCTTCACCCGCGCCGAGGTCATCCACCACCGCGCCACGGTGGCGCAGCGCATGTCGATCTCCGGGGTGCAGGACAAAGTGTCGCTGCGGCTGGTAGATGGCGACCTGGTGCCCACGGATGTCGACGGCGAGTATCTGCTGAAGCCGATTCCCGGTGGACCGTTGCCGCGCTTCACCGGCCAGGCGCCGGCGAACGAGCACGTGACCATGCAGATCGCCGAGCAGGTCTTCGGCATTCCCGCCGCCGCCAACGCGCTGGTCGAACTCGCCGATGGCGAGCCCGCCTACCTGTGCCGGCGTTTCGATCGCCGCGACGGCCGCCGCATCGACGTCGAGGACTTCGCCAGCCTGGCCGGCCAGTCGCCGGACAGCCACGGGCGCAACTTCAAGTACACTGGCAGCTACCAACAGCTTGGCGCGCTGCTGCGTCGCCACTGCCCGGCTTACGCCATCGAGGCCGAGAAGCTGTTCGCGCTGATCGTGTTCTCCTACGCCTTCGGCAACGGCGACGCGCACCTCAAGAACTTCAGCGTCCTGGCCAGCGCCGACGGCGATCCCGTGCTGACGCCGGCCTACGACCTGCTGTGCACGTCGCTGCATCTGCCCGATGAATCGCGGCTGGCGCTCGACCTCTTCGCCGACGACTACGAGACGCCGACCTTCACCACCAACGGCTTCGCCGGCAGCGCCGATTTCCGCGAGCTGGCGCGGCGCTTCGGCCTGCGTCCGGCGCGGTCGCGGCGCATCGTCGCGGCGTTCACCGACCGCGCGCTGGCGGCGCGTGCCGACGACCTGGTGCGGCGATCGTTCCTCGACCGTGATGCCCAGGACGCCTACCTCGCTATCGTCGACGATCGCCGGCGGGCGTTGCGCGGACGGTGACCGACGCGGCAATGTCGTCAGCGCGCGGCCATCCCGGGATGCGCGCGGGCCGCGCGCGGTCCCAGGCCGACGCTCGCGACCCAGCCGGCCTGAGCTGAACAGCTGACCCTGGTCAGGCGGTGGGCCGTTCCCGTTCCAGTTCCTCCAACCCCAGCAGCACCATGTTCACGCACCACACGTGGCTGAAGCCCATGTAGGTGCCCTTCTGCACGTGCGCGGCGGTCGGATCCCAGCGGTCCCAGATCGACCAGTCGCTGGTGTAGAACTGTTCGGTCAGCATCCCGCGCTGGCCGTTCCACTGGCCGTCCTCCACGCACAGCAGCTGATTGACGAAGGCGAGATGGTCGTCGGCGCGACGAGCGTAATAGGCCTTGCCGGTGATGCGCGAGAGACGGTGCAGCTCGCCCAGACAGCACATGCCGTAGACGTGGAGGTGGTTGTTGTTCGCCGAGGCGAAGTCGCCGCCGACGCTGCGGAAATCGCCAGCTCCGAGCGCGTTGCGGCGCGGGAAGCGCACGTTGTACGCCTTGCGCCAGGTCAGCATCCAGTCGGTGGCCTGGATGAGCAGACGCAGCCAGCGTGCGCCCGCGTCGGTATCGGCGAAACGGCGGTGCAGGGCGCCGTAGGCCATCACCGCGTTGTAGCCGTCCTCGCTGGTGGGGGCGAGGCTGACGTCCTCGGGCGCGCCGCAGATGCGCTCGGCCTCGACGTCGGCGGCGTAAGCGGCGCCAGCGGCGAGCATGCTCGCGCGCAGGCGTTCCTGGAAGTCGGGGTCGTCGGCGAACAGCGGCTCGCCGTGGTGCATGGCGGCGATCCACAGCAGGCCGCCGGCACCGTCGGTGTCCTGGGCGCGGTCGCCGGCGAGGTCGTAACGCTGGGGATGGCGGCCGTCGGGCAGTTGCAGGCGCAGCGCGGCGTCGAGCGCGCGCCGCAGGCTGGCGCGCCAGGAGATCCAGCGCGGATCGGGCTCGCTGGCCAGGTCGAGAGCGCAGACAGTGCCGGCGGCCTGCTCGGGGACGCGTTCGCGGTGGCGGTGGCGCGGAAACCGGGCGAGGAACCGCGCGAGATAGTGCGCGGCGTCGGCGGTGGTGCGGGCGTGGAGGATGTTGGGGTCGCCCTGCCAGCAGCTGCCATAGCTGGGCGCGTCGGCAGCGTTGGCGAACTCGCCGTTGGGCGTGCGCGCACGGCCGGGGTGATAGCTGGTACGGAAGAGGCCACCCGGCGCCTGGCCCTCGCGGCACCAACGGTCGACCAGCTGCTCGGCGATACTGACCGCCTCGGCATCGTGGCGTCGCTGGCCATGGGTGAGCAGACCAAAGGCGACGGCGAAGCCGCCGACGAAACCGAGCGCCTCGAAGTGCCAGCCCAGCGAGGTCTGGCGGTTGACGTTGGCGTTGAACTCGACGGAACGGTCCATGGCCGCGGTGTAGACTAGGTAGCCGGGCCGGCCGTCGGCAGCCGGTGGCACCCAGTGCCAGCACTTCAGGCCATGCGCGGCGCAGTCAGACAGCACCACGGCTTCGTCCACCGTTGCCGGCGCCTGGCGTGGGCGCAGTTCGTCGTAGACGGTCTCCAGCACGCGCTGATAGCCGTGCCGGTCGCCAGCAAAGTCCCACACGCCGATATCGAGCACCAGCCGCGTGCCGGCGGCAAGGTCGAGTCGACGATGCACGCCGTGGTCCTGGGGGTTGCGGGCGTGGCGGTAGGGCTGTTCCCAGGCCGGCAGGTTGATGGCCACGAAGCCATGCCCGCGGCGGACGTGCTCCCAGCCCAGGCCGATGCCGATCTGCGGCTCGCTGTCGCCCCACGCCGCTGGACCACCCGGCAGGTGGCGTCCGGAGGCATCCTGCAGCGCGTAGTGCGGACTGGCGTCGATGCCCAGCCAGCGTCCGCCCAGGCGCGCCAGCACGATGGGATAGGCGCCGCGGTCGAGCGCGAAGGCCCACGCCGGCCAGCGCATGTGGTCATCAGCGGTGACATCGGTCTGGCCGAGCGCGGGATAGCGCAGCACCGTCTCGCTACGGCCCTGGCCGTAGAAGAAACCGGGGAACAGGAACCACGGCACGGCGTCATGGCCGAACGCCGACTGCAGCGCAACACCGCCGCGAAAACGCTCAGTCCCGGCAGCGAGGACCACGCGCCAGCGGCTGCGTCCGTCGGCGTCGCCGAGATGCGTCGCCGTCAGCGACAACTCGCCCACGTCGCCGGCATCGGGAATCGCCAACAACTGAAGCGGGAAGACAGGCATGCCGGTGATGCTGGGGGCCAGCCAGCGCTGTCGAGGCACCGCTGCACTGCCTGCCTGCCCCTTCAGGACCGCTTCAGATCTCCGTGTTCTCGCGGCGCCGCCCGTGATCGTCGCATGCAGCCGGGCCGCGGGCGCGAGTCGACCGCGTGATCAGGTGCAGCCGCGCATCAGGAAGAGCATGATGAGGACGGGAATGGGGACGCCGAGCAGCCAGAGCAACGCCCAGCCGACCTTGCCGTCGCGGTGTGGTTTGATGGGTGGCATGGTGGACTCCGTTTCTGGAAGAGGGGAAGAGGGGAAGAGGGGAAGAGAGTTGAGGAATCGCTGTGCGGGAGAGCGGGTGGCGGAGCGCTCGCGCGAGACCCCGCGCCGAACTGCCAACTGGACGGACCGGTTGGGCGCGCCGCACCACGCGAAGCAGCGCCCACCCGGTCCGGACAGAGAAAACCGGAACGCCGACGGTCAGCGCTTCGATAGATCGGTGGTCGAGTCGCTGCGGCGCGGATGTCCGCGGTCGAGCGCCTTGTGCCCGCCTTCACCGACCGCCGCCTCGCCGGCCACCGCGATGTCCTCGGCGCCGGCATCGCGATAGACGGCCTTGGCGCGCTCGATCGCCTTGCTGTCGTCGGTGTGTACCGCGACCAGGATCTTGCCGCTGGTGATCTTGCCGGCGTAACGCTTGGCCTCGAATTCGGGGATGCCCAGTCCGATCAGCGATCCGGTGACGCCACCGACCGCCGCGCCGACCGCCGCGCCGGCGAGCGCGGCCATCAGCGGGCCGGCCGCGATGAAGGGTCCGACACCGGGGATGGCGAGCGCACCGAGACCGATCGCCCAGCCCAGCGCGCCACCCAGGGCGCCGCCGGCGCCGACCCCGGCGATAGCGCCTTCCGGGCTCTTGGTGCCCTGTTCGTGGGCGAAGTCACGGGTGCCACTGCGGTCAGGGAAGAGCACGGAGATGTCGCTGGCAGGGAAGCCGGCGGCGGTGAGGCCGTGGGTGATGCGCTGCGCATGCGCCTCGCTCGTGGCGAGACAGAGGACGGACTTGGACATGGGATTCTCCAGGAAGGAAGAGTGCTGGGCCGGCACGGCGGATGCCGTGCCGGACGGGATGGATCAGAAGCGCAGACCGACGCTGGCGCCGATATAGACGCCTTCGGTTTCGATATCGGTTTCGAGGCCGTTCAGCAGGCCCTCTTCGAAGTCGAGATTGAATTCGTTGTGGAGCCAGCCGGCGTGGATGCCGAGCTGCAGGTTGCCGAAGGTGAAGTAGGCACCCGCCTCGGCGCCGTACTCCCAGTACAGGCCGATCTCGGATTGATCGCCGCCGATATCGCCACGGGCGCCACCGACACCACCCAGGGCGGTGACTTCGATGTGGAACCAGTCATTGGCGAAGAGCGCGATACCGAGGTGCAGATTGACCGCGATCGCCTCATAGCGCTGCTCGACCGCATCGTCCTCCTCCCAGCGCAGGTAGCTGATGCTACCACCGTGGCTGAAGGCGATCGGCGCGTGTTCGCGATGCGCGCTCTGCGCCGCCAGACCGACACGCCAGGCGTCATCGAACTCACCATCGATGTTGCCGGTGATGTTGCTGTCGATCTTGTTGTCGGTTTCGAGCTGGTCGTAGAAGACGCGCAGATCGGTGGCGTGAGACCAGCCCGGTTCCTCGGCATGGGCTCCGCCGGCGAAGACGCAGAGCAGGGCGACCGTGGCTGAGGAAGTGAGACGTGGGGACATGTTCATGGTGCTTTCCGTGGTGGTGGAGGGACCGGCATGGCCGGTCGGTTCAGGGGCCCGGCATCGGGTCGTTGCGATCGGCGCCGCCGGCAGCGATGCCCTGGCCATCATTGTCCGGCTGCGCTTGGCCGCCGCGGAGTTCCGCGTTGGACGCGGTCGCCGTGGCAGCAGAGGAATTCGCCAGCTCAGCACCGGGGCGGGCCGCGACCGGCCGACCGGGCAACGGCCCCAGCGCTTGGCTGAGATAGCGGGAATAGACCAACGCGGTCTGCAGCGCCCCCAACAGCCGCGTCGTCCACGGCAGAGCCGCCTTTGCCGCCGGGGCGGGCGGAGCGGGCGGAGCCGGTCGACGGCGCATGACGTGCGCGACCACGAACCAGCCGGCGCCTGCCGCTACTGCGGTGGCCAGCCAGGGATGCTGCCGGGCAACGGTGCGCGGGTCGGCAAGGGCGGTGAGATCACGAGTCACGGCTTGGCGACGGGCGCGCAAGCGGGCGGCAGAGGCCTCCTGCGCACGGGCCAGGAAAAGCTCGGGATCACGCGGCGGCGACATGGTCATCCTGGGCGCCGTGGTGAGCCAAGTGGTCATATCGCCTGGCGAGGCGGGCCAGCCGTGCGCGCCGACGCGACGCCGTCCACACGGTCAGCGCCACGATCGGGGCGGCCATGCCCAGCAACCCGGCGGTCAACTGTCCCAGCCAATGGCTGCCGAATAGCGATTCGAAACCGCCGGCGGCACCACTGACCAGGAACCACGCCCCGACCACGGTGATGGCCAGGATCCCGGCCAATGCCATCACGCTGATGGCGGCCGCGAATGCCGCTGCCATCAGCCGGTCGCAAGCGCCATCGATGGTCAGCGCGGCGTGCGCGCGCGCGTCCCTCCACCACGCTGCCAGATTGGCAAAGAGGCTGGCGAACAGGTCGGGTTGGCGGTCAGCAGCCGCACTTCCCTCCGCCGGCGAAGTGCCGGCGGAGGGCGCTGGTGACGACCGATCAGGCGCGGTGGTCATGGCTGGGGTCGCAGTGCCGGTGCTCAGCGCCGCGGGCCGAACATCCAGCAGGCGAGGATGCCGATACCGACGCCGAGGGCGACGGATTCGAACGGGTGCGTGGTGATGGCGGAATGCAGGCGCTGCCGGGTCTGCGTGAGAGTGCGCGCGCTGGCGTCGCGGATGGCGCCGGCCTGTTCGCCAGCAGCCTGAGCGGCAAGACTGGCCATCTCGCCGATGCCCTGTTTGACTTCGCCTGCCTTTTCGACCAGGCGATGCCGGCTGTCAGCGGAGAGGGATGGGGTGAAGGCGGTCGACATGATGAGGCTCCTGTGGTCCGGGTTGATGAGTGAGCGTTGATATCGCGATGCCGCGCGGATGGCGGCGGTGGCTCAGTGCAAATGGAGTGCCAAGCGTGGAGACCGGCGATTGCCGAAAGAAACCGGCCTTTTCTCATACTGCGCGCCATCAGGGACGGCCCTGGACTGCATCGCGCATGGCCCGCCACCGGCGATTTCCGATTCTGCAATGCCCCGGTGCTGGTCATCCGCAGGCGCAGATCCGGCAGACCTCCTCCCACAGGCGTTGATCGGACAGCCCATTCAGACGATGGGCGAGGCGCCCCTCGCGATCGATCAGAACGCAGCACGAGCGCCGCTGACGGCCGCGGCGACGCAGCAGGCCGTAGGCGCGTACCAGTTCGCGCTGCGGATCCGCGAGGACGTCGAAGGCCAGACCGTGCTGTTGGATGAAGCTGCTGGCACCATCGCCGCCGGCGAGGCTGACCCCGTAGATGCGAGCATCGATGTCGGGAAGCGCAGTGCTGAAGCCGGCACGTTCCTGGGCTGGAGCGGGTTCCGCGACTCCGGCAAAGAAATAGAGCACGACCCATTGTCCGTGCAGGTCGCACAGATCGACGGTTCGCCCGTCCTGATCGATCTGGCCTGACGGCCAGGGAGCCGGCAGGCCCACGGTAGGCAGCATCATGGGCGGTCTCCTCTGGCGGGTGCCGTGACCCCGACCGGGGTCAGGCTTGGCCTGACCCCGGTCGCGATCGCATGGTTCTCGCTACGCCGTGCTGCGGTCACTTCCGCGGCGCAGGAGTTCCGGATTGGCCCGCCGGCAGAGCGGGAGCCGGCTGGACCGGCGTTCCCAGACGAGGCACGGCGCTCGACCCGTCGGCATCACCGCCGGTGCCAGGTGCGGTGCCGGTGCCGGGCGCATCAGCCAGACGACCATCGCGCACCATGCGATTGGTCTGCGCAGCGGTCGCATAAAGTTGCTGCGTCGTGGCATCCGAGCGCTGAACGAGATCGCAGTTCGCGCGGTTGGAGAACGCGATGATCACCTCGCCGGACTGGCCGGGGCGCGACGGGCCGCTCTCCGTGAGCGTGACCGGCTGCGGCATGCGCACGATGCAGGTGATGTTGTCACCGTTGATCGAAGCGCCCGAGACCGGGTCGACGCGATTGATCGGTGGGCTGCTGCCGGGGGAAGATTCGCCGGCAGAAAGGCTGGCGCCGAGCACGGCGATGGCCGCGAGGGCGACCCCGGAAATGACGTTGAGACGCATGTTGGTTTTCCCTGAACGATGGCGGTCAAGGCCGCCGTTGGTTGGAGCTGGTGCAGCCGTGTCGCGCGTCTCAGAGCGGACCGCGTGGTGCGCGCGCTGAATGCCCGGTCTGGACCGGCCACGAGATGCCGAGCGCCCGCCATGCCGACCGGCCTGCCGCCCATCCGCCCCTGCCAGCACCGATTCCGTTCACGCTGCACGGCCATGCGACCGGGTTCCCTGCACGGCGAACGGAAAAGCACCGCTCAAGAGCGCTCCCGCATTGGCACGTCATCGGCATAGGAAAGGCAACCCCCCCATCCCCTATGGAGAGCGCAATGCGTCCGACCAACCTTCCCATTTTGCTCATCGTCGCGCTCTTCGGCGTCGCCCTGATCGGCGGTGGCTGCACCGACAGCGGCCGCTACCCCGATCAGAGCCAGAGCACCAAGGTCGAGGCGGACGCCATCCGCGATCAGGCCCGCTCGCGTAAAGCGGTGATCGATCGCGAGCAGGATGAGCGCGCCACCGCCATCGCCTTCCGCGAGCGTCAGATCAAGGACAAGGCCAGCCAGGATCGCGAAGCGATCGTGATCGAGTTCCAGAAGCCACGGCCGGCGCTGCAACGCCAGGCCGACGAGGTACGCAGCAAGGCCGAACGCGAACGCGCCGACCTCGATCGCACATTGGCCGAGACCCTGCGCAATCCCGGCGACCGCAATGAGGCGCAGATCCGCGCCGACTCGAACGCGAAGCGCGCCGAGATCGATCGCGTGCAGGCGGCAAGAATCGCCGAGGTGAACGCCGAGACCGCCAAGCTCGACAGCCAGGCGCGCGAACGCACCGAAGCGATCAACAAGAAGGAGGCCGAGCAGTTGGCCAAGACCACCGAAGAGCTGGCCGAATCCAAGCGCAGCGCCGCCGAGCGCCGGCTGGCGGTGGATCGCGAGACCACCGAGAAACTCGACCGTCTGGGCACCGCCAGCAGCAAGCAGACCGCAAGCAATCGCGAGCAGAGCCAGCGCGACAGCGAGATCACCAGCGCCATCCGCAGCGATCTGGCTCGCGACGGCAAGCTCGTCAGCAAGGCCGCCGACGTGACCGTCACCACCAGCGACGGCGTCGTCGTGCTCACGGGCAGCGTGCCCAGCGAGGTAGAGCGCAAGGCGGTGGTCGCCCGGGCCAGCGATATGGCCGGCGTGCGCCGCGTCGATGACCGCCTGGTGGTGCGCTGATCAGCGCTGGCCGCACTGACCGCGATCGCCGCGCCCGCAGCAGGCGCGGCGATCGCGGCGCTCTCTGACCACCTGGAGCACGAGCATGAGCACATCCGTCTACTGCCTGGCCGCCGATGACGCGCAGGCCAGCCAACTGGTCCGCAGTCTGCGCGCTGGCGGATTCTCGACCGACGACATATCGGTGCTTTTTCCCGATCAGGACGGCACCCGCGACTTCGCCCATGAGAAGAACACCAAGGCGCCGGAAGGCGCCATGACCGGCGTCGGCACCGGCGGAGCGGTCGGCGGTGCCCTCGGTTGGCTGGTCGGCATCGGTAGTCTGGCCATCCCGGGCATCGGTCCGTTCATCGCCGCTGGTCCGCTGCTGGCCGCGCTCGGTGGCGTCGCCATCGGCGCCACCGTCGGCGGCATCACCGGCGCCCTGATCGGCATGGGCATCCCCGAGTTCGAAGCGCGCCGCTACGAGGGCAGGATCCGCGCCGGTCGCATCCTCCTGTCGGTGCACGCGGTCACCGCCGACGAGGTCGACCAGATCATGGCGATCTTCAAGCACGCGGGTGCCGAAGACATCGCCAGCGCAAGCGAGGCGCGCGTCCCCGCCCCCGCCCCCGCCCGCAGCGGCCCCATCTCTTCCGACGCGTCGCGCTGATATTCCAGCGCGGCGTCTGCTGTCGTTTCCACCCACCCATCCCTTCCCGAGGAATCCCATGAAGACCATCGCCCTGATCACCACCGCTGTCCTGATCGCTGGCTGCGGCCAGGACACCAGCAGCACGTCGCCGACGACGAAGACGATGCCGAATTCCTCCGCCCCCGGCTCCGCACAGCCCAACGCCGCTTCGACGCCCACCGGGGCAATCGCTTCCCAAGAGCGGCTCGCTGACGCCGACCGCCGTCCGGCTGACAACAGCGGCAGGAACGCCCGCGACGACGGCACCACCAAGACACCCCTCGACCAGGGCCAGAACAGCGACGACATCCGCATCACCCAGACCATCCGCGCGGCGATCACCGATCGTTCCGGCATGTCGATGAATGCCCGCAATATCAAGATCATCACCCGCGATAAGCTGGTCACCCTGCGCGGCCCGGTCGACAAGGCCGAGGAACGCCAATGGATCGTCGCCACCGCCAGCGCCGTCGCCGGCGTCACCCGGGTCGACGACCAGCTCGAGATCACCACCCCACGCTGAGCAGACGCGATGACGGTCGGTCGTCCGTGCCGGGAGCCATGCCTGTCCGCGATGACCGACCACCTTGAGAGCCGACGTCATCCTTCCCCAGGAGCTTCCCATGTCTGCACCCACCCCGATCAAGGAACAGCTCGACCCCGTGGAGGTCCTCAACGGATTCCTGCGCGGCGAGCAGGCCGCGGTTGAGAGTTACGACGCGGTCATCGACAACCATCTCGATCAGCCCATCCCGGGGCTGATCGAGAACCGTGAATGCCACCGCGGTCGCGCCCGCTTGTTGAGCGACCGCATCGTCCAGCTCAACGCCACGCCGGTTGCTGCACCCGAGCATCTGGTCGGGATCTGGGTCGGTGTGTGGAAGGGTCTCGGCCAACTGATCGAAGGCAGTGCCAACGTGCTCGGAAAGCAGGAAGGGCTGCTGGCGCTGGCCGATGACGAGGACCGCCTGCTCACCAGCTACCGCAAGAACCTCGGTCTGCTGGATCCGCAGTCGCGCTCAGTGGTCGAGAGCGGGATCCTGCCCAACCAGGAGCGCACCTGCCAGGTGGCGCGTGTGCTCGCTCAGGGCGGCGACACCCATGACACACCACGGCAGGGCCCGGGGATCGGCGTCCCGCTGATCCTGTTCGTAGCCGGCCTGACTGTCGGCCTGGGCGCCTGTGGCGAACGCCCGGTCGTGCTCCATCAAGTCCCGGAGCCGGCCTATTCGGCGATCATCGAACAGGCCGACGGTCGCCTGATCACCGCCATCCAGCAGGACCGGTTGTATGGACGTGAACGCTTCAGCGTGACCGTGGTCGACGGCGACCAGCACCAGCGCTATGCGGTCGACGACGCCGGCAACGCCTGCCCGTGACCGGCTCGACGCGGTCTACAGCCCCAGCCGCCGGCGCTTCCGCCACAGCGTCGACGGTTCGATGCCGAGGATGCTGGCGGCCTGGTCGAAGGTGCCGGTCTTGCCGAGGATCTGACGGATGTGCTCGTTCTCGATATCGGCCAGCGAATGCTCGCCGCCAACCCGCGGGCCGGCCGGCGCCTGGGCATGGACGCGGTTGCTGAAGGCGGCGGGCTCGACCACCCGCGATGGCCACAGCACGGTGACGCGCTGGATCTCGTTGCGCAGCTCGCGGATGTTTCCCGGCCAGGGATATGCGGTCAGCACCTGCGCCGCGGCGGGTGAGAATTCCATCGCCGGGCGTTCGGCGGCGGGAGCGAACAGGGCGAGGAAATGGCGGGAGAGATCGAGGATGTCGTCCGGTCGCTCACGCAGCGGTGGCAGGGTGAGTTCGACGACGTTGAGGCGGTAGAGCAGATCCTCCCGGAAACGGCCCTCGCGCACCGCCGTCTCCAGATCGCGGTTGGTGGCGGCGACGATGCGCACGTCGGCATGCCGGGTGGCGGTGTCACCGACGCGCTCGTAGCGGTGCTCCTGCACGAAGCGCAGCAGCTTTGCCTGGATGGTCGGCGAGATGTCCCCGAGTTCGTCGAGGAACAGGGTGCCGCCGTCGGCCGCCTCGACCTTGCCGGCCTGGTCGCGGACGGCTCCGGTGAACGACCCCTTGATGTGACCGAACAGCTCGCTCGACAGGAGTTCATCGGTCAACGTCGGGCAGTTGACGGTGACGAACGGACCAGCCGCGCGCGCGCTCTGGCGGTGCAGCACCTCAGCGAGGACGCCCTTGCCGGTACCGCTCTCGCCGCGCATCAGTACCGGGACGTCGGCGGCGGCGGCGCGCTTGACCAGCGCCATGGCGGCCTGGATCGCGGGGGTGCGCGAGGACAGGATTGCCGATTCCAGCCCGCCACGGCGCTCGAACGCGGTCATGCTGGTGACGCGTCGGAGATCCTCGTCGATGCGGTCGACCAGGGTGCGGATGCGGGCGGGATCGATCGGCTTGGACACGTACTCGCAGGCGCCGGCCTTCACCGCCAGCACGGCGTTGTCGATCGACCCGAATGCAGTGACCATCACCACCTGCACATCGGCGTTGATCGCCAGCAGCGCGGGCACCAGGTCGACCCCGCTCTCCTCGCCCAGCATGAGATCGACGAAGGCGAGATCGTAAGTTTTGCTACGCATGCGCCCAAGGGCGCCTTCGCGGTTCTCCGCCGTATCGACTTTGCAGCCGAGCATGCGCAGCGTGGTGGCCAGGGCTTCGCGCGCGTCACGTTCGTCGTCGATGACCAGCACCTGCTGGGGATGCGGCTTGGTCTCGTCGCTGGCGTCGGGCTGGGGTTGGTTCATGGGTCCTGCTCTGGGCTTCCGAGTGTCGCCACCGCTGCACGGTCACTGACGGCTGCACCGTGCAGCACGCATGACCGGCCTCGTAGCCGACCCACCGGGGTTCCCCCCGGCGCTCAACCGCGACAACACGTACGGCCGTTCTGAGTCCATGCCACCGCCAACACCGGGAAGTCGCTGGTTTGGGCACGGACGATGCGGAGTGGTAGACGGTAGACGGTGGACGGTGACCGTCGCTCGCAGAGACCCCTCACCGAGGCGACTAGTAGGAGTTCCCATGGATCAGCCATCCCTCGACCAGCCATCCGCAGCCGCCAGCCGGAATCAGGCGATCGCTGCCCTCAACGCGCTGCTGCGCTGCGAGATCGCCGCCCTGGAGCGTTATGAGACCGTTCTCGCGCGCGGACGCAGCGGAATCGGATGGTGTGGATGGTGGATAGTGGCCGATTGCCGAGCGTCCCATGATCTGCGCGTGCACTCCCTGATCGCGCGCATCGACGCATTGGGTGGCCTGCCCGCCGACAGCGGTCCGCTCGCGGACGGTGATCTGGCCAGCCCGGCCGCCACCACGGCGAGGAGCGCCCGCCTGCGGGCGGTGCGCGAACTGGGCGCCGATGAGGACCACGTCCTGTCCACCTACGAGGATGCCCTCTTCCGCCTGGACCCGGAGTCGCGGCAGCTGGTCGAACGCGAACTGCTCCCCGAACAGCGCTCGACGTGTCACGCCGTCCATCACCACGCCAGCGCCTGGTAGGTGGCCGCATGCACCATCATCGGGCTTGCCGCACGCAACCACGGATGCTGTACGTCGTCGTGACCATCCTGGCGACCATGGTGCGGGCGATACCCGGTGCCGTGCTGTCGCTGGCCCTGGTTTTCCTGGCGACTCCATGACGCAACGTCCTGACACCCTTCTTCCCGTAGCCGCGCCCAGCATCCCGCCGAGCCCCCCGCTCCTGCGCGTCCTCGCGGTCGACGATGACCCCAGCGAATTCCCTCTCCTGGAACGCGGATTCACCCTGTCCGGCGTGCCGGTGCTGCTGAGCACGGCGACCACGGCCCAGATCGCGGTGGTCAGCGTGCTCATGGCCTCGCCGGAGGAGCGTCCGCACGTCGCGCTGGTCGATATCACCATGCCGCTCATCAACGGTTTCGCGCTGGTCCGCCAGTTCCGTCTCGACGGTCTGCCGGCGGTGATGGTCTCGGGCCTGGTCGATGAGACACGTCGACAGCGCGCCCACGAGTTCGGCGCGCTCGGTCTGCTCGCCAAGCCGTCAGATATCACCGGCTATTGCGCCTTCGCCTGCGAAGTCTTCCGCTTGGCCGGGCACCTGGCGCGTTGAGTCGCTGCCAGTCTGGTGAAGAAAGGCGGTCTGCCCGTCCGCGCACGACCCCTCCGCTCGTCGACGTCGCCAGTGACGGCAACGTCGGGAGGGTGGTCCCGCACTGATCTCGCGCGCACGCAAGCCGTCCCCCGGGCGGGTCAACGCCCGGGGATGGCCACAGCCATCACTTCACCGCGTCCTGCACGGCATCCTTGGCCTCGACGGCGCCCTTCTTGACCGCGTCCGCGGCATAGCGCACGCCGTCGGCCGCATCACGACCCAGTTCGCGGACATCGCGTTCCAGACCCTTGGTCGTCGCCCGCGCCGATCCGCTATCCATGCGCATCAGCAGCACCACCAGGCCGGCCACCAGGATGACCAGGACGATGACCGCGAGGACGGTGTTTCGCGACATGATGCGCTCAGACCTTCTGCTGCTTGAGGACGCGCATCACCTGATGGGTGACGTTCTGCTCGTGCAGCAGTTCCTCTTCGACCAGGCGGCGCGACTCGGCGTCGAGTTTAGGAATGGCGTCATCGTAGAGCTTGAGGCCGTGGTCCTCACCTTCTTCGAGCATGGCCAGGGCGGGTTGACGCCCGAACAGCTTGGCGCCACCTTCCATGAGCTTGGCGAAACCGCCCCACAACCCGCTGCTCTCGGCCGCCTCGCCGCCGAGTTCGCTGATCCGCCGCGCCAGCAGCTCGACGCGTTTCTCGTGCGAGCGCTGGCAGGCATGCAGCTCGCTCGGGCAGGCGCTGCCGAACTTGGCAATCGCCTGGCCAAAGGTCTCGACCGCGGCCAGTTCGCCGCGCAGCAGCGAGTTGAGCGTGTCGACGACGGTGGCGTTGGAGGTGGTGGGGGTCGGGCGGTAGATGGTGTTGGCCATGGCTGTCCTTGCATCCGTGCGGGGCTCTGGCGCCGGGTGGAGCCGGATCCCCTGGTGGGAGCGCGCATCGCCCCGCTGAAGCGGCAGGGCTTGGCCGCATGGGCGGCGTTCGCGTTGCTGGTCACAGCGCAACGGCCGTGCCAGGCATGGACGGCCGCCGCACCTGACTTGGCACCCACGGGCAGCGCAGACGCAGCACCGGCACGGGCGACGTCCTGCAAACGGCAGTCGCGGATGGCCGGGCGCAGGCGCAGGCGCCGCAGCGTCGGCGGCGGGAAACAGCCGCGCTCACGGCGTGATCAACGCCTGCTGCTGACGGTACGGTATTCGCTCATGGGCATCGGTAGCGGCGTCCGTCTGCGCGCTCGCAGACGTGCAGACCGTGGCCGGCCTGGCGTGCGACGACGTGCGCCGAGCGGCGAAACCCTGCCGTCACCGTGCACCGCGCACGGAACCGGCGCATTCCCTGGAGTTCCTCATGCGCAATCCCATCGGCATCGTGGTGATGATCATCGGCGTCGTGCTGCTGATCTACGGCATCAGCGCCACCGACTCGCTGGCGTCGAATATCTCCGAGCTGTTCACCGGGCGGCCCACCGACAAGGCGATCTGGCTGGTGGTGCTCGGCATCCTCGGCATCGGCGTCGGCCTCGCGCTGTCGTTCCGGCGCTCGTCGCCCTGAGGGCGGGGTCCCGCTACCGCAACTGCGCGACATTCAGCATCGCCGCGGCGAGGGACAGGCCGGTGGTCAGGACGCAGAGCACGCGCGTCCACGCCGGTCGCCACCAGCACAGGCCGATGAGGGCGACCAATTGCCCGAGCTTGCCGATGATCGGTCCGAGCCCCGGCCCGAACCATGCCGACACCAGCCGGATGGCGGGATGGAACTCGGCGTCGTGGCCGACTGTGCGCATGAAGGCGATGGTGGAGGCGCCATCGAGCACGGCGGCGATGAGAACGGCGAGCATCCACCAGCGGTCGTTCCACAGCACGCCGGCCAGGGCGCGGATCGATGTCTCGGTGCGACGAGCAGTGCTGCTGTTCTTCGGCCGCGCTGCTAGGAAGCCCACAGCGTGATGCCCAGGCGCTTGAGGCAGCACAGCCAGGTCTGGCGCTCCTTGGCGCGACAGGTCTTGAGCACGCAGCGGATCTTCTCCTCGTCGGTCAGCGGTCGCGGCCGCACCGCGAGCGGCATGCCGGCCTGCTCGGGTGTGCGGTCGGCCTTGCGGCCGTTGCACGGCTTGCACGAGGCGACCACGTTGGCCAGGGTGTCGATGCCGCCTTGCGCGCGCGGCACCACGTGGTCGCGGGTGCCGCTGCCCATGGTCAAGCGGGTGCCGCAGTACTGGCATTCGAAGTTGTCGCGGATGAACACCGCCTTCTTGGTCGGCAACTGGAAGAGCTTCGAGCGCTTCTTCACCTGCACCTGGTAGCGCATCACCACCACCGCCGGCACCTGGAAGGTGTGGTACTGGCTGCGCACCACCTCGGGATAGTGCTCGATCGCCACCGCCTTGTCGTCGAGCACCAGCAGCAGCGAATCGAACCAGTCGCGAGTGATCGACAGGTACTCGTAGCTCGCATTGAGCACCATGCAGCGGCTGCCCTGACCGGCGCCGGTGCGCGGCGCTGGGGTGCGAACCACCGCTGACGGCGCGGCGACGACGCCAGCGGCATCGCGAAGCGCTTCAGTGCGTGCCGCCAGGCTGCTCACATCGGCCTCCTGATCTGGCCCTTTACGGCATTTTTCCGGACCGGGAAGGGTTGTTCCCATGGGCTTGCGGCTCCGCCGCCGGCGGCGTGGCGGTGGCACCGATGACTGGTCCGATAGCGTGCGCCCGTGAGCCCGCCCGACCAGCCGCTGCCCTCGCCGGCCGAAGAGGCGGCGCACCTCCTGGAACTGTACGGCGGCGGCGAGCGGTTGGCGGTCTGCCTCGAACTGGTCAGCCGGCAGTTCGCCGTCATCCAGACGCGCACCCAGTTGCTGCTCACCCTCGCCACCATCACCTTGACCATCACCGGCTTCTCCGGCCCGCGCATCGCCGCCTCGGGCACGCCGGCGCGGCTGCTGCTGGCCAGCGGTCTGGCGCTGGTGCTGGCGGCGGTGGTGGTGCTGCTCTCGACGCTGCGCATCCGCTACCTCACCCAGTTCACCGGCCACGACGCGCGCACCACCCTCGAACGCGCGATCGCCTACCGCAACCGCAAGACGCGTTGGTATCTGGTTGAACTGTCGCTGCTGACGTGTGGGTTGACCGCCTACGTCGGCGCCGTGCTCATCTACCTGTTCACCTTCCCGACCGGGTCGGGTGCGGTGATCTGAACGCCGGCATGAATCCTTCGGCGCGTGGTCAACGCCCATGCCGGGCAGCACATCCCCACGCGCTGCGTGCGCGCCTGCTGACCGCGTCCCTGGACAGCGTGGCGACGCCCTCCAAGGTGCGCCCATGCCGGTCGGCAGGACAGGGCGATGAAGGAAAGCACGGCTCCGGCCTCGACCGCCGACGACTGGGACGCGGTCGAAGAACTGCCTGACACCGCCGGCCTGGTGCCGCTGCGCAGTCTCGATCAGTTGCGGGCTGGCGCGTTGGCCCGACCGGTCGGTCCGCGCGAACGCCTCGCTCCGGCGGCGGCGCTGCGCCGCTTCTGGGGCTATCACCGCTTCCGTCCGTTGCAGGAACCCACCATCGCGGCGGTGCTCGCCGGCCAGGACTGCCTGGTGGTGCTGCCCACCGGTGGCGGCAAGAGCCTGTGCTATCAGGCCCCGGCGGCATGCGGCGCCGGCCTGGTGCTGGTGGTGTCGCCGCTGATCGCGCTGATGGACGATCAGGTGGCGGCGGCGCGCGAAGCCGGGCTGTCAGCGGCCGCGCTGCACGCCAATCTCGCTGCCGACCAGCGCCGACGCACCCGCGATCTCGCCATGAACGGTGGCCTCGACCTGCTCTACGTCAGCCCGGAACGCCTGGTGGTCGGCGATCTCCTGCCGGCGCTGAAGCCGGCCCTGCTGGCGGTCGACGAGGCCCACTGCGTCTCGCACTGGGGCCACGATTTCCGCCCGGAATACCGCCAGCTGCGCCCGTTGTTCGACCTGGTGCCCAAGGCCCCGCGCCTGGCGCTGACCGCCACCGCCACGCCGCACGTCCAGGACGACATCGCCGTCCAGCTCGGACTGCGCACGCCGCTGCGCCTGGTCGGGTACGTCGACCGTCCCAACCTGTGCTATCGGGCGCTGCCCCGCCGTGAGGCGGCCAAGCAGGTGCTCGAAGTCATCCGTCGCCATCCCCGCGAAGGCGGCATCGTCTACGCGCAGACGCGCAACGAGGTCGATCGTCTGGCCGCGACCCTGGCCAAGGCTGGCGTCCACTGCGCCGGCTACCACGCCGGCATGGATCCGGCGGTGCGCGAACGCGTGCAGCGCGAGTTCGTCAACGAGGACCTCGACGTGGTGGTGGCGACCATCGCCTTCGGCATGGGCATCGACCGCTCGAATGTGCGCTACGTCATCCACGCCAACCTGCCCAAGAGCATCGAGCACTACCAGCAGGAGGCCGGCCGCGCCGGCCGCGATGGCCTGCCCGCCGAGTGCGTGCTGCTGGCCTCGGCCGGCGATCTCGCCCTGCATCGCCGGCTGGCGCTCAAGGACGGACCGCTGGCGCCCGATCGCGAGCGTTCCCTCGACCGCCAGCTGCGCGACATCGGCCGCTTCGCCGTCGCCCCGGTGTGCCGGCATCGCCTGCTGGTCGAACACTTCGGCCAGGACTACCGGACGCCGGACGGCGCTGGCGCTGGCGCTGGCGCTGACGACAGCACAGCGCGGTCAGTCTCCAACCCATCCCCGGTCGAGGGTGGCTGCGCCGCCTGCGATGTCTGCCTGGGCGAGACCGAGGAACTGCCCACGGAAGCGGCGCTGGTCGCCGCCCAGAAGATCATCTCGGCGGTGTGGCGTACCGGCGGGCGCTTCGGCGCGCAGCACGTGGTCGATGTGCTGCGCGGCCAGAACACCGAGAAGGCGATGCGCGCCGGCCACCAGCAGCTCGCATTGTTCGGCCTGCTCAAGGACGAGGACGAGCACCGCCTGCGCGCCTGGATCGATCAACTGCTGGTGCAGGGCCTGCTGCGCACGGTCGAGGACGGGGTCTACAGCTTTCTCGATATCAGCGACGCCGGCCGCGCGCTGTGCAAGGGCCAGGGTACGGTGCGTCTCGGCCGTCTGGGCGATCGGCCGGCGCGTTCCGCCGCGCGGCGATCGCGAGCGACGCCGACCGCCGATGCCGCGGTGGCCGGCGCGGTCGATCTCGACGCCAGCGGTGAGGCGCTGTTCGAGATCCTGCGCGCCCTGCGCCGCAGCCTGGCCCAGCAGCTCGGCGTGCCGCCCTATCTGGTCTTCAACGATGTCACCTTGCGCGCCCTCGCCGATGCCCGTCCGACCACGCTGGAGGCCATGCGCGGCATCAAGGGCATCGGCGACGCCAAGCTGGCACGCTACGGCGCCGGTTTCCTGGCGGCGATCGTGGCCGCCCCAGCGCGGGCCTGAGCGCCGCCGTCGCCAGAGCGATGTTCCACCTACCAGCGCCCTGGTAGCGGCGATCCGGGGTGGTGAGCATGCCACCTGGTGTGGGCGGACGAATGTCAGCCATCCATCAGTGGCAATCAGGATGGTGGCCCCAGCATCGCCTGCCGCTCGCCGCCGTCCCCGGACCTGCCGCCATGACCCGCCATCTCCCCGACTCAGCTGGCGGCCACGCTGCGCTGACGGCGACCTTCGACATCGAACAGGTCAGCGGCGCCTGCGGGCTCAGCCCCGGCCTGCTGCGGATGTGGGAACTGCGCTACGGCTGGCCGCGGCCGGGCCGGCACGCCAACGGCTACCGCTACTTCAGCGCCTACCAGGTTGCCGAGCTGCGCCGGGCCGCCGAACTGGTGCGTTCTGGTCTGACCATCGGCAAGCTCGTCGTCGACGGCATGCCGCAGTGGCCGCAGCCCGCGTCCGCCCAGCCGCGCAGCAGCCGGCTGGCGCTCAGCGCCACCCACGCCCTGCCCGCGCAATCCAGCGCCGACGCCTGCGACGTGCGCGACCACCTGATCGCCGCCCTGCAGGCGCAGAGCCACGGCCGGTGCTGGGAACAGATGCAGCGCTGCACCAGCTTCGTGCATCCGCTTGAGCAGTGGCAGGCGAGCTGGGCGCCATGCCTGGTCGGGCTCGAAGAACATCGGCTCGGCGGTCGTCCCTGGCCAGCCGCCCAGCAACTCGCCGACTACATCGCCGAGCGTATCCGCGCCCAGCTCGGCGCCGCGGCGCCACGCGCGCGTCCGCTCTGGCTGGTACCGCTGACCGCGGGCGATGTGCCCACCGCCTGGTTGGCCGCCCTGGTGCTCAGTCTGCGTGGCCGGGTGGCGCGACCGTGGCAGTGGGACGCTCTGCCGGCGTCGGCACGCTTCGCCACGGTCGGCGTCCTGCCGCCCGCGGTGGGCACCTACCCCGTCGCCCGCCATATCAGCCACCTGCGCCTGATCGGCGAGGACGGCGTCACTGGACTCATCCACCGGCGGGATGCGCGACTGACGCCGACCGGCTGACTGGCTAGCCATCAGCGTCGCTGCGCGCGCCGCGTCGTGTCCAAGCAATTGCCCCGCCTGGATTCGAACCAGGACTGAGAGAGTCAAAATCTCTAGTGCTACCGTTACACCACGGGGCAGCGTGGCGTGGTGATGTCAGCGCGGGGCTACTCGGCGTCAAGCCACGGCTTGTCGCAGCGGGTCCAGGACACTGGTCCGTGCGCACCACCGGGGCCGTCGGGAAACCAGATCTTCAGCTCACGCTCGGCAGCCGCCGGGCTGTCCGAACCATGCACCAGATTGGCCGAGCGCGAGATGCCGTGGTCGCCGCGGATGGTGCCGGGCGTGGCGGTGCGACCGTCAGTGGCGCCGACCAGGGTACGCACCACCGCGATCGCCTCGTCACCATCGAGCGCCAGCGCCACCAGCGGACCGCTGGTGATGAACGTGAGCAGGCCGGGGAAGAACGGTTTGCTGGCGTGCTCTTGATAGTGCCGGGTGGCGACCTCGGCGGTCGCGCGCAGCATGCGCATGGCGACGATCTGGAGCCCCTTGCTCTCGAAGCGTGCGAGGATCGCACCGACCAGGCCGCGCTGCACGGCATCGGGTTTCAGCAGTACCAACGTGCGTTGGATGGCCATGGTCTGGCTCCCTTCTGTGAGGGCGGCACACCTTCACGGTCGAGCCCAGGCATGCAAGTCCTCGCGCTGCTGGTGACGGTAGACGCCGCGCTTCCGCGCTGGCAATCATTTCCGCGCGGACTACAAACCCGGCCGTCCCACGGTGCTGATGCGGTGGTCGCGGGGTCGCGGGGTCGCGGGGTCGCGGGGGTATAGCTCAGTTGGTAGAGCGGTTCGTTCGCAATGAACAGGTCAGGAGTTCGAATCTCCTTACCTCCACGCATCCGGCCCCGTCGCCATGACGGGGCCGGAATTTTTCCCGACCAGAGACTGCGCCTGCATACCATCGCAACGGCGCGGGGGATGCCGGTCGCCAGCGCTTCGCGGCGTTGCGCTCAGAGATTGAGAAGAAACCCAACCAAGGGCTGGGCCGGTATCGGCGAGCAGCCGCAAGGCGCGCAGCGGAGCGAGAGCAACGCTATCGCGAGCGGAGTGCAACGCCGCGGATGCCGCCGAGACCGGCCCAGACCGCCGGGCAGGGTTTTTTCAACCTCTCATGCCAGCGTGAATCCCGCCGGTCGGGCGCAGGTCCGGCAGGTGCCGGTGACCGCATCCAGGGCGTCGAGCCGTGCCGTGCCGCCCTGCCGCCAGACCAGGCGCGCGCCGCAACCCGCGCAGTCGCTATGCGGTTGGTCGGCGTCGTAGACCGCCAGCCGCGTCGGCAGCCGCGCACGCGCCGCAGCGGACCAGGCGCGTTCGACCGTGGCCTCGACGCCGGCCGGTCGGCGCGCGACCAGGTGCACGGCGGCGATGCGTTCCCAGGGCAGGTCGGGAAGACGGTCGTCACCGTCGAGGCCGAGCACCACCTCGACGTGGCGCCCTTGCCCGGCGATGGCGGCGGCGAGTGGACCGCCGCCGGCAGTGAGCATCAGCAGCCAGGCGTCGACGCGCGGCAGCCAGCGGTGCAGCACCGCCAGCGGACCTAGCGGCGGCGTCGCCACCACCAGCGGTCCACCGGCGTCGGCAAGCAGTTCGAGGCCGACCGGAAAGCGCAGACTGGCGCACCAGGTGGCGGCCACGCCCGCCGCACCGCTGCGTGCACGCGCAGCGGTCAGCAGCCCGGCGTCGAGCCGGCGCTGGTAGGTGCCACGCTCATGGACGGCGATGTCGTCGTCGAATGCGGCGCCGTCGCGACTGCCCACGGCAAGCAGGCGCGTCTGCGGTCGCCAGTGGAAGAGCGGCAGGCGCTCGACCGGCAGCGGCACGAGTTGGGCAGCGCGACCGTCGTAGGGGTTGATGGGAGGCATCGGCGGGGAGGGCATGGGTGGTCAGGCGTTCGATCGGCACGCGCGTCGTAGTCGGCCCTTCGCGCCTTCGCGCCTTTCACGCCTTCGCGCCCCCTATTCCAGCAACCGCCCGAGATGCACGCACGCCTCCTCTGGCAGGTTGGTGGTGCGCGCCAGGGTCAGGCCGTTGCGCAGGCCCTCCTGCACGACCTGGCGTTCGAGGTATTCGTTGGACGGTGAGTTGGCGGGCAGGCCGTAGATGGCGAAGCGCAGATCGCCGTCGGCGGCGGCGGTGCCGGCCAGCTGCTGCAGGCGCACGCGCGCCGCCGCCACCAGGCCCATGGCCAGGTAATCCATCTGCGAGTACTCGTTCTCCAGGCCCTGGGCATTGAGCGCCAACTCGACCGCGACCCGGGCGCGGTAGCCGCCCTGCATGAGATGCGGCCCGGCCAGCAGCGGCAGGCCGAGCTCCTGCAAGCGGCGCTGCAGCAGGAAATCGTCGGCATAGGTGGCGACGCTGACGCGCTTGCCGGGAAACGGCCATTGATCGAGCAGCGGGGTGCGCCCGTCGCAGTACAGGTGGACCACCGCCAGCCGCGCCAACCCGATCAGCGGTTGGCGCAGCGCGGTGGCGCCACGTTCGAGGTGGCCGAGGATGCTCGGCGGCAGGATCAGGCTGGTGCGCCGCCACGCCGCGCTGGCCTCGGAGGCGAATGCGAAAGCGTGAGCGATGACCTGCCAGGGATTCGAGGTGCCATCGATGGCGGCGATCTGCTGGCTGCCGCGGCGCGGGTCATCAAGGCCGTCGATCCACAAGCGGCCGCGACAATGCAGGCGCAGGACCTGGGGCGGATAGCATTCGGCAAGCGACCACTGCGCCAGGACCAGCCGACCGCACGCCGTCACCGCCTGCTCGCCGTCACCGCCCACCGCCTGGGCGCGCACCAGCTCGCGCTCGATGCGCAGCGGTGCGCGCTCACCGGCCAGGGCATGCATGCCACAGCGCACCAGGGCGGCGTCGACCAGGCTGAGCAGCAACGGCAGGCCGAGTTCGGTGACCACGCTGTCGGCCAGGAAGCCTTCGACCTGGATCAGCGCATCGGCGGCGGCCTTGGCTCCCAGGCCGAGCCGCTCAGCGAGCAGGCCTTCGAGCCAGGCGCGGTCCCACTGTCGGCGGCGGCCGTCGAGATCGAGCACGGTGAGATTGGGGAGCGAGCGTTCCTCGCCGAGCAGCCGGCGCGAACGGCGGAAGCGCTCGCGGGCATCGCGGTAGCGCAGGTAGGCGATCGCCACCTCGTAGCTGCCGCTCTCCTGGAGCACGTGCACCACCGCATCCTGGATGTCCTCGATCCCCAGGCAGTCCTGCTCGCAGATGCGGTGCAGATGCTCTTCGACCACCTGCGCCAGCTCGCGCGCCAGACCGCTGTCCTCGACGCCGACCGCACGCTGCGCCTGGGCGATGGCGTCGGCGATGCGCGCGCCTTCGAAGGGCACCGTGGCGCCGTCGCGTTTGATCACCAGGCTCGGTCTCACGTCGGCTTCCCTTCGCCGATGACCTTGCGCAGCTCGCTCATGAAATCGTCGAGATCCTTGAACTGGCGGTAGACCGACGCGAAGCGCACGTAGGCGACCTGATCGAGCCGGCGCAGCTCCTCCATCACCAGGCCGCCGATGGTGGCGGTGGCGATCTCGCGCTCGCCCTCGCTGAGCAGGCGGTGGTGGATGCGGTTGACCGCGGCCTCGAGATCGGCGGACGCGACCGGCCGTTTTTCGCAGGCGATCAGGATGCCCTTGAGGATCTTCTTGCGGTCGAAGGCCTGCACGCTGCCGTCCTTCTTGACCACCCGCAGCGACTCCTCGCCCTCGACCCGTTCGTAGGTGGTGAAGCGCTTGCCGCAGGGGCTGCACTCGCGCCGCCGGCGGATGGCGGTGCCATCATCAGTGGCCCGGGAGTCGATCACCCGGTCGTCGTCCTGGTGGCAGTACGGGCAACGCATGAGGCTCCCGCACGTGGGGTGGGCAGCCTAGTCGCAAGCCGTCGAGCGCAAGATGGGGCTGTCATCGCGCCGAACGCGGAGGTGCATACGCAGTCGCGGGACACCGGCGTGCAGCGCGCGACGGGAACCGTCGCGCGGCCGCGGAGACGGTTCGCCCGGCTCCTTCAGAGCTTGGCGGTCTCAAGCAGCAGGCTGAGCGTCACCCGGTTGAACGACTGCTCGACCGTGGCGACCACGTCGAGGCGGTCGCCGAGCAGCGCGCGCAGGCGTTCGGCGTAGCGTCTGGCGCCATCAAGATCGGGCTGCCCAGCGGCGTCCCACATCGTGAAGGTGTCGCTGCCGCCACAGGTCGTCAGGTAGGCCAGCAGTGACTCGACGTTGAGCGGTCCGGTCATGGGCGTTTCCTCGTTCACGCAGGCGATGCTAGGCGTGCGAGTGACCCCACAAGTGGGTACCATCTCCACACTCCACCCGACGCGCTGCACGCAGTCCCGCGATTGCGCAACCACCAGTTTCGCAGCACGCAGAGCCGCTGTTTTCCCGTCTGCTTCCGCCGCCCGCTGCATGCGCCACAGTGCCCGCGCGTGTGTGCCGCGCGCATTGCCCTGGTTCGTCTGCCGCCTAACGTCCGCGCCTCACCCGCCGGCCTTACGCGTGGCGGAGCGGATCGTTGCCCATGCCGAGCCTCATCATCATCAGCTGGATCACCGCCGTCATCTATGCCGGCGCCGTCACCGTGCTGGCGGTATACGGCGTCCATAGCCTGTGGCTGCTCGGCCTCTTCCTGCGCCACCGCCGGGCCGCCGGCGCCCAAGCCGACGCCGAGGAAGCGACGCCGCTGCCCGCCGCCATCGACCTGCCGACCGTGCTGGTGCAGTTGCCGGTGTTCAACGAACGCGACGTGGTGGTGCGGCTGGTCGAGTGCGCCGGCCGCCTCGACTGGCCGAAAGACCGCCTGGTCATCCAGCTCCTCGACGACTCCACCGATGACAGCGTGCTGATCGGCCGCCAGGCCATCGCGGCGCTGTGCGCCCAGGGTTTCACCGCGCACAGCCTGCACCGCACCGACCGCACCGGCTTCAAGGCCGGCGCTCTCGAAGCCGGCCTGCACGCCTGCACCGCGCCCTTCATCGCCATCTTCGACGCCGACTTCCTGCCCCATCCCGACTTCCTGCGCAAGGCGATCAAGCCGTTGCTGGCTGATCCCGGACTCGCCCTGGTGCAGGGGCGCTGGGGCCACCTCAACCGCGACGACAACCTGCTCACCCGCGCCCAGGCCCTGGGGATCGACGGCCACTTCGCCATCGAGCAGGGCGCACGCGCGTGGTCGGGCCTGGCGATGAATTTCAATGGCACCTGCGGATTGTGGCGGCGCCAAGCGATCGTCGCCGGCGGCGGCTGGGAGCACGACACGCTGACCGAGGACATGGATCTCAGCTATCGCGTGCAGCTCGCCGGCTGGCGCTGCACCTACCGCCTCGGTCTCGCCGTGCCCGGGGAGATCCCGGCGTCGCTGGCAGCCTGGCGTCAGCAGCAGTTCCGCTGGGCGAAGGGCTCGATCCAGACCGCCTGCAAGCTGTTGCCGCGCATCTGGCGGTCGCACTGGAACCTGCACGCGCGTGTCGCCGCGACGCTGCACATGACCCACTATCTGGTCCATCCGCTGATCCTGCTCAGCCTGCTGTGCGCGCCGCCGGCCATGCTGCTGGCCACCAATCTGCCGGCCTGGATCCTCACCCTCGGCCTGTTCGGCTTCGCGGTCGGCGCTGGCGCCCCACCGCTGCTCTACGCGGTCAGCCAGTGGGTGCTGGAGGGACCCAAGGGCTGGCGGCGGCTGGCCATCCTGCCCGCCTTGGCCGCGGTCGGCACCGGCATCGCCGTGTCCAATGCGCGGGCGGTGTGGGAGGCGTTGATCGGCCGGCAGTCCGAATTCGTGCGCACGCCCAAGCAGGGCTTCGCCAAGCAGGGCAGCTACAAGGCCGGCGCCGCCACCGGCATCCCTGAACTGCTGTGCGTGTGCTGGGCCGCGCTCGGCCTGCTCGCCGGCTTCAAGGGGCAGCACACCTGGATCGCGCCGCTGCTGCTGATCTACATCTCCGGCTTCGGCTGGGTGGCGGTGCGCAGCCTCTACGAGCGTCTGCGCGCGGTCGCGCATCACCACGCCGCCAACGGCTCGCCGCTGCCCCTGCTGATACCACTCGGCCTGGCCCTGGTCGCCGGCTTCGCCCTGCTGGTGCGCGGCGGCGGCGGCTGGCGGCTGGCGCCGGGGTGGTCGGCAGCCATCGCCTGCGGCCTGGGCGCGCTGTGGCTGGCGGCGGTGGCGGTGGTGCGGCTGCGTCCGGGTGGTCCCCGCGCTTTCGCCTGGATCGTCGCGGTGGCCATCGCCCTGCGCGTCATCGCCGTCGGCTGGATGCCCCCGGCGGTGGAGACCCACCGCGCGCTGTTCGAGGGCCGCCAGGTCGCCAGCGGGCAGAACGCCTACGCCGTCGCCCCGGACGCCGAGGCTGGCCGGGCGCTGCTCGGCCGCGGCGTCCCCGATTCGACATTCTTCGCCATCGCCGACCGCTCCCAGCCCGCGACCACGGCGCCGCTCATGCTGTGGTTCAACGGCATGCTCAGCGAATTCGCCGCCACCCCGCGCACGTTCAAGGTCGCCGCCGCGGTGCTCGAACTCGCCGCCCTCGCCCTGGTCCTCGCCCTGCTGGCGCGCTGGCACCTGCCCTTCGGCCTGATCCTGGTCGCCGCCTGGCATCCCCTGCTGCCGCTGTTTGGAGCCGGGGAGGGCCACCTCGACATCCTGGTCGGCGCCCTGCTCGCCGCCGGTCTGCTCGCTGCGGCGGCCGGCCGCCACCTCGGTGCCACCGCCGCCGCCAGCCTGGCCATGCTGGCGCGACCGCTGGCGGTGGTCGGTCTGCTGCCCCACCTGCTCGCCGGCGGATCAGGCGAGTCATGGCACCAGCGCTCACGCCGCTGGCTGGCACCAGTGCTGCTCACGCTGATCGCCTTCGTGGTGCTGCGCGACGACCTCGCCGGCATGATCGATCGCGCCATCGCCGAACGGCCGCTGCATGGAGCGCTGGAACCGTGGTTGCGCTTCGTGGTCGAGACCTGGCTGGGCAGCGGATTCGTCCGCCCGCTGGTGCCCGGCCTGCTCGCGGTCGCCTTCACCGCCGGAGCGTGGTGGCTGCACCAGGACGTGGCGCGCCGGAATCTCGACCGCAACCACCCCGCCCAGCACGCCCATCTCCTCGCACTCGGCATGATCTGCCTGCCCAGCCTGTCGCCGTGGCTGCTGGTGCCGCTGGCGCTGCTGCTGCCGTTCACCCCGTCGTGGGGGCTGCTGCTGTGGACGGCGCTGGCGCCACTTTATTGGCTGCACGACCACCGCGCCGTCGCCGGCGGTGAGCGCCTGCTGGTGGCAGCGGTCGCGCACGTCCCCGCGCTGCTGCTGGTGGCCTGGGAGGTCGCCGGCCGCCCGACGCCCTGGCGCAACCTCGACGTCGAACGCGACGAGGTCGCCACCGCCTAGGCGCGCCGCCGAGAGAGACAGCAGATGGCTGCTGGCTGCTGGCTGCTGGCTGCTAGCTGCTAGCTGCTAGCTGATAGCTGATAGCTGATAGCTGATAGCTGATAGCCTGATCGTTCCGGTGACGTGCATCTGTCCGAACGATCCCGTGGCGTGTGAAGCCGTCGCCTACGCTAAACAACCCAGGCAACAGGCCATCAGCCATCAGCCAGCAGCCAGCAGCCAGCAGCCAGCAGCCAGCAGCTAGCAGCTAGCAGCTAGCAGCTTCGTTCAAAGCCCGAGCACATCCTTCATCGCATAGCGCCCAGCCGGCTTGCCGGCGAGGAACGCCGCCGCGCGCAGCGCGCCGGAAGCGAAGATGTCGCGGTGATGGGCGACGTGACCGATCGACAGGCGTTCGCCGTTGCCGACGAAGTACGCGGTGTGATCGCCCACCACGTCGCCCAGGCGCAGGGCGTGCACGCCGATCTCGCCGCGTCGCCGGGCGCCGACCTGGCCGCTGCGACCGGGAACGAGATCGGCACGGGTGCGGCCGGTGGCGGCGCAGATGGCGTCGGCGATGCCGAAGGCGGTACCCGAAGGGGCGTCCTGCTTCTGGTTGTGGTGGGCCTCGACGATCTCGATGTCGTAATCGAGCCCGAGCGTGCGCGCGACCTGGGCGGCGACCGCGAACAGTACGTTGACGCCGATCGAGAAGTTCATGGCGTGCAGCGCCGGCACCCGCGCGGTCGCCGTGGCCAGGCTGCCGGCGAGGATCTCGGGGGAGATGCCGGTGGTTCCTGAGACCAGGGCCATGCCGTGGTCGGCGCAGTGCGCGGCCAGGGCGGGGAAGGAGGTGTGGTGGCTGAAGTCGATGACCACGGCGCCAGCCTCGGCGACCAGGTGGTCGTGGATGGGCGCGACGCTCTTCAGGCCGTGGTCGGCGAAATGGCCGGCGCGCTGGTCGATGCCGGCGACCAGGCGGTAGGTCTGCGGCTGCTCCACGGCCAGGGCGGCGATGCGCTGGCCCATGCGTCCGGACGCTCCATGAACAATCAGGGCAGTGGTCATGGCGCGCAGGATGCGGAGCAGGTCAAGGTGGCAAGCGCCCTGAGCGGACCGGGTAACCTGCGACCCGCACGCCGGTAACCGCCCGGGGAGTCCTATGCCACGTGGCTTCGTCATCCTGCTCGCGCTGTCGATCGCGGTCGTAGCTGGCGAGGATCCCGTCGTGGCGCGTCATGACCTCGACGTGGCCAGCGCCCGCCAAGCCTACACCGCCGCGGTAGCGCGCGCGCAGACCGGCTTCCAGGCCAAGGTTCGCGCTGCCCGGCAGACCGCCGCCCAGGCGCTCGAACAGGCCGCGCGCAACGCCGCGCGCAGCGGCGACCTGGCGGCCGCCAATGCCAATTGGCGCGAACTGCTGCGCCTCGACCGCGGCCAGGCCGCGGCCCGCGCCCACTTCTCCACCCTGGGCACCATCGACGCCACCCTCGCGAGCCTCGACCTACCGGCTCCCGGCGCCGATCCGCCCACCGCCGCCGCGACCACCGCGTTGGCCAACCATCGCCTCCAGGTCGCGGACGCGCGCCAGGTCTTCGCACGGGAGGAGGGCACGGCACGGGCCTGCTTCCGGGTCGCTCAAAGCGCCGCGCGCGAACGCGCCCTGGTGGCGCTGATCGCACAGGGGCGCACGGCGCTGGCGCAGGGTGGCGACATGGCGGCGGCCTCGCTGGCCTACAAGCAGGCGTTGCGGCTCGACCGTCGGGTGGCGGTGGCGCGCGACTTCTTCACCAAGGCCGGGAACCTCGATGCCGTCCTCGCCGAGCTCGGCGCGGAACCCGGCGACGTCCTGCCGCCGCCCCCTGAGCCCCAGGCGGAGGGCGATCCCGGCCGCAGTCTGCTGCTGGTGGTCGGATCACCCGCGACGCCCAGCGCGGGCGAGCGGGTGCTGCGCGAACGCCTCGACCAGGCGGGCTGGTGGGTGACCGTGACCGCCAAGGTCGACGCTGCCTCCGCCGCCGGCGTTGCCGGCATCGTGATCACCGCCACCGCCAATCCCGCCAACCTCGATCCGGCGCTGGCCGAGGCCGCCGCCGGCATCGCGGTGATGCATCCGCAGATTCCTGCCGCCCTGCTGCCGGGGGTGACCATCGGCAAGGATTGGAAGCACGACAGCGGCGTGGTGGTGGCTGCTGGCAATCCGCTCGGCCTGACCGCCGGCACGGTGCAGGTGTTCGCCGTCCCAGCCCGGCTGCTCGCGCTCGCCCATGCCGACGGTGCCGTCGCCCACGCGGCGGCGCCGGATATCGTCCAACGCAAACCGCAGCCCGGCGACGCCTTCGGCGATGCGGTGCGCGATCATCTGAAGAAGCAGTACGGCGTCGACGTGCCGCCAGAGCCGGCGCAGAAGTCGGTGGTGGTGGCGGTGATGGCTGCCATCGCCGACCAGCCCGCCGGCGCCGGCAAGGCGGGTCGGGGCCGGCGCGCGGTGCTCTTCCCATGCAGTGAGGACCTGGCGCGCCTGACCCCGGCAGGCTGGAAGCTGCTGCTTGACGCGCTGGCCTGGACCTGCCAGGCACCGGCCAGCAGGACGTCCGCAAAGCCGTGAGACGGCGGGTCTGGAGCGTGTGGACCGTCGCGGTGCGGGGACGCAGCCCCTGAAGGAACCGCGTGCAGCGTGATCGAGCCGAGCATGCCGCCGCAGGTTGCGACCCGCCCGCGCGCCGCAGCCCTGCCCGTGCGGATGCGCTGGATCGCGCGGACGGAGCCCGGCCTGATGCCTGTCCGAGCCGGCCTGTGGAAGGTTGTCCCAGCCGCCGCTCAAGTTGCGGCGCATCGCCTGCGGCGTTCGCCCTCCCTTGCCGCCGTTGCAGGAGATGCACGGTAAAGTCAGTGCTTCTCGCGTTGACCGCTTGGCAATTCGTGGAGTAGGTTGCAGACAGTCGAGCCCGACATGTCGCCCACCAACCCTCGTCTGAGTTCCTTCCTCGCTGGGCTGGCCGTCGTGCTCGCCGGTTGCGGCGGCGGTGGTGGTGGGGGTGGCGGTGCCGCTGGCGGCGGCGGCTCGGCTCCGGGCGGCACGCAGGGATCGACTGGCGTCAACAGCGTCAAGGTGCTCACCGTCCAGTCGGCCTCCCTCGCCGCCGACGATGCGGTCAGCTTCGATCCTGCTTCCACCCTCGGCGGCGGCATCCCGGCAGGAGCGGTACCGATCGCCTTCCGCAAGGTCGACGCCGGCAGCAGCAGCCAAGGATCACCGAGCGGTGCCCTCGGCGCCCAGCCCGATGAACCGCTCGCCACCGTCAGCGTCGACGCCTTCTTCCTGTCCACCTTCGAGATCACCCAGCGCCAGTGGACCGCCCTGGCCACCGCGGCCGGGTTCTCCGCCCTGGCTGATCTCGAACCCTGGACGCAGGTCCAGCCGGCCGGCGAGCGCGCTCCGGCCGATGGCGCCGACATCCCGGCCTACGGACTGGGCTTCGCCAAGGTGCAAACGGTGCTGGCCGCCTGGAATGCCACCGTCGGCGCCAGCGGCCCGCAATTGCGCCTGCCCACCGGCCGCGAGTGGGAGCACGCCTGCCGCGCTGGCACCATCACGCGTTACGTGTGGGGCGAGCAGGAGAGCATCTTCCCGGCGATCCAGTTCGCGCTCACCCGCGAAACGCGTGCAGCCGTTGGCGTGCAGACGGTCGGTGGCGCCCGCCAGGCCAACGGTTTCGGTTTCTTCGACATGCACGGCAATCTGTGGGAATGGACCAGTGATCCGCCCACCGTGCTCGGCAACGTCATGCGCGGTGGTTCGTGGAGCGACAACCTGATCTCGGCGCGCTCCGCCAACCGCCAGTACCTCGACCCGGCGATCGGCTACGCACTCAGCGGCCTGCGCCTGGTTGTGGTTCCCTGAGACAGGCTGGCCATGAACCGTCCGCTGCGCGCAGCCAGGGCTCGTCCCAGCCTCAGGGAGGGCGGGGGGATTGCCCCACCGCGTAAGCGTCCGCACTCCGTGGTCACGGTCTGACCCCAGCCGACCCATGCCGTCACCCGCCCCCGTCTGTGCCCCCGCACGCCCTGGGATATCGCCGACAGCGCTGCGCGGCAGGTGGACGGCGCGCGTAGTCGCGGTGCTGCTGCTCGCGGCGGCGGCCGCCGCCGAGGTGGTCGACGTCTTCGCTCCGGCTCCAGCACCCGCCGGCGTCCTCGCCAAGCCCGGCGCTCCCGGGGTGCGCCGGGTCACGCTCGCCGCCGGCGCCGCCGCCCGGCTACAAGCCGGCCTGCCCACCGACGGATCGACGACGCTGCGCCTGGATCTCGGCGGCGAGGTCATCGTCGGCACCATCGACCGCGTCGACCAGGTCGGTCCGGCTGGCGTGCGCGTGCACCGGCTGCGCCCGGTCGGAAAAGCGCAGGACAGCGTGCTCATCGCCGCCCACGCCGGCACCGTGGTCGCCGCCGCCACCGGTGGCCACCACGGTGCCTGGACGGTGCTGCCCGATGGCGACGGTCATCGCGTCGAGTCGCGTGCCTTTCCCGGTCGTGAGTGCGACTGCGACCGGCATGCGCCGGACGCCGGCGGTGCGGTGGCGGCCAAGATCATGTCGGCACCCTCGGCACCCTCGGCACCCACATCAGCAAGCGATGCCGCCGGCACGCCCACCATCCAGGTCATGGTGCTCTACACTCCGATCGTCGCCGCCCGGCTCGGCGGCCACGCCGCGGCCGTGGCGTGGTCGGCGCTCGCGGTGGCCCAGCTCGACCAGGCCTTCGCCGTCAGCGGACCGGTGGTGGTGAATGGCCAGACTTTTCCCGGACCGCTGGCCAACGCCAATCTGGTGCACGCCCAGCAGGTCGAGTACCTCGGCGGAGCCGATCTGCGCAGCGACCTCGACCGCCTGACGGCGACCAATGACGGCATCATCGACGAGGCGCACGCTCTGCGCGACCAGCACGGTGCCGACCTGGTCTGCCTGCTGGTCGAATCGTCCGGCCCGATCATCGGCATCGGCTGGATCCTGCCCGTGCGCTCGCGCGCCGCCGCGGCTTTCGGCTTCAATGTCTGCGACTGGGCCGGCGCCGTGGTCAACCACACCCTGGTTCATGAGGTCGGTCACAATCTCGGATGCGGCCACGATCGCGGCAACGGCGACGGCATCGACAGCTTCGCGCACGGCCATCTCTGGGAGGACCCCGCTGACGGCAGCCGCTTCCGCACCGTCATGTCGTACAACCGCAGCCCGGGCTTCCAGCGCCTCAACCGTTTCGCCAATCCCGACGTGCTGGTGCGTGGACAGCCCAGCGGCAAGCCGATCGGCGATGCCGAGGAGGCTTGCGACGCCGCGACGGTCGCCTTGTCGGTGCGCTCGGTGGCGTCTTTCCGCGCCGCGGCGCGGCCACGCATCCTCAGCGAGGGCGCGCTGTGGCTGCGCCCCGAGAATGGCCTGAGCTATGCGCTGCGCGTCAACGATCACCAGTTCGACCCCGGCACCACCCTGGCCTGGTCGCTGAGCGGCCCGGCCGGACTCACCATCAATGGCGCTGGCGTGCTCGCACTCAGCCCCGGCGCAGAACTGTTCGGACGCCACCTGCGCGCGCAGGTCACCGTCGATGCCAGCCGTGACGGCAGCGCCGCCGGCCGCGACCGCCAGGAGGTGGTGATCTACGTGCGCGAACCGCAAGCACCCGCCGGCAGCAACTGATCCTCAACGCGGCATTTGGACCACGCTGCGGCGTTGGCTCCGTCGGTCGTTCCACCAGGAATCTCCCTCCGTCGCCGCCTGGCATCGTGGCCCAACTGCCGCGTTGAGGCGGTTGGACCACGCTGCGGCGTTGGCTCC
>Ga0163144_10000177_pt1 | contig 147903 bp, 165 predicted proteins | sample OliLak19BULKMAT1_FD_123175 | JGI IMG/M metagenome (GOLD analysis project Ga0163144, IMG submission 123175) | Freshwater microbial mat bacterial communities from Lake Vanda, McMurdo Dry Valleys, Antarctica - Oligotrophic Lake LV.19.BULKMAT1 | ecosystem: Environmental > Aquatic > Freshwater >...
AATATAGTCTTAGCAAAAGAAGATATGGATGCTTTTAACCTAGCTCAATTTCACAAATTTGATAATTTGAAGAAATATGTTTTGTTGGTTAAAAATAACCAGCTTCCAATCAATGTAGTTTCTGAAGATTTGCAAAGATTGGTTTTTCATCTAGATTTTTGCAAAAATCCTTTAGAACAAGTTGCCTTGTTTAATGCTTTTGTAAAAGTACATCTGCAGATTGAACATTAAATCTGTATACTATTGTAATGAAGCTTAGTGGATTTAATAAAGTTATTATCTACCTTACAACCTCCGATGTTTTTACTTGGGGTTTAACTTTGGTTTTAACTAGCATTGCCGGATTATATCTTTCTACTAAAATAGGAGGAGATACTGTTCAAATTGTTGGAATTGGAACAGGGGTAGCAAGTTTTGCTCGTGCTCTATTTCAAATTCCGATCGGAATATTCCTCGATAGATTTAGAAAAGATAAAGACGATATTTTAGTACTTTTTTTAGGTAATTTCTTAATGGGGTTTCCCTATATCCTTTTCCCATTAATTAAAAATGAATATCTCTACTATGCTTTGCAAGCAATTTTAGGAACTGGTGCTGCATTAAATTTAGTAAGTTGGAGGAAACTATTTGCTAAAAATTTAGACAAAGGAAAAGAAGGTTTAGAATATGCATCGTACGACACAGTAATGAGCATTAGCATAGGGATATTTGGGATAGCTTCAGGCATAATTGCGAATCAAGGTCAGCAATATTTCGATGCAGTTATGTGGATTATTGGACTTATAATTATCTCAAGTGGTATCTGGCCATTGCTACTCTTCACTATTCCAAATAGAAAAAAATAGACAGTACCAAGTAAGTCAGTAAATGGAATTATTTCATCTGACTACTAAAATCTGACCTACTGACTTACAATCCGTTTTGTTGTATTATCTAGTAAATGGAGGAAGATGCGTACTCCAAACAATTTAAGAGCTTCACACTTTTCTATAGTTTTATAGGAGTAATCCTTGCTCTTCTTTTTGGAATTACAGTTTTTCAAACACAAAAAAATCTAGAACCTATCGAAACTCAAGATGAAGCCATCTCCCTAATTCTAAAAAAACATCCAGAATTTAACGACTCTCGTCCTAAACTATACTTTAGTCAATTAGTTGGAAACGATTGGTATATTGGAGTTGGAATTTTGGATGTGGAGAGATTTATTTCTGAAGGACAATGTTTTAGGGTTAAAGAAGACGCATCTGTTCAAAAAACTTCGCTTTTGCATATAGACGATACAAAAATTCAAAATATAAATCCTGTTGAGTGCACTGGAGTGTAACGCAACAAAATATTAAATATTTTGTTGCAAAAATTCCAAATTTCAAGCATCAAATATCAAACAAATTCAAATATTTAATTAAAAAAAGTTTAAATAATTCTGATTTAGAATTTAGAGATTGTTTGTATTTTGTGATTTGTTATTTGGGATTTCGAAATAGTGTATGTATAATATGAAATCGTTCTTAAACAGCTAGTTAGACTATGAGCAAAATAAATAATAGAAAACTTGAACACATTCGAATTGTTTTAGATGAAAATGTTGAACCAATTCCAACTCCTTTCGATAACTACAGACTTCCCTATTCTGCTTTTCCGGAATTGGATTATGCAGAAATAGATACGTCTATAGAATTTTTCGGAAAAAAACTTTCTTTCCCTTTTGTAATTTCATCTATGACAGGAGGTCCAGAAAAGGCCTCTATGATTAACCGGAATTTAGCAGAAGCTGCTGAGCAAGTGGGTGTAGCCTTAGGGCTTGGTTCGATGAGAGTTATTTTGCGAAAACCAGATTCAATACCTAGTTTCGATGTAAAAAAATATTGTCCAAGCATTCCGCTTTTTGCAAACATGGGAGTTGTCCAGTTGAACTATGGCTATGGAGCAGATGAAATAAATAAAATTATAGATTCGATAAACGCAGATGGAATTTTTTTACATGTAAACCATTTGCAAGAAGTAATTCAACCAGAAGGAGATTTAAATTGGAAAGATATTTTACCAAAGCTAGAAAAAATAATTTCCAAAGTTCACAAACCTATCGTAATTAAAGAGGTTGGACATGGAATAGATTTTAAATCTGCAAAAAGATTAAAAGAAATAGGAATTGAATGGATAGATGTTTCTGGAGTTGGGGGAACAAGTTGGGCATGGGTAGAAGCATACAGGCGTGAAGACGATTTAGGTCATCTATTTAAAGCAGAAGGAATCCCTACAGATGAATGTTTAATAGAATGCTCGAAAATTAAAGGTTTGAATTTAATTGCAGGAGGTGGAATAAGAAATGGAATTCATATTGCCAAAGCAATAATGCTTGGCGCAACACTTGCAACTGCAGCAAAACCTCTGTTAGAATCTGCCCTAAATGGGACTGAAGAGTGCATTAAAGTACTAGAGAAAATGAAAAAAGAATTTACAGTTGCTATGTTTAGTATGGGAGTGAGGACCGTTGAAGAGTTAAAGAATTGCGAGTTAAAGAAAAAATAATTCAATATAAAAAATAAAACTTTAAATATTAAAAATAAAATATGTCGAATCCAAAACCTGAAAGTTCAAAAGTGCTGCAGCTTATGAAATGAACCTAGTAATAGATCATTTGTTGGGTGGTGGACATTCAAATACCGACCCATTAACAATTGATATAGGCAAAATGTCACAATTGGAAATAGAAAGAGAAGTAAATTTAATCATGAGCTGTGATAATTTAACAACTGAACAACTGAACAGATTGGAAGAACTTAAAAGCTTGCAGGAAGAATCATGGAAACTTTTCGCAAAACTATGCTTTTGTAGCTTTGTCATTCTGCCTGTCCCGATTTATCGGGGAACAAGGGTGCTGCCCTTGGGGTATTTCAGAACATAGATCTGCTACTGATATTTATACCCTGAAATAAATTCAGGGTGACATGTATTCTATTTCGCAAAGTTTATAGTAATATTAATTGACTAAAACTCACTTTAAGACTAAAATTGGTTTATGACTAAAACTCATAAGCCAATAAAAGTCACTACGAAAATAAGTAGTAATAATCAAACTTATGTTCCTAAAGCTATTAGGGATCACCTTGGATTGACCGATGCAAACGATATTGAATGGATCGTTAACGACCAGGGTAAAATTCAAATAGAAAAGAAAGAAAGCTTTTTGGAATGGTTGGATGGAGTTGCAGGAGTAGCAAAAGATTTGTATAAAGAAGATGGGGGCGGAGTTAAATGGTTAGAAAAAGAACGGAAAAACGCATGGAGAGATTGAATTTTTCAAAAATAAGTTTTGATTCGACCAACTTTATCTACCTGATTGAGAGAAATGCAGAATTTTTTCAAATTGAAAGATCCATATTTACAAAGTTAAGTGATCAAAAAGTAAATATAATCTTATCTGCAATTATTTACGCGGAAATTTTAGTAAAACCTTTCAAAACTAACAACCAAAGAACGATAAATGTATATTTAGACCTATTTAAAAAACTTCCTTATTCAAGATTTATAAATGTGACTCCGGAAATCTCAATTAATGCTGCGAAATTGCGAGGTTTGTACAACTTAAAAACACCAGATTCAATACACTTAGCAACTGCTATTAGTGAAAAAAGTGAATATTTTATTACTTCAGATAAGCAAATCTTGAAATTAAAAGAATTAGATTCAATGTTAATTTTAAATCCAAAAGCTTTTAATAATCTGCTAAAAATTTAAAGTATAATCCACATATGGAAATTGTGAATATTCACGACAAAAATATTTCGGAGAAAGCCTTAACTGTCTTATCTTCCGGAGGAATTGTTATCTACCCTACAGAAACTTGTTATGGGGTTGGAGTAGATGCAACAAATTCAGAAGCAGTTTCTAAAATATTGAAATATAAAAAAAGACCAGAAGGAAAAGCCATTTCAATTGCCTGTTCAACATCTAGTATGGCAAGTGACTATGTTGAAATTAATAAAACTGCAGAAAATTTATACAAACAATTCACTCCTGGGCCAGTCACCATAATCTCAAAATCTAAAAATAAAACAGATAAACGTTTGGAATCTGAAAAAGGAACTTTAGGAATTAGAATTCCAGACTATAAATTCATGTTGTTGTTAGTCACAAAATTTGGAAAGCCTATAACTTCTACATCTGCAAATTCAAGTGGTAAAAAAACACCATATTCTATAGACGATATTTTCAATAATATTTCTGAAAAACAGAAAAATTTAATCGATCTAGTTATCGACGCAGGTGAATTGCCACACAGCTCCCCTTCTACAGTTTTAGACACAACAACTGAGGAATTAAGGGTTTATCGTTCTGGTGATATCTCCCTCTCCAGAGCTGGAGAGGGCTGGGGAGAGGTCGACAAACATATCACTCATTCTGCAGAAGAGACTATTGAGCTTGGGAAAAAGATTATGACAGATAATCTATATAAATTAAGTAATAACACTATCATTTTCTTGCTAAAAGGAGATTTAGGAGCAGGTAAAACACATTTTGTTAAAGGAATTGCACAAGCACTAGGAATCGATAGAATTATTAAATCCCCAACTTATACGTATGTCGAAGAATACGGCATTCAATTAAAAATTAAAAATGAAAAATTAAAAATGAACAAATCTGCTCTCTCCAATTATGGAGAAGGTGGAATGGTTGTGGGAGGTGAGGTTGGAGCTACTCAAAACTCAAAACTTAAAACTCATAACTTCTTTTACCATCTCGACGCTTGGAGAATTGAAAATGCTCAAGATCTAGAAGCATTAGGAATTCAGAGTTGGTTAAAACCTGGTAATGTTTTGGCTATCGAATGGCCAGATATTGTACATCAATTGAAAGAGGATCTTTTAAAGTCCAAAATCGTAAAATTCATTCAAGTTGAATTTGAGGTAAAATTAGATGAAAGAAAAATTTACATTTCATAATATGAAAAAAATAACAATAACCGGATCCAGAGGTGCAGTAGGAACGATTTTGATGAATAATTTAATTGGTAAATATGAATTGAAAGGCATTGGCCTACCAGAAATCAATTTAGCTGATTATGAAAAACAGAGAAAGAATTAATTGGTTCAGATATTATTATTCATTTAGCTTTAGATCCGGAAGTTGGTTTTATGAATGAACTTTACAATCCAGACGATGTATCAATGATTTACAATGTTTACCAAATTGCTAAAGAAAAAAAAGATAAAACGAGTGATAATGTTCAGCTCTATCCATGCAGATGATTACACAAGTTGGAAAGGGCCAATTTTAATGAATTCATATTCTTTACCCACTCCAGATAGTCCATATGGAGCGGTTAAAGTATATATGGAATCTTTGGGTAGATTTTATGCAAACAAAGGCGTTGAGGTGGTTTGTATTCGACTGGGAGGTGTGAACGCAGATGACAAGAAACATTTAGAAGATGAACCTGGATACGAAAAAGTTTATCTAAGCCATAGAGATTTAACTGATTTAATTATAAGGTGTATTGAAATAGACAAAATACCGGGAAATTATTCATTGCTTTATGGAATTTCAAATAATACAAATCGCTATCACGATTTCTCCAATTCTTTGGGATGGGCTCCATTAAGCAATGCCACCGATTGACAATGGCTATATCCCCAGGATATAATTCAAAAGTTAATTATATAATATGGGAGAGGAGATAACTCCATCTTTTGGAAGCTTTGAAGGTATAGATGTAAACGAAATTAGAGCAGACTTAGATTATAAAAAAAATAATTTTATTGCAGCTAGATCGGACTATCATTTAGCTAACAGAGGAGGTTCTTCTAGGGAAGATATTCATCTTGCTCAAGATAACTATTTAGCAACTAGACGAAGTTTTATTAAAGCGATTACTTTTGCGAGTGCCTATTATTCAATATGGAGCGAACCGGGGCTAAAAAGTAATTTTAATATTCCCGATCTCGAAAATTTGTCATTGGAAATTAAATCCGCAAGGAAGGTTTTGACCTATGGAGATTGGTTAGGATATTGGCTTTGTCAGGTTCAGAGGTATATTGGAATGGACCCTATCGATGGGAATGATGGATTATCTGAATCACACAAGGATAAAAAACTACGTGGAGGAAGTAGTTTGGAGGATTTAGCACAAGCAGAGGGGATTGAAATTGTTTATTCTGATGCAAATACTGAAAAACACGAGATGTAACCTTTCTATAAATTATTATCAATTAAAGTAAAAGCACCATAGAGACCCACATTGTCTCCTAATTTAGATACTAATAAATTTATCTCATTGTCTTTTAATTCCTTGCTCATAGATTCAAATTCAGCTACATGCTTTGCTGTAGCTCCACCACCAATCAGAATGGTTTTAAAAGCAGTTCTATTCGAAATATTTATAAAGTTTTCTTTAAAATCCACCATAACTTCATCCCATTCATCCTGTGTGAGTTCACTTGCAGGTTTATGAAATCTTTTTTTAATATTACCTCCTCCGCATAAATACTCCAATTTTTCCAAATAATCATCCCAGTTAAGTTGTTCAATATCTTTAAGTTTACCTTTTCGAACAACTTTAGCTCCACCAACTCCCGTACCCCAAGTTATATATAAAAAATCATAATCCGTTCCTGTTCCAAAAGTTGCTTCGCCTAAAGCCGCAATTTTTGCATCGTTATCTAAGAAAACTTTGCATTTAAATTTATCTTCAAACATCTTTACGATAGGTTTGGTTTCCCACTCTGAAATATTATGTGCACTTAGTATTAATCCATTCTTCTCGTCTATAATCCCCGGCGTTCCTATTCCAATAGCAATTGGTGTGGCAACGAGTTTTTCAATAACATTAACTACAGTTGAAAAATCTTTTTCAAAGTCATGAATTAAAGGGAATTTTATAGGTTCAATTAGCGAAGTGAGATCTAAAGATTCACTATAAGTAATCCTTGCATTGCTCCCTCCTATATCAACTGCAATGTACATAAAGTGAAAATAACTAAATAATTATACTACTTTAGTAAAATTTATTCTAAAATGCTTTAAACTCTTACTTTTTACTTATCTAACAATGTTAGATTTCGAATTCAATTTGGCTGCAATAGTAGCAGGAGCTGTTGCTTCTTTCGTTATTGGAATGGCTTGGTACTCTCCTCTACTTTTCGGAAAAGTTTGGCAAAAACTTAACAATTATACAAATGAAGATTTAAAAGGTGCAGGTCCTGCAATGGCTGCAAATGTAGTAGCTTCTTTTGTTGTATCTTTTGTAATGTTGCAAATTACTATTGCAATGCAAGCTATTAAATGGCACGAAGGTTTACAGGTTGGATTATTGGTGAGCGTAGGTTTAGTTAGTATGTTGGGAATTAATCAAATTGTATTTAGCAAAAAACCTCTTCCATTGTATTTTATTGACTATGGATTTATTGTAGTAAGTTTAGTTGCTATGGCAGTTTTAGATTCACTAATTGCATTAAATCCTTGATTGTTAATCTGAATTAAACAAAAACTAATCAACCCTTTACTTCAAACAACTCCAGCCACCTATGCGCTCTTAGTGCAGCTTTGCAACCATCTCCTGCAGTTGTAATTGCTTGCTTGTAATAATGATCCTGAATTTCTCCAGCAACATAAACTCCTTCAACATTAGTTTCAACATCGTTACTAGTTATTACATATCCATTCTCATCCATTTCCAACTGATTAGTTAAAAATTGAGTAGATGGAATATGTCCAATTGCTAAAAAGAATCCATCAATTTTTAATTCTGAATTTTCATTCGTTTTATTGTTAAATAACTTAACTCCTTCAACTTTCATTTCTCCAGTTACTTCTTTTACTTCTGTATTGTATAAAATTTCAATTTTAGGATGGCCCATTGCCCTCTCGGTCATAATTTTGCTTGCTCTAAAGCTATCTTTTCTATGTATTAGATACACTTTACTAGCAAATCTTGCTAAAAAAGTTGCTTCTTCCATTGCACTATCTCCCCCTCCAACAACTGTAACTACTTTTTCTCTATAAAACGCAGCATCGCAAGTTGCGCAGGTAGAAACTCCATGACCATAAAATTTATCTTCACCTGGAATTCCCAATTTTTTCGGAATAGATCCTGTGGCAATTATTAAAGCTTTTGTTTTGTACTCGTTTTTAGATGTTTTAATAATTTTTATATCTCCTGCTAAATCTACAGATGCTGCAAATTCATATTTTAAATCTGTCCCAAATTTCTTTGCTTGATTGATCATATTTTGCATAAGTAAGGGTCCTGCAATTCCATCCGGAAACCCAGGAAAATTTTCTACATCCGTTGTGTTCATTAATTGCCCACCCCACTGTTCTCCAGCTAATAAAATTGGATTTAGTCTTGCTCGTGCAGCATAAATTGCAGCTGTTAAGCCTGCAGGACCGCTCCCTATGATTACTAGATCGGATATTGAGGAAGCATTCGCATTTTCGTTTTTTGACATAACTTTAGTTATAAGAATTTTAGGTAGTAGATTGGTAGACAGTAGGTGTCTAGACTTTCATATTTTTTATAAATGAATTTAACATTTTTTGCAATTCAGTAATTAAGTTATTAGTGTTAATCAACTCTTCATCGCTAATATATTTTAGCCTTTTAGCAATTTCTAACTGAGTTTCAATTTCTGCACCTGAGGCATAAGATATTCTTAAAAAATTTCTGAATTCCTTCTGAGAACCTCTTCTACTTCCTTCGGCTATGTTTGATGGAACAGATACAGAGGCTCTTCTTAATTGCGAAACTAGAGAATATGTTTCAGATTTAGGAAATTGATTAGTAAGATTGTAAATCTTTTCTACAAAATCCATAGATTTCTGCCAAATTTGCAAATCTCTATAGCTGGTATATTTTTTAATCATATTAATTCTACTAATCTACTTTCTACCTTACTACCAATCTAGTTATCTACTAAACTAAATATATTTCTTAATTTCTTCTTCTATATTTGCTTTCGGTTGTGCTCCAATTACCCTGCCTACTTCTTGTCCGTCTTTAAAAATAACCATGTTAGGAATACTTTGAACTTTGTATTTTGAAGCCAATTCAGGATCTTCATCTGTATTTAATTTCCCAATCTTTACTTTACCTGCCATTTCTTCAGATATTTCATCTAAAACTGGCTCGATCATTTTGCATGGAGTACACCATTCAGCCCAGAAATCTACTAATGTAACACCAGATGCAATTTCTGAATCGAAATTTGTTTTGTCTAACTTAACTGCTTTACTCATAAGATTCTATAAATAAAAAATAATAAATTTCTAAAGAAAAGAGCTAATGACCAAAGTAATTTTGTTTTGAACTATAGCTTCTTTCCTATTTGTCTTTCGTCAGCTAAGTTTAAAAAACATAGTCACCAGTTCTTCGAATTTGTCTAATTTCTTGTCTTTACTTCCTTTCCCTAAACATTCTTGAGATTCGTCTTTTAAAATCTCTACTGCGAGTTTTGAAAGTGCTGCACGCACAGCTGCTATTTGTTGAAGAACATCTGCTACTTCGCGATTATCATCTAACATTTTTTCTATACCACCAATTTGCCCTTTAATTCTTTTGAATTGTAATTTAATTTCTTCGCATTGCATAGAAATTAACTATACTCTCCTGGAGTATAGTAGTCAAGAGGCTAGAATCTTTTTTATTCTACTAATTGGGAGTTTAATTATGTCGTCTGCTGTTAGGTAGAGTAAGCTTCCAATAACTATCATTAAAATTCCTAAAACAATAAAAGAATTTTGGTATCCATATTTATCCGCAAGAACACCAGAAATTAGTGGACCCATAACATAGGAAGCAGAAATAGCCATCCTTAAAATGCTATGCATATACATTTCAATTTCTGAATCCCTTTCTGCAACGCTACTAAACACAGCTTCGTTTAGGGTAGTAACTGCTCCCATAAAAATTGTTGCGATAAATACAACTAAATAAACAAGCCAATTGTGAGAAAAGAAATATAATAAGGTTAATAGAAATCCAGTTACTACTAAGCCGAATTCAGAGTAATCCATTAAATGATGTTTAATTTTAATCTGGGAAAATAATATAGATCCCACAAGTAGTCCACCGCTGAAAATGGAAATAATTAACCAATGGGGATTTGTTGTTCCTCCTACTTCTTCGCCCCACAGTCCTCCCAAAGTCCAAAAAAATGAATGCCCTAAGCTTGTCATAAATCCTACTAGTGCTAATCTAAAAACCCTCGAACCTAAGATTTCTAAAACAGTAAATTCCTTAACTAAATTGATTGAAGATTTTACATGGCTTCTAAATTTAGATTTAGAATCGGAAACTATTTTCGACTCGTTTAAAGAGAATAAACAATAGACTAATGCAATAAGTTGAATGGCAATAACAACAGTTGCATATTGATGCAAACTATTAGATAAAAGATATACAGCTAAGATTGGACCAATAAGAGCAGTAAAATGCCAGAATGCACCTATTATCCCCCAGTCTCTTAAATATTTAGATTTAGCTTCTTCGGAAACAACATAGTCTTGCGAAGAAAATGAAATAAGTTCATAGTAAATTCCCCAAATTAAAGAAGCCAAGAAAAAGAATAATAAAATTTGATGGTGAAATCCTAACAAAATAAAAGTTGGAAACAATATACTAATTACAATTCCAAGCATAAGCATATCTTTCCAAGAATTATTAGGAAAAAATTTAGGAAAGGTCATGTCTATAAGAAATCCAAATACAGAAGAAGATGCTAATACAAACCCCATTAGAGTATTTGAACCTAATGTAAATTCAGCAACTATGGGGAAAACATAAGCATTTACTGCGTCGGCTAAAACTATGAATGTAAAAGGGATAAGGAAGACTGAGAATTTCCCGTAGGAGCTTTTGGTTTTAGAATTTATGAGCCTTAATGTTTTCATGATATATTAAGATATCGTTTTTTTATTGAGCTCACAACCTAAATTTAATTATTATTTGCATCGAAATGGATGAGCCAATAACTATGGGTTCGCGAAGACATACTTTCCATAAAATTTTCCGAGGGTTAACTATAGGACTGTTGGTAACAATTTCTTTTAGTTTGGGATTTGGAGTGAATCAATATTTAAATACAACAGAATCTGAGATTTTAAAGGATCAGAAAATAGTTGAACCAATTGATATTGTAAGGGGAACTGAGACACCAAATAAAGCTTTGGAAGTTGAAAATGGTCAAGAAGTTCCAACATCGGCAGAAGAAACCCAGACTTTAGATTTTACTTTGGATCCAACAGAATGGGGCAATCCTAATCCAATAAATCTACAGATAATCACCCCCTTAGGATATTCTCTAAAAGAAAAGAATGAAAATTATGCGATAGCAAAACAAATAACCAATAAAGAAACTACAATGGAGGTTAAACTCTATTATGAGAGTTTTAAAGCATCATTTGAAGGAAGTGATTATTCATCTATTCCTAGTCAGAATTTTCAAGACGTATCTAGATTAACAATAAAGAATGGTGCAAGTGAATACTATCAATATGTATCGAATATGAGTTTAGTTCCATGTGCCAATGTTATGGAAGAAACTACTTACAATCCACCTTGTGGTGAAACATTTATAACTGAGGGACAAGTTGGTTCTACAGTTACTGCTTTGTGTACTGGAGAAGTAGAAGAATGCGATAAATTGTTTAGTGGATTGAATATATTGTAAGAAGATTTTAGTGACACGATGGAAAACAAAAGAGGTCCCGATAAATTGGGACCCCTTTTAGTTCTTTGGTCAAATATTTTATAATTCTGTTGTTGTGGGTGTAGTTGTCGGATTAGATACGATATCATTTTCCTCCATAATCTCCTCTCCTTGTTCATCTACACTCAAATCTAAATTATCCACTTGAACTTGTAGTTCGTTTATTTTTACATTTTGATCGTTAATTTTATTTCTTAGTGCAGCGGTATACATAAAAGAAAATATAATTGCGAAAATTGCAATTGAAACTAAAATTGCAGCAATTATAGCGAATCTGTTGGACTTACTTCGAAAGAATTCCATACTAAATATTTAAAAATTTAAATCTATATAACTAACAAATTTTTCTATTGCAGGATTGAAATCCCCAGTGCAAGTTATTGTAGAGTCTCCTTCGTAAACTTCGTATGGTGTAATCTTTACCAAAGTTTGGTCTGCTGTGTTTAATACAAAAATATTGTAGATTTCTCCTAAAGCCTGAGATTTTATTGTTATTGTCTCTGCTCCATCTACGCTAAATTCTTTTTCAGAAATCATTTCGCTATAAACATTTTCAGATACGTTAAAAAAGTTACTATAATATTGCATAATTGATCCTTCTAAAGTGAATGAATCACCGATTGGAGTAATTGTAATTGGTTCAATGGAAATTGAAGCTAAGCAGGTTCCATCGTTGAATTCTGTAATATACTCTCCTAACTCTTGTCCGTATCTTACGCTTGCAGCAGCGGGATATTTAAAATCTACTTTAAAATTTGTGCTGTAATCTAACCAACCTTCGTCTCCCAAAGATGGAGCTATGTTATTTGAAGGAACGATATTTACATTTGTACCTGCACTTTCTGGTTCTGTTGAACCTTCAATCATCTTTTCCCCTTGTTGATCTATACTTAAATCTAGATTATTAATTTGTTTTTCTAATTCTAAAATTTTTCTATCTTGTCTTACAACCTGAATTCTTAATGCAGCTGCATAGATAAAAGAAAATACAATAGCAAAAATTGCAATTGAAATAAGAACAGCTGCTGCAACTGATAGCCTTGTATTATGTTTTTGAAGAACGTCCATCGAAGTTTTGTAATTAAGCCATTATGTAGCAAAAAGACATAATTATCAATTTACGAGGCGACAATGAAAAAAGGGAATAGGTTTTAGAGGATGAAATTAGCAATCGTGAAGATGTTACTAGTTATTTGTTATTGGAAAAGATGTTTGATACTTTAGGTTGAAATTTTCGTCTCACATGTTTTTTCACTTAATCATTAGGTCAAAGCATACTTTGACCCTACAGTAATTACTAAACCCTAACCACTAATCCCTAAAACCTTGTCTTAGTACTTCTCTATTCTATACGCAACTATTTCGTCGTCTTCGCTAATTCCTTCAATAATCGGATCTAGAAGCATCCCACAATCCATTCCCTTCTTAACTTCTTTAACTTCATTTTTACTTTGTCTAACAGATTTCACTTTACTTCTTCCCAATTCTTTTTCGCCCTGCATAACTTTTATTGCGTATCCTTTCAAGAATTTGCCTTCTGTAACTCTGCATCCTGCAACTTGGCTACCATCTGACAATGTGAATACTTGTTGAACTTTGGCTCTTGCGAATTCAATCTCTTCTTCGTGAGGCTGATCCATACTATCCAAAACTTCCGCAATTTCGTCTACTAAGTTATAAATAATTTCGTATTTTCTTAATAAAACTTTGTTTCTCTTAGCTAATGCCTCTACATTTGCAGGTACGTCTATTTGAAATGCAATAACAATTCCTCGAGCAATTTTTGCAGTATTTAAATCTGCTTCTGTAATCGGTCCAGTTCCTTTTGCCAAAATTCTTACTTTAGATTCTTCACTCTCTAGTTTTTCTAATTCTGCAACAACCGCTTCTAAAGTTCCTTGTGCTGCAGTTTTTAAAACTAAATTTAATTCTTTTTGAATAATTCCATTTTTCTTTTCTTCTTGCTGCATTAACAATTGTGTAAACAAAGAGTCCGCATCTATATCGTCTGGTAGCTCTACAGGTTTATCTTCAACAATTTCGCCAGTTTGTAAACTTTCTTGTAACTCTTTGGCTATTTTCTCGTCTGTTACGAAGTTAATAATCTCTCCAGTTGCGATGTCGTCCTTAAGTCCAGTTATATAGAATGGCTGAGATTGATAGATATTATCTATTCCCTTCATTTCTTCATTCAAATAAGCCCTAGCTTTAAAAAGGGAGTCTTTTGTTACACCAATAATTCTTTCGTTTAATTCACCAGCTTTTAAAATAGCTAATGCTGAATGACCTATCTTCTTATCTAAACTAGATTCCATAACAAAAGCTTCTGCAATAACGCCTTCTTTTGGCTGAGTTGGCTTTAATTCATTAACCTCTGCCATCAACTCAATTCCTTCTAATACTGCTTCTAATCCAATCTTTTTTGTAGCGGACATTTCAAAACACATAACGTCTCCTCCATACTCTTCAATCATTACTCCATAACCCGATAGTTCCTTTTTTATTTTTTCAATTTTTACTCCGTCTATATCCACTTTATTAATTCCTACTATAATAGGAACCTTATTTTCTTTTGCGAATTCAATAGATTGTTTTGTTTGGGGTTGAACTCCATCGTCTGCTGCAACAACTAAAAGTACAAAATCTGTAACTCTAGCACCTCTTTGTCTCATATTCGCAAAAGCTTCGTGTCCAGGAGTATCTATAAAAGTAATCTTGAATCCAGATTTAGTTATAACCTCGTGTGCTCTAGTGTTTTGTGTAATCCCTCCATGTTCTTTTTCTGCAATTCGTGCACCTCTAATAGAATCTAAGAAAGTTGTCTTTCCGTGATCTACATGTCCCATTACAGCTACAATTGGTTGTCTGATAGTTTGTTTATTCGCCATTTGTTTGAATTTGATGAGATTCTGAATTTATTTCAGAATGACGTCAGAAAGATTGTTAAAAAGATAATTCATAGAGATTTTATCATAAACCAACTCAAATCGATAGATTCCCGATTGGGCCGTCGTTTAGTAAAATCAAAACTTAAAAATCAAAAGTTAAAATCACAATTCAAAAGTCAAAACTTTATTGATATTTTTTAATTTTGCTTTGTGTTTTTGAATTTTTACTTTTTACTTTTGACTTATAATGAATTATGTTCAAGCTCGATAGATTTAAAAGAACAGATGTTCCACTAGTTGTAGCAGTTATTTTGCTTTGCATTGCAGGTGCTACAAATGTCTTCTCAACTACTTTTTTTCCAGATGCTAGACCTTCGGAATTATTTATCAATCAGCTTTTATTTTATTTTGTAGGTTTTACTATTTTCTTTATTTTTACTACCTTCGATTATCAAAAATTAAAAAATGGCTATATTCAGTTTTTAACTTTTGCAGCTTCAATAGGATTGCTAATAGCAGTTTTATTCATAGGCGAATTAGTTTATGGTGCAAGAAGGTGGATAAGCTTTGGTTCTTTTACACTGCAACCTTCTGAATTTGTAAAACTTTCCATGGTAATGATTGTTAGTTTTTTAATTGCAAAGCATCATAGAAAGCAATCCTTGCCAAATAACAAATACCATACCCTACCGGGCACAAGAATAACAAATAACAAAGAGAAAAGTAAATTTATAAATTTAATAAACAATATCAACTGGTACGATCTTTCTTTCTGGTTGAAAATTTTTATAGTTTGGGGTAGTTTTGCTTTCTTAATTATCCGTCAGAATTCTCTAGGAAATACCATTTTGTTAACTGGAGTGCTCGCTGTAATGCTATTTTTTTATATAGATTTCAGTTATAAAACATTTTTCTATATTTTCTTTGCATTGCTTGGATTTAATACAACCTCAGGCCTACTTAGTATTGGAGAGGGAGTTGCAATAAATGAATTAATTCAGGTTAATCTACTTACTGTAGTTATTATTATCATTGGGATATTATTGCTAGTTTGGAAATTAAAATTAAGTATAGTTTTTTCTGTTGTAGTTTTTATTTTTGCACTTACTTTAACTTCTGGTGTTAACTATGCGTATACCAATGTTCTACAACAATATCAAAGAGACAGAATTGAAGTTTTTGTTAATCCTTCTAGCGATAAAAATCAAGGATTAAGTTGGAATAGACAGCAGTCCCTAATTGCCATAGGCTCAGCAACAATTGTTGGCAAAGGATTTTTAAATGGAACACAATCAAACTATAAATATTTACCTTTTTCGTTTACAGATTTTGCGTATGCTGCGTTTGTTGAGCAGTTCGGCTTACCTGGAACAGTTTTTGTTATATCTATATTAGCGTTTATAGTTTTAAGAATTATGAATATTGCATCTTCTACAGATGAAATTTTTGGAAGAATGCTCTGCTACGGAATTGCAGCTCTAATTTTTCTTAATATGGTACAACACACAGGAATGAATTTGGGCGTTCTTCCTATTACAGGAGTTCCGTTACCATTCATTAGCTATGGAGGAAGTTACATAATAACCATTTTTATCGGTTTGGGGTTCGTTATTTCTGTTCACAATAATCCATATAATAAAGTTTCGATAGTTAATAAAATAAATCCTATATTAGAAAAAGAATCAGGCGGAAATCTAATGAATATGGATTTATCTAAAATGTCTCGAAGGAGGAAACTTAGGAAAAGGCGATGAAAGAGTATGGTCAGAGATCATGAACAAAGTAAAATTTAGAAATAAGCTCGCTGAAAGCTCGCGAAATTAGAAATTTCGACCCATTTCTATAGGATTATTTACAAATAGCTAAACTTCATACGAGCTTTTGTCTTTAGACCTTTGTCTTATAATTCAACTAACTCTTCAAATTCAGAAGAAATGCTGAAATTGGCACTTTCGATAAATGTTTTGGAAAAGATTTTTCCAGTAGTTTCTGAGGGTAGAAATGCTTCCCATTTAAGTTCGAAATTTTCTCCAAATGTAATTGAATCTGTGGAATTAATAACAATCATTTCCCCATTAACTTCCTTGTAGAAATTAATTAAAATCTTCAGATCTGTGGAATTCTTCAAAACATTAGTACTATCTTCAATGCTTCCCTGTATCTTTATATTTTCATCTTGTCTTTCAATTATTATATTTTGATTTTTAATGCTTACGGGTATGGAGTTATCTTGCAAGAAACTCTCCTCATCTGGGGAAAGTGTATTTTCCACTTGAGTAACAAGATCTACATCGTAATTAATTTTTAGGGATTCTAAAATTGGAGTATTAAAAGAATTTAGTGATACTAAATACGCTTTTATATAAATTGAATTAGATAAATTTAAGTTTTGAAAAGATTCAATATTCCTATTTATTTCTTGGATTGTGCTGGATTGGTATTTACCAAGCAACGCTTTGTCCCAAGAGTTATTTATAGTGTCGTAAAAAAGCCAATTTAAACCATCGGCAGATAGTTGATATGTAATTTTAACTTCATCGTAGTTGCCTTGAAGAACAGCTGGATCCAATGTACTAGTATATTCATTGTTTAAAGAACTTGTTTCTATTAAGGAGTATATTTTTTTATAAACAAGAGGATTTATAGTTTGAATATATGCATCTTTAGAAAGATAGAAATCTTTAGAATTGTCGGGAGAAACTTCTCCTAGAATTCGACCTTGGTTAGACAGTGAATCGTTAATAGCCTCGGCGGAAGATTCTTTTAGCTTAATACCGTTATCGAAGAACTCAATCTCCGAGCCATTAAATTCAAAGTCGTTTATTGAATCTAAATTGAAATTAATAATTTTACTTTCGTCTCCATAAGCGAAAACGCTTTTTACATTGTAATTTTTCCCTAAAATACTAATAGTTACACCTCCCCCAACAAATAAAGTAAATTGAAGGGCTATTAAGAAAGTTCCGACAAAAAAAGTTGTAAGTGTTGGATAGTATCTAGCCCTAAAGCTTCCAATGTCCTTTTTCTGTTGTTCGATTAAGTTTTCTTTAGGCAATTTACCAAGTACAAGAATTAAAAAAGTGAAAATTAGACTGCTAGCTATTTGTAAAAGTAGAAAATGAATTCCAAAAAGAAATTTGATAGGAAATCTATGTTTGTAATAGTTTTGTATAGCTAAATCGCTTCTGAATGAAAATCGATTTAGTCGATTGCAAAGGAACGTCGTCAATTTCTCTTTTGCACCAGGTGCTTTGTGGTACTGAGCAGTATTTTCGTCTTTTAAATATAAATCGAGGGTTTTAACCAATGCTGTTTGAAGATCGTCTTTAAGTAGATTGATTTCAATAAAATTCGGAGGTAAATCTGTAAGGTTATTTTTAGAATCGTTAATTACAATAATTAATTTATTGTCCGTAGTGAATTTTTTATTTGAATAAATAAATTCCACTAATTCGCGGCCACTATACTTTGGCAAAGTAGCATCCACAATAATAATATCGGGGCTGATTAAGAAAATATAACCTACTCCTTGAACTCCATCTGAAGAAGAAAAGATATCGTATTTAATCTTCAGTTTTTTAAGATAACTATCTAAGAAGATTTTTAAACTATTTCGGATATTATAGTTGTCGTCAATAATTATTGTCTTTAAGCTTTTTTGAACTTTCTGCTCTTCCATACTTTATCTTACATATTTTTCCATTAGACAAAAAGTTTTTCTTGATTTTGGTAAAAATTATGTAAAGTCGAAGTAAATATCACCTATGAATATATACGGATGAAGTATAATAGGAGAGATCTAAATTGACGGATAAGCTTTTCAAAGCTAACATATATTACAAAATTAAAATTTTATGAAAAGAGTTTTTAGGTTCCTATTCAGAGCATTTGTGTTCATAACCTATCCAATAATGGCAACTGTATTAGTTGTAATTGGGGTAATGCTTTACCTTCAATACAAAGAAGTAGATAAAGCGATGGTTAATTTTAAAGAAGTTCATTCTCAATATTCAGATGGAAGTGAAAAAGCATCTACAGATTTAAGTAATGCATTCGAACAATTGGGAGATTTGCTGGCTTCAAACCAAGAAAAATTAGATGCTGCACAAACAGACCTAACTGAAGCTACGGCAAATAAAGAGGGATATGGAGAAATTAGAGGTAGTATTTTACCCTTTGTTACTTCTGGTAGTGGATTAACTCAATATCAAACAGTCTGTGCCGAAACCAAAGAGAATAAAGATAAGCTGTATTGTCAAACAGTTTCATCTATCCAAAAAGGATTTGTTTTGGTCGTTCCAACAGGTGAATATTATGTATATGCTGAAATAGTATCTGGAGAGCCAGCAACAAAATATAAAGCTTACTACACAGAATTTGTTAAATGCAATCAAGTAGAAACAAATGCAAATTGCTCAAGCAAACTTTCAGACAAAAGAGTGCTTGTTAAAGTTGAGGATGGAGAAACTGTGGAGAGCGTAGACCCTGCAGATTGGGATTTTATCGTGCTAGGAGCGAAAACGACAGCACCAGTTTCGGAGAGTATTAGCAACTAAAAAGTTATTTGATGAAGTAATAGAAAGGGATATGGAACATAAAACATAAAATTTGAAGTTTAAGGTTTTATGTTTTAAGTGAGTAATTTATGAATTGTGTCACATATGGTAATATTAAGAAACTTAATTATTTGATTAAATTATGAATAGTTTTATTAAAAAAACATTGCAATTCGGAGTTGGGAGTTTATATATTGTTCGAGAAAAGTTCGATGGAACCTTTAAATCTTTAAAAAAAGAAGGGGTTTTTAATGAAAAAGAAAGTAAAAAAGTAGTTGAAGAAGTTCTTGAGAAAACTAAGAAACAAGTTAACGAAGCTACACAAAATGTAAAAGAAACTGTTAAAAAAGTTGTAGATAAGGGCGAGGATGTTTTGAAATCTAAAAATAAATCTGATAAAGTAGCAGCGGAGGTGGAAGTAGAATCTAAGCCTGCCCGAAATGCTTCGCAAACCGATGCAGGCGGGCCTAAGGCAAAGAAATTTACAGCCTCTGTAAAAAAGTCTAAGAAAACTGAGTAATTTCGGCATAAAATCGCGTGAAACCCTTTACAAATCTATCTGCTTTTGCTATCATTTTTCGCATGCAAAAGTTCAACATTAGCAATAAATTTCAAGTTAAATTCTAAATCGCCCTTCTGGTGCGATTTTTTGCGTTCTATATACCTTTGGCTAAGTTCTTTAAATCGTAAAAAGATTCTGGGTTAATCCAGACATAATTTAATATTTTTCATAGATTTAATTTTATGACTCCAGTAAAACGACTTAGCTTAACCAAAAGCCCTATTGAAGTCCTAGATATGGATTTCTTAGAGGCACAAAAGAAATTCTTCAGAGAATTTATAGAGACAGGATTCGAAGATCTATTCGACGAAATTAACCCAATTGAGGACTATACAGGATCTAGTTGGACACTTTCATTTGAAAATGTTGAATGGGACGAGCCAAAATTAGGTTTCAACGAAGCGCATACTCTAGGTTTAACACACGATGCCCCTGTTTTCGTTACTATTAAGCTTGTAAACAAAAGAACTGGAGAAATTAAAAAGCAAAAAATCTTCCTTTGCGATATGCCTTTAATGAGCAATAGAGCTTCATTTATGGTAAATGGAAACGAAAGAGTTGTTGTTTTTCAAATAATTAGATCTGAAGGTGTTTTATTTTCAGAATCCAAATCATCTTCACTTCAGAAAAAGATCTATTCTGTAAAGCTTATGCCTAATAGAGGAAAATGGTACGAATTCGAAATGAATAAGTATGGTGTTATGAGTGTTAAATTATTGGAAAAAAGACCAAGAATTCTTCTAACTACTCTACTTAGAGCTTTTGGATATAGTTCAGATGCAGATATTAAAAAATTATTAGATTCAGTAGATTCTGGTGATAGTAAATATGTAGATTTAACATTAAAGAAAGATCCTACTAAATCTACAGAAGAAGCTTTAATCGAAATTTATAGAAAATTAAGACCCGAAGACTCTATCACCTTAGAAAATGCACGAAACTTCTTAGAGAACATGTTCTTTAACAAGAGAAGATTCTATCTAGGAAAAATTGGTAGATATAAAATAAACCAAAAATTAGCTATTAACGAAGATATTAAGATTGAAGATTACCTTCTTAAGAAGAGAGATGTTGTTGAAGTTATCAAGTCACTAATCAAATTGAACAACGGCACAATGGATGAAGACGATATTGATAGTTTAGGAAATAGAAGAATCCGAGGAATTAACGAGATTGTTGCAGAAAAAATTAGAGTTGGGATGTTGATTATGGAAAAGAACATTCGAGACAGAATGAGTACTTATTCAACAGACGAAAAAGTAACACCAGCAATGCTTGTGAATACAAAACCAGTAATTGCAGCAATTAACCAATTCTTTGGAAGTTCTGCTTTACTAAGATACATGGATCAAGAAAATATTCTATCTGAATTAGAAGCTAAAAGAAAGATAACTGCTGGAGGGCCAAGAGGTTTAACAAAAGAAAGAGCAACTTTCTCGGTTAGAGATGTTCATAATTCTCACTATTCTAGACTTTGTCCAGTAACTACTCCAGAAGGACCTTCTGTGGGTATGGTTAACCAACTTTCAGTTTATGCAAAAATTAACGACTTTGGATTTTTGGAAGCACCTTATTTTAAAGTAGTAAATAATTTCAACCTTAAAGATCATAAACTATCACAATTCAAGAAATTAGTTGCTCGGGAAACAGTAAATAAAGTTATAAAAGAAGGAGAAGAATTGAAAGCAAGCCATATAGAGGCTGCAAAGAAAGCTTCAGTTGAAGCAATTTCAGTAATTCCATATATAACAAACGAAATTGTTTATATGGATTCAGAAACTGAAGCAAAATTTAAAATTGCGCCATATAATTTGGACAAAGATGAAAATAACAATATTACTAGTGCAAAAACTTACATTAGACATGAGAAAGATTATGTAAGTGCAAGTGTTAACGATATTGAATTTATAGACATTTCACCGTCCCAGATTGCTGGATTAGGACTGGCGTTAATTCCTTTCTCAGGAAACGACGATCCTAACAGAACATTCTACGGAGCAAAAACACAAAATCAAGCAGTGCCTTTGTTGAAACAAGACTCACCTATTGTTGGAACAGGATTTGAAAAACAAGCTGCAAAAGCCAGTGGAAGAACAATTTTTGCAGACGAAAACGGAACTGTATTGGAAGCTGATAGTAATAAAGTTGTTATGCAATATGGATCAGGAAAATCTGCAAGAGTTCAAGAATATCAAATTGAAAAATTTATTAGAACTAACCAAAATACATGCTTTAGTCAAACAACTTTAGTTGTAACAGGAGAAAAGGTAAAGGCAGGAGATATATTGGTAGATGGGCCATGTACTAAGAATGGAGAATTAGCTCTTGGAGTTAATTTAAGAATTGCTTTCATGGTATGGGACGGATATAACTTTGAGGACGGAATTGTAATTAATGAAAGGTTAATTAAAGAAGATGTACTAACTTCAGTTCATATTCATGAATACACACAAGAAGTTAGAGAAACTAAGTTAGGAAATGAATTAATAACTAGAGACATTCCAGGAGTTGGAGAAAAAGTTTTAAGAAACTTAGACGATGAGGGAATTGTTCGAATCGGAGCAAATGTAGATCCTGGAGATATCTTAGTTGGAATTATTGCTCCTAAAGGAGAAACAGAACTTTCAGCAGAAGAAAAATTGCTTAGAGCAATCTTCGGAGAATACGCTAGAGACGTTCGAGATAATTCATTAAGAATGCCTTATGGAGAAAAAGGAGTGATTATTGGAGTTCAAGTTTTGGACAGAGCAAAAGGAGCTAAATTAAATCCAGGTGTTATTAAGCAAGTTAAAGTATGGGTTGCAAGAACGCATAAGATTTCAGTTGGAGATAAATTAACTGGATATCACGGAGAAAAGGGAATTATTACAAAAATTGTTCCAGAAGAAGATATGCCTCATACAGCAGATGGGAAACCTGTAGATATAATCTTAGGACCAACATCTATGATTCGTAGAATGAATGTGGGACAACTTATTGAAACTAACATGGGAGGCTTGGCAGAAAAATTAGGAGTAAAAGTTGAGGTACAACCTTTTGCTGAATACTCTCCTGATAATTTAATCGAATTGGCAAAGAAAAAGGGAATTAAATATGAAGAAAAAGTAGATTTGTACGATGGAAGAACTGGAAACAAATTTGACCAAAAAGTAACTGTAGGAACTAAATATGTGTTCAAATTAGACCACTTGGCAGATCATAAAGTTCATGCAAGATCTACTGGACCATATACTTTGGTTACTCAACAGCCACTAAGAGGTAAAGCTCAAATGGGAGGACAGAGACTTGGAGAGATGGAAGTATGGGCATTGGAAGCACACGCAGTACCACACTTACTACACGAAATGTTGACTATCAAGTCGGACGATGTAGTAGGAAGAGCTGCAGCATACAAAGCTATTATTTCTGGTCAACCAATTAAATCGCCAAATGTACCAGAATCATTCAATGTATTGGACAAAGAATTAGCTGGATTGGGTATTAAAATGGATAAGATAGATGCTGAATACGATTTTGAAAGAGCCGACATGGCTTTAGAAGAGATAATAGATTCTGTAGGAGCGACACCGAGAAAAGATTAAAACGTTTTACGTGATAAGTTCTCGTAATGCGTTATTAAATTTAAATTATATTTAAATTGTATATTTATGTTAAAAGATTTTAATGCAGTAAGAATCACAGTCGCATCTCCTCAGGATATGATGAACTGGTCTTATGGCGAAATTAGTAAGGCAGAGACAATTAACTACAGAACATTCAGATCTGAGCCGGGAGGTTTAATGGCTGAAGAAATCTTCGGACCAACAAAGGATTTTGAATGTTATTGTGGTAAATACAAGAAGGTTAGATATAAAGGTATTGTTTGCGATAGATGTGGAGTTGAAGTAACGCATAAAAGAGTAAGAAGAGAAAGAATGGGACATATCAAGTTAGCTGCTCCTGTTACTCATGTATGGTTTTCAAATGGAATTCCAAATAAACTTGCTTTAATTTTAGACATCCCTCAAAAGAAATTAGAAACTGTAATCTACTATGCTAGATACGTTGTAACTGGAGTTAATGATGAGGAACAAAAGACTGCCTTAGAAGGATTAAAAGATTTAAAAGCTAAAGAAATTACAGATCTATCTGCAGAATTAGAAGAAAGATTGGCTGAAATTAGAACTCAGTTCGACGAAAAGAAAGCAGACGCTTCAAAAGAAAATAAAGATAAAAATAAAGTACAACTTCAAATAGAAAGAATGGCCAATACAGAAAAAATTGAAATGGCTAGAGTAAAAGCTGCGTACAAACAAAGACAAGACAACTTAGACAAGAAATTTGGAGATTTGAAAGGTTTAATTGAAGATATTAGAGTCGGGGCTACTCTATCCGAAGAAGAAAATTCAATGTTAGAAGAATACGATCTATTTTTCTACGATGCAGGAATGGGAGCAGAAGCAATGAAGCACCTACTTACTAAATTGGACATAGAAAAAGAAATTGTAAACCTAGACGAAGTAATGAAGAAAAGTAAATCTCAATTGAAAAAATCTAAGAGTATTCAAAGACTTAGAGTTCTAAAAGGGATTGCTAAATCTGGAATTAATCCAGAATGGTTAGTACTAGATATCCTTCCAGTAATTCCACCAGATTTAAGACCAATTATTCAATTACCAGGAGGTAGATTCGCAACATACGATTTAAACGATTTATATAGAAGAGTAATAAATAGAAACAATAGATTAAAAAGATTAATAAATCTTGGCGCTCCTGAAATTATTCTACGAAACGAGAAAAGAATGTTACAGGAAGCAGTAGATTCACTAATCGATAATAATCATAAACCAGGAGCTCCTGCTCTAAACACTAGAGGTATGCCTTTTAAGTCATTGTCCGACATGTTAAGAGGAAAACAAGGACGATTCAGACAAAATTTACTTGGAAAACGAGTAGATTACTCAGGAAGAGCTGTAATTATTGCAGGACCAGAATTGAAATTCGACCAATGCGGTTTACCAAAAATCATTGCTTTGGAAATATTTAGACCATTTGTAATAAGAGAATTAATAGAAAGAGGATTTGCTGCAAACCCTACAAGGGCAAAACAAATTTTCGAAGCTAAAGAAGAAGCTGTATGGGATATTCTAGAAGACGTAATTAAAGATAGACCAGTGTTGTTAAATAGAGCTCCATCTTTACACAGATACTCTATTCTAGCCTTCTACCCTATCTTAATTGAAGGTAATGCTATCCGATTACACCCAATGGTTTGTAAAGGATTCAACGCCGACTTCGACGGAGACCAAATGGCTGTTCACTTGCCACTTTCAGATATGGCTATTCAAGAAGTTAAAGAAAGAATGTTTGCAAAAGATAATGTACTTTCTCTTAGAGATGGAACACCAATTGTAAATGTAGAAAAAGACATGGCGATGGGAGTTTACTTCCTAACTATGATGAAAGGAAATGCAGACGATGTTAAACATACATTTGGAACTGAACAAGAATTAAAAACTGCTTATCATTTGAATATAATTAACTTCTTTGAACCAATAAAGCTTTTAAGAAATGGAGAAATAGTTGTAACAACAGCTGGTAGAATTATCTTCAACGATATAATGCCAGAAGGTTACGAATTCATTAATAGAGCGTTAAGTAGAGCTGACATTTCTCAAATTTCTGCAAAGATTTTTAGAGAGTATGGAAGAGAAACTGCAATTAACACTTTGGATGAATTCAAAAGATTAGGATTTGAATATGCTACAAAACTTGGATTCTCTATCTCAATGGAAGAATTCAGATTTGGAGCTTCAGAAATAACTAACACCAAACTTGGAGAATTCAACGATAAAGAATTATCTCTTTTGAATGAATACTACGATGGAATGATTACAGCAAATGAATTAAAAAGATTGAAGCAAAGTGAATGGTCTTCATATACAGATGATATTCAAACAACTATTTGGGAACTTGCTCAAAGTCGAACTGAATCTCAAAATTTAATCGATTTAGATCACTCTGGAGCTGTTCCTGTTGGATCTTGGGTTAAACAAATTTCTGGAGTAAGAGGTTCTGTATCTAATATGGACGGAAACATTGTAAATCTTCCATTGAAAGGTAATTTCGAAAAAGGATTGAATAATATTGAATATTTTGTAGCTTCTAAAGCTGTAAGAAAATCGTTCGCCGATGTAGCTTTAAAAACTGCAGAATCTGGTTATCTAACAAGAAGATTGGTAGATGTTTGTCAAGATATCATCATCAAGATTGAAGATTGCGGTAGTGATGAAGGAATAATAGTTGCAAGAGGAGAAAAAAGACAAATGAAATTTGAGAAAAGAGTTAAAGGAAGATTTGCTGTTAAAGACATTGTAGATCCTAAAACTAAAGAAAAGATTGTTAAAGCTGGAGAAGTAATAACAGTAGAACTAGCAGATAAAATTGGAGCAGCAGAAGATATTAAAGAAGTTGTTTTAAGAAGTCCTTTAAAATGTTGGGTATCACATGGATTATGTCAGAAGTGTTATGGATTTGATAATGGAACTGGAGAAGTTATGGCAGTTGGAGAAGCTGCGGGAATTATTGCTGCTCAATCTCTAGGAGAGCCAACAACTCAGCTTACTCTAAAGAGTAAATCGGACGCTAGAGCTTCAAAGTCGGACGTAACTCAAGGTTTACCTAGAGTAGAAGAACTTTTGGAGGCACGAACGCCAAAGGCATTGTCTCAATTAGCAGATATAGATGGAATTGTAAAAATTATCGACGACAAGAAAAGGATTACTATTAGAGTTGTTGCAAAGAAAAAAGAAATTAAGACATACGAAGTAGAAGCATCTGACGAAGTTTTAGTTAAAGATGGAAAAACTGTTAAAAACGGAGATACATTAATAGTTAAATCCGATAAAACTGAACTTAGAGCTATATTCGCCGGAAAGATTAAAGTAAAAGAAGGAAAAGTTGAATTAGCAGCAGACAAAGAGGTTGAAGTAGAAAGATACACAGATAACATTACTAATGTATTGGTACAAGAAGGAGATGTGGTAGAAAAAGGAGACCAATTAACTCATGGATCTATTGACCCTAAGGAAATGGCTCAACTTAAACCTATCTATGTAGCTCAGAAGTACATAATAGATGGTGTACAAGATGTTTATGGAATTCAAGGATTAGAAGTAGACGATAGGCACTTAGAAATTGTAGCTAGACAAATGTGTAGATACGGTCTTGTTAACGAAAGTGGAGCAAGTGAAAACTTCCTTCCAGGAGATTATGGAGATAAATTGGATATTGAAGTTGAAAATATTAATCTTAAGAAGAGCGGAAGAGCTGTAATTAAATACGATCGAGTTCTGTTGGGAGTTACAAACTCTGCAATTAGAACAGAGAGTTTCTTATCTGCAGCTTCGTTCGAACAACAGATTAGAGTTCTAACAGACGCAGCATTAATTGGAAAGGTAGACCATTTGAGAGGATTGAAAGAAAATGTTATAATAGGTCGACCAGTACCTTTAGGGAAGCTTTTGCAGGCTAAGAACCAAGAGGAAATTGACGAAGCTACAGCGAAGGCAGAAATAATTGCTCAAGCAGCGTAAGGAAAATAACTCAATAACTAAATGTCTAAATAACTAAAATTTAGATATTGAATATTTTAAATTTAATTATTGTTTAGGATTTGGAATTTAGAATTTCGGATTTCTAAGCGAAGCTTAGTATTATGGCTAGAGTATCACAATTAATAAGAAAAGGAAGAAAACCAAAGAACAAAGTAGTTAGATTCAAAGGACTATTAATAGCTCAGAAAACTAAATACAAAGCTTTGCAATTCAACTATAACGGGGTAAAGAACGAATTCTTTAAAGGTACAAATCCTTTCAAAAGAGGGGTTTGTGTTACAGTTAGAACAATGACACCTAGAAAACCTAACTCTGCTCTTCGAAAAATTGCCAGAGTAAGACTTTCTAACAAACAAGTTATCACTGCATATATTCCTGGTGAAGGACATAATTTGCAAGAGCACTCTGTTGTGTTGGTTAGAGCAGGAAGAAAACCGGATTTACCAGGTGTTAGATATACAATCGTAAGAGGTGTATACGATACATCTGCAGTAGACGCTAGAAGACAAGGAAGGAGTAGATATGGAAGTAAGAAACCTAAGGCGTAATACGTTTTACGTAGTACGTCATACGTAATCGCTGGAGAATAAAAGTATTCAGCTAAGTAATCGAAATCGAAGACTTAGTTGAAAAACTAAGTCTTTTTTTATTTTTAATTTTTAGATAAATTTAAGTAAGTCAGTAGATCGGTAAGTCAGAATTGTAAGTTATCTGACCTACTAAATACTAACCTACTAAGTACTAATAGATGAGAGGAAAACAAACACCAAAAAGAGTTGTTAGACCAGACGAAATTTACAACAGTACTGTTGTAACAAAGTTTACTAACTATCTAATGTTCGATGGTAGAAAAGAAACAGCTCGAAATATTGTATACAAAGCTATGGAAGCACTAGGTAAAAATGCAAAATTACCTCCTGTAGAAGCTTTAGAAACTGCAATTAACAATGTTAAGCCTAAGGTAGAAGTAAGATCTAAAAGAGTTGGAGGATCTAACTACCAAGTACCTGTGCCGGTTCCAGAAGGAAGACAATTTGCTTTGGCTTCAAGATGGATTATAGAAGCAGCCAGAAGTGGAAGAGGTGCTAATGAATTCTGGATCTCTTTAGAAAGAGAATTGATGAATGCATTCAAGAAAGAAGGAAGTGCAGTAAAGAAGAAAGAAGAAGTAAGAAGAATGGCAGAAGCAAACAAAGCATTTGCTCAATTTGCATAATAAATTAAATCCGAAATTCGAATGTCGAAGCTCGAAACAAATTCAAATTTCTAAATGTTTAAAACATTTGGATTTTGATAATTAGCCATTGTTTTGGATTTCGTGCTTAGAATTTCGGATTTGTTATAAAATGGAGTATGATCTCTCTTAAATCCTACATAATAATCTTCATAACTACCCTATTTACCTATTTAGCCTTGCTTAGTTTTATAGATGTTACGCCTGTAGTATTTCTATTTTTTGTTGTATCTACAATCGCACATATTTTTGCAATTGAGACCAAGCCAAAGAAATTAGTGAATCAACCACAAGTTCATTTTTATAGAACTTCTCGAATTAATACTCGAGCATATATTTTAGTATCTGGAGCTTCTTTTTCTGCTTTTTTATTTTACATACTAACTACTTATACTACCCTGCCCTTTGCTTTAATCACTTTCTTTCTCTGGGCAGATACAATCATTCTAAGCTTTGTGGCCTTAAAAACGACTGTGGACAAGCTTTATAGAAATATGATTATAGATTTTATACAAAATTCTAATAAAACTAATTTAGATTCTGCAGTAGTTAAAAACTTTGTTTCTTCCCTAACTTCAAAAAAGACAATAGATAAAACAGATGTAGACAATGCGATTAAAATGTATACACAGGGTCTTGATCAAAAACAAAAAAAAGAATTAATAAATTTGTACATTGAATATACAAGTGCGAATTCTAGAGGACAAGAAGCTGAATTAACTAGTCAGGAAATAGATGCGATTAATCAATAATAGATAATGCCAGTAAGGCAGTATTCAGTAAGTCAGATTTTATTTATGGTTCTGACTTACAGACCTACTAAGTACTTAATACTTAAAGTTTTATGACAGAGGCTCAACAAAACATATTGGATCACTACAAAAATCCGCAAAATGCTGGGAAACCAAGTTGGGTTCCTACGAATACAGCTAAAGTTCAGAATTTAACTTGTGGAGATGAGGTTACTATATATCTTTTGGTAGAAAATGGAATTATCAAAGATTATAGATTTGAAGGTGAAGGTTGCTCTATTTCAATTGCATCCGCCTCTATGCTCTCAGAAAAGATCATTGGCCAAACCATTGAATCGGTCACAAACCTAACAGAACTAGATACGGAAAAGATGATTGGAATTGAATTGTCTCTAACAAGAAAGAAATGTAACTTCCTGCCCTTGGAAGCAATACACAAAGCACTAATAGTGGTAGATAATTAGAATGTAGATTGGTAGTTAGGGGATATGGTATTTGATCTGTTTAAATATTAATATTTTGAATATTGGAATTTGTTTGTATTTTGATGCTTGAGATTTGGAATTTAGTGATTTTATCTAATTCTAAAACTATCGTTCATTAAAACGTAAAAGTGGTACAGAATAGGAGAATAGATAGAAAGTACTATTATTGAAACTCGGATAAATTCTTCAAACCCCCATCCTGTTAAACTTGCAACCATAAGTGCTAAAGACAGTACAACTACCCTTCCAAATAGATAAAAGGTATCTATAACTAAATTCATTTCTATGGCAGATTCGCCTGTAAAATCGCCCAAAATTTTTTCACGAATTCTAAAATCAATTTCATTTTGAGTTGTTGTACCCAATGCTAATGTAAAAGAGACTCCTAAAGATCTAATTACTAAAACTGGAAGAGACCAAATAAATCCTACTAAAGATGTAAAAAGTGCATATACGAAAAAAGCTATATATCCTACATTCACTTTCGTTCTAAAGCTTAATCTCTTGTGTAAAATTGCAGCAAGTGCTGCTGCCACACCAATAAATGTTCCCAGAAGTCCAACTCCAAATTCATCTTGAATAATTAAATATGGAACTATTAAAAAGAATACTGTATACAAAGCTGCCATACCTTTATCCAACATTACAATAGCTCCAAAAAGATCTATTTTTCTTTTCTTTAAAATTTTACTTATTTCTTCTGGTCGAAATTTACTAATGGGAATTTTGTTAAACTCCCATGGCACCATAACGGCCATACCCATAAAGAAAATGGCTACAGTAAAAAGAAATCGATAGTCTCTTAAATAAGAAATAATTACTCCGGCTAAAAAGGGAATTATAATTTTAAAAATTAATTGAATAGATTGAATAGCAGAAATTGTAGAATCTCTGTAGACTCCATGGACCTCTTTTAAATTAAATGAATAGTCTGCAGCCCAGTATAGCCCAATAGCTATCCCTCGAAAGATTGCTATAAGTGCGAAAAATTCTGGCAATTGATTAATTAAAACAATAATCATCATCATTACAACAATTTGTGCAATAAACGAAAATCTAAAAATTCTTAAATAGCCCAAACCGTCCAAGACCATAGCTCCAATTACTGCTCCAACCCAAAGACCAATGGAAAACAAAAGCTGTTCTAAAATTAAAGCATTTAAAGATCTAACTCTAATGTACAAAAGAATATAGTAGTATGCCCACACCATAAACATGCTAATTTCAAAGAAAATTCTAAAAGTGTAATATTGCCTAGTTAATTGTTGCTGTTTTTTATATTCCAATGAATACATATTTTAGTATAGGTGTTGAGGTATTAAAACAAAAGACCTAGCACTATAAAGTTGGTAAACTTATAGGTAGACAGAAATCTATACATTGTTCTATACTTCGCATACTTAAGATATTAACTTATTACTATGAAACTATTAATTACTGCTGGTGGTCAAGGTACTAAATTATGGCCTATGAGCCGTGAAGATAAGCCTAAACAATTTCAAAATATAATTGGAAATGATTCATTATTTCAATATCAAGTAAACACATTACTCCAAGCGTATAGCGCTGAGGATATTTTTGTTTCCACAAAAAGAAAATATGTGAAATTTATTGAACAGCAATCCCCGCAAATAAAAAAGAAAAATATTATTATTGAACCAGATTACAAAAAAAATCGAGGGCCTGGTGAAGGCTATGCATTCATGAAGCTGCTAGAACAGCATTCAAATGAACCAGTAATGATTATTCAATCTGATTGTTTAAGGAAACCTGAAGATAAGTTTCTTGAAATGATTGCTACAACACAGAAATTGGTGGTTAAAACAAGAAAGTTTATTACTGGAGGTCAAAAAGCAATGTACCCAGACATGGGGAGCGACTATCTCGACTTAGGAAATAAGATTAAATCTGAGCACAACATGGAGGTTTATAAAATTAATAAATTTATCGATAGATTAAATGACTTTAAAAAGACTAAAAATTTAATAAAAAATTACAGAGTCTCAACACACTGTAATCATATGTGTTGGTACCCAGAGCTAATTTTAGAAGCATACCAAAAATTTAGACCAGACTGGTATGAATCTTTAGTACAAATTAGAGAAACTTTTGGAAAAACAAATGAAGATAAATTGACCGATAAAATCTATTCACAGATGGCCGAAGGAATGACCGAGGAAGTTACAAAGCACGTTATGCCCGATGGATACGTAATTATGCTTCCCTACAAATGGACCGATATTGGTACTTGGGGATCTATTTATGAATATTTTAATGAAGATGAGCCTGAAGAAAATTATACTGATGGAAATGTAATTAGTGTTGAATCGTCGGGGAATGTTGTAAAAGGTGAGAAAAGTAAATTAATTACAGTTTTAGGATTAAAAGATGTAGTAATAATAGATACCAAAGATACTTTATTTGTTACAAGTAAAGAAAAATCGGGAGAAGTGAAGAAAATCTTGGAAAAATTGAAGGAAGAAGGACTAGATAGTTATTTGTAATCCATTTAGGGAAAAACATGACCTTCCCTAACCAAACACATTATTTCTTATCAAATATGCATGTCGCTTCAAAAGTGGAAATTATTAAAAGAAGAAGATGTTTCACCGTCTAAATGGTTTCCTCTATTTAAACATACTGCAGAATTGCCCAATGGAAAAATTGTAGACGATTATTATGTTGCTAAGTTGGGAGATCTTTCAACAATTATTGCGATTACAGAATCCCAAAAGATTCTGTTTGTAAAACAATATAAACACGGCGTTCTAGATTTAATGATTGAGTTACCTGCTGGAAGAATTCGTCCCGGACTAACTCCTTTAGAAGCTGCAAAGAAAGAATTTAAAGAAGAAACAGGGTTTTTAGCAGATAAATTTATAGAAATAGGATATGTTATTCCAATTCCTTCTAAAGATCCCAGCAAAGTGTTTGGGTTTATAGCTACAGGGCTTAAAGATAAAAGTGAAACAGAATTCGATGAGAATGAAGATATTGAAATACTGCAATTGTCAGTTAATGAAATTGATGAAATGATTAAAAATGGCGAAATCACAGGATCAGATGCAATAGCTCTCTATTACAAGGCAAAGCTTATGTTCCCACAACTATTCTAGATAAATAAAATTATAATTTACATATCCCTCTTCACAGAAAATTCATTAGTAGTGTACAATGATGTTAGTGGAAGTTGTGCTCTACTAGTGTGCTCTGGGATATAAAAATTTAGAATAGTAGAGTGTCTGTCTTTTACTTGGTGCTAAAACCAAAGTTCCTATTGTTATCCATACTTTTTGTATTTGGTATAACTCTAGGTGCGACCAGCTTCATAGAAACCAAACTTAATACTCCTAAAAAAAATGAACCTAAAGATATTTCAGTTGCTGAACCTGTAGGTATTGTAGCAGATGCATTCTTGCCTTTAACATGTGCTAATAGCGAAGTTATGTATGAAGAATTCGCATATGTAAATTCAGAATTAATAGGAACTATAACAGATGGTGCATCTATAAGTCGGAAAACAATAACGCTAACTAAAGAATTCTTAGATGCTAACTACCCGGGCTGGACTATTCTAGTTTCTTCGGATGGAAGGCGAAATCAGTTCGATGGCATATCTCAAATTAACGAATTATTACTTAGAAATGTAACTGGCTTCTCGGGAGATGACACTTTCGTTTCTCTAAATTCCCAAGGTGATTGGAAGATTGGAGTATCTTGGCCAGGACCTTACGAATTAATAGATCAAGGGACAGGTTTCAGTAGTGAAGTTTTTAATTTAACAGCAGAAACAGTTTTAGATCAACCATATAGAATTAAATATTGTGCCCCAACTTGTGGAGATAGAATTCAACAAGAAAACGAAATGTGCGACGATGGTAATTCAGATAACGACGATGGATGTACAAATTCTTGCGAGATAGCCTCTTGCGGAGATGGAATGGTGAATTACTATTTAGAACAATGCGACGACGGAAATAACGATAACGACGATGGATGCAATAGCTCGTGTCAAAACGAAAACTGTGGAGATGGAGTGGTTAATAGTGTTTTCGAACTTTGTGACGATGGAAATCAAAATAATGGGGATGGTTGCAACAATGCTTGTAAAATTGAAAGTTGCGGAGATGGGATTGTTAATAATCCTTCAGAAGAATGCGACGATGGAAATACAACATCTTTCGATGAATGTTCAAACGTTTGCAAAGTAAACACTCTAATTACTTTGCCACGAACCTCCAATGAAATTATGAAGTAGTATGTATGAATTATCCCGATATATGCGGTAATACATACGGTTTCTTGCATACAAACTCTTTACAATTGCTTTATTTACCTTTAATAAATAAGTTTTAATATAAAGAATAATAAATATATTATTTTTTATTCTATTTCTATGTCACTTATAGTATGGATTATAGTTGGTGCTGTTGCTGGTTGGTTAGCTAGTATGGTAATGAAGACAGATGCTCAAATGGGTTTAATTTCTAACATTATTGTTGGAATGATAGGTTCATTAATTGGAGGAGCACTTGTAGTGTTTTTAGATAGAGGGGATCTAGCTCTAACTGAAGCGTTCACAAACTTCAATCTTGCGAGTGTTCTAGTTTCTACACTAGGAGCAATTGTATTAATTGGATTAGTGAAAATGTTTAGTAAGTAAATAGTTTGAATATTAAAGAGGCCAAGTGGGGTCTGTTAGACCGCGCTTGGCCTCTTACTATTTACCATTTTGAATACATCAAAATTTCATTGTCATCTTCAGATTTCGGAACTTCTTCCCAAACCCGTTGAGTAATAAAAGGCATAAACGGATGAAGCATTTTTAAATATTCTTTCAAAACAAACATCATTGTGGCTGCAACTTCTTGCTGCTTACTACCCTCTCCTATAGGAGAGGGGTTGGGGGTGAGGTCTGAATTCAGATATTCTTTACTCTCCTCTATCAAGATGTCACAGAAAGTGTGCCAGAATTCTTGATACAAATTAAAAGTAGCCAATCCAAATTGATACTTCTCAATGTTCCCTGTCACCTGCTGTTTAACAGACTCGATGTGATCTACTAATTTCTTACTAAAATTATCTTTAGGTAGAGCTTCACCCACCCTGCCCTCCCTCAAGGGAGGGTTATTGTTTCCCCCGCTTGAGAGGGGGTTAGGGGGAGTGAAAGAGTTCAGGACGAATTTCGATGCGTTCCAAATCTTATTACAGAATTGTTTGAATGTTTTTAACTTCTCGTCTGTTATAGAATATGAACTTCCTGCAGAATTTTGATAATAATAAGAAAGTCTTACTGAATCTGTTCCATACTGCTCTACTATCTTATCCATATCTATCAAATTCCCTTTCGACTTACTCATTTTTTGACCATCTTTTCCTAAAACTAATCCCGTCAGAAATAAATTCTTAAAAGGAATATTTTTATGTTTAAAATATGTAAACATCATCATTCTAGAATCCCAATTCTCCAAAATGTCGTGCGCTGAAACCAAAACATCTGTTGGAAAAAATGTATCCATAAGGTTATATTTTTGCAAAGTTGCATACACCCACTGTCCAGAACTAAACCAAGTATCTAATACATTCTCGTCTTGCATCCAACCTTCACCAGGACTCTCAATTTGAACTCGAATATGTTCAGGATTATCGTACTCCAAAGGAACCCAAGCAGGCTTGATGTTTGATGTTTGATGTTTGACGTTTTCGTCTAACTTCTTACCTCTTAGCTCCAACTTTATGAGCTCCCTAACTTGTCCTTCTTTTCCAATTTCTTCTTTAACTTCACCTGCATACCAAACGGGAAGTCTATACCCCCACCATAAACTTCTGGATATTGCCCAATCTCTTAAGTTGTCCATCCAATAATCAAACTTTGCAACCATAGAATCCGGGTGAATTTGTACTTTGCCGTCTGCCACCATTTCTTTAGCTGCTTCTTTAATCCCTTCGTACTTTAAATACCATTGAGAAGATAAAAGCGGCTCAATTGGAGCTCCAGTTCTTTCTGCAATTAAAATTCTATTTTTATAGTTTTCGTCAACAAAAACTAAATTTCCATATTGCTTCATGTCCTCTTTCATTGCATCTCTCGCTTCTTTAATTTTCAAACCTTCATACTTCCCAGTTAGATGATTCAACTTTAAGTCGTAACCAATAACTTGAATTGCAGGCAAACACTCATTGGTATGACGATTTGCAATTTCCCAATCTTCAGTAGAATGTGCAGGAGTAACTTTCAAAAGTCCAGTTCCAAAATCTTTATCTACAGAATAATCTTCAATAAAGTTTAAAGTTTTCTTCTCGCCTAAAAATTCAACTTCCACACTACCCTGCTCTACAAATTTTTTGTATCTCTCGTCTTTTGGATCGCAAGCAATGGCAGTATCTGCAAAAACAGTTTCTGGGCGTACAGTTCCAATAATAAATCCATTTGTATAAAATTTGTCGTTAGCATACTCGTCAAAAAGAATAATATGAGCACCAGGATAATATTTATTTTCAAATTCAAAAATTTTGAATAATTCACTATTCAAATCTCCAGTGAATGAATCTGAAAGTACAACAAGTCTTGGAGGTAAACCTATTCTCATTTGAATTCCAATAGCATTACCAGTCAGCTCGTCATCTGGTTGAGAATTTGGATACCCAATTCCAATTATTTCAATACTATCACCCACTCTACCCTCGCACAATGGAGGGTTTTCTACCAAGTCCGTTGACACAGAATTAGGGCTTCTTTCACCCTCTTGAGAGGGATTTGGGGGAGTGATGTGCCCAAACGCAAAAGGTAAATCTCCTTTCCCGTCTTTAGTTTTGTTTCTTTCAAATCTCCATTCAACTTTGGAATTCGAAAATTGATGCTTGATGCTTAAAGCAGCTTGTTCCGGCTCAGCAAATGAATATTTAAAATAAAAAAATGGAGTAACTGTATCTTTGTAGTCCATTTGATTATCCGCAACTGCAGTTCTGGCTTTTGGATCCCAGTTTACAATTCTTACACCTTTGTAAATCCTTCCATCTTTGTACATTTCTACAAAAGTATCCAAAACAGTTTTTACAATATCCTCATCGAGGGTGAAAGTATCTCTATCGAAATCTGCAGAAAGTCCAATATTCTTTTCGTCGTTTCGAGCAATATTGATATTAGTCATAAAAAAATCCATCAATTCTGAATAGAAGTCTTCACGCTTCATGTCGAATTTATATCTTTTTTGTTTCTCTAAAACATCACGTACAAAAACTCCTTCGCCTTCCAACCCTGCATGATCTTTTCCTGGTAAAACCAAAACCTTCTTCCCATTCATTCTTTGGTAACGAGCCATTGCATCCATGTATGCATACCCAGAAATATTTCCAATGTGTGGACGTGCATATGCATTTGGTGGTGGACAAATTAAAGCCCAAGGTTGACGTTTGTCCTCTCTCATTCCTTCCACAGTCATAACTGTTTTAGTAGCAGGATTATATTCTGGTTTGTAAACACCAGATTCCAACCAATCTTTTAAAATTCGAGCTTCATGGTCTTTATGATTATAAGCACCTTCAGGTAGGGACATATTTTTTATTTAAAAATAAAAATAACTTCGAATATCGAAAAACGAAATTCGAAACAAATATAAAATTCAAATATCTAAACCTTTTCAGTTGATTTTCTTAATATAGCTCCAAATATCTTCATAAGTTCGGTTGCTTCTTTTTCTAAATCGTTTAACTGATCTTTATTTTTTTCGTCTTGATTCAACAATTTGGTCCACAAGATAGATTCTTTAGCTTCTTTTCTGCAAATCTTTATTCTCATAATAAAATCTTTCTTGATTAAAGCCTCATTAGCCTCTATATAGTTTGGGGCTATCGAGCCAGATGATCTAATTAGTTGCTTGCAATCATCAAAATTAACAGTGCTAATCTTAAAAGATTTTACAAAAAATCGAATCTTCTTAGCGTAATCAAAAGTCCTTGTTTCAAGATCATAAATTTTGTTATTTTGAATTTGTGACATTCGGATTTGTTTCGAATTTCGAAATTAGAATTTCGTATTTTTATTTAGGGACTCTTTTGAAGCGTTACCACCCTAATTTTACAACAGAAGTGTTGCAGCTCTTAATTGAACGCTATTACGGGCTACCCGAAAGATCTAGTAGATTAATTTCAATATGCTAAATACTGAACTCTAAACAAAATCTAATTATTAAACTCGAATATTTAAAACATTTAATAATTCGTATTTTGGATTTGTTTCGTATTTCGATATTCGTATTTCGAAATTAATTTTTCTTCTTTTCCCCTCACTTGCGTGATCTTGATAAGTGACTTAATCCTATCTTAAAGGGATTTATTGAATTATATAGTCTGTTTTAGTATGTTGCAAGTGTAATTATACAAAGGGTTGGAGAGATTCGTTATGTGCCTTTTCTTCTTCTTTCTTCCTTAATTCTTCAGCTAAGAACTGATTGGTCCCCCAAGAACGTACAATATCTTCAGTAATTGGAGTGGCTTGAATCCATAAAAATTTGAAAATCGACAATAAACTTTCTGCAAATGCAGAACTATTAATTTCCATACCCCAAACTTCGTTATTTACTGAGCAAGAAATTAACACTTTTGAACCAATAATTGTCATCCTTTGATACATTCTAAATATTGGGTTGTTAATCATTCTATATTCTCTAGCATTTAAATAATTCTTATCTCTTCCATATTGATAAGAAATTACATGCTTGCACCAATCACTTTCAGGAACAAGCTCTTGGGTTGGATAAAATTTCATCCCTGCATCCGTGCCCATATCGACATCGTTATTAGTATCTTTCTTTCCAAACACATCCATTGGCATTAAATTATCGAAAACATATCTTTGAATGTCTATGTCTTTATAGTTTTCACCAAAATAAGTTTTTTTAGCTCCATCAATTCCTGGGAAAAATTGAAAGTCTGCATTTGGCTCTTTTCCTAAAAATGAATTTTGAAGATAAGGAAGAATATCTACAACATCTACTTCCAGTGAATTAAGATCTTTGTGTTTACCTCTAATGATTTCACGCAATGTTGAAGGATTTTTAGCTTTAATTTTAGTTTGTTGTTTTGTAAACCCATCGCTTTGTTGAAGTTCCACTAAACCTTTATGGCTAAGGTTTAAAACAATATCGTAAACTGTGGTTCTTGGTATTTTAGTTAATTTAGAAAGCTCGTAAGGAGAAGTTTCTGGAAGTTTTAAAGCCTGAATATACACTTTGGCTTCATTTTCAGTTAATCCAAACTTTTTTAATACAGATATTGTGAAATCTTTATCTGCCATAACTTAGTATACTCTTGTCGGATATGACGGTCAAATTTCACGACGTTAATCAAAGGCTTGTCGACTATAGTCGTAAACGTCCGTCATTTTTGACTGTGAATTATTCCCATTATAAAATCATTAAATTCAGGTGTCACTAATCACCCACCCTGCCCTCCCTCAAGGGAGGGAAAGATTAATTCTTAATTTGTAATTTTTAATTAAATATAATGTGCACAACAGCGGTTAAAAAACTCGGAGATTCGTGGTTCTTAATAAAAACTAGGGATCCTGTTACATGGATGCAATGGGACGATGAAATTAAGCTTTTTAACGAAAAAGGTGTAGATAGTTTAAAGAAATATATAGTGCAAAATCCAGATCCAAATGCGGATGGATACTATGGGGGGATTAATGAAAAAGGTGTGGCTATAGTAGCTACATTTGTTCGAGTTACCCAAAATCAGATTTCGTATTTAAGAAAACCATACATCAGACTTATCTTAGAAGCAGAAACCGCCCAAGAAGCAGTTGAGATAATAAAATCGTTTAATCCTAAAATTGGAGGAAATATTTTTGTTGCAGACAAAAATGAATGCTATGGAATTGAAGCAATTCCAACTTCTTATTACGTCGAGAAAGTCGGTCGAATGGGTGTGAAAACTAATCACTTTCAGCATTTCAAAGAGAAAGATGCGGATATTGTTAGAGATCCGAGTTTATTGCAATGGTCAGAAACTCATTACAAAAGGGCTTTAGAGCTAATTAAACTTGCAGAAAACGAACAAGATTTAATGAATATTTTGAAAGATAGAAAAAATGCAGAAAAAGGTGAAGCTATTTGTACTACAGGAGCTGAAGATAAATGCTACACCTACTCTGCTTTTGTTTTCGATACTGCAGAAGCTAAAGCTTATTATTGCCAAGGAAATCCTTTGGAGCAGCCGTTTGAATTGTATCAATTTTAGCTTACAGATAAGTAGGAAAGTAGGTCAGTAGATAGTAAGTCAGACAGAAGTTGGTACAAGAAATTTCCAATTTCTTAGTTTCTAATATCTTAATATCCCAGTATCTTTATATCTTCTAACAATATATAACTAATAACATTTTTTCTGAGGCTGATTGCTGAGGGGAGAAAGTTGAGTGCTATTCACTATTTATTTCTTTTTCTCGTCTTTAACGAAACCAATAAATCCTACAATCTTCTCTATATCGGCAGATGTAAGATCCTCGTCTTGTTTTAGAAACGAAGTTAGATCTTTGTCTCTACTTGTTGTTTCGTCTTCTTGCATTAATTCGTACACAGGTACTTGGAAATAATCCGACATTTTTTGAAGAGCCACAACCGAAACTTTATATCCACCACTTTCAATTTGAGAAACTGTTACTCTGGATTTGTAACCCAAATAGTTTGCAAGGGTTTCTTGCGAAACTCCCTTGTCCATGCGTAGGTTACGGATCTTTTTTCCTAACGCTCTGTATATTTTTTGCTTTTTTCGTAAAGGCATAGACATAAATACTTGACTTTTTCTAACAGTAATTGTTACTATATTAATAACAGAAAATTATTAATTAAATACTATGTAGGCAAAGTCTTATTTATTAAAAGAATAACCTATATCTATTTTCGGCAGATCATTCTGATAAGTATTATAGCGAAAATTGCTTGAAAAAAACAGCAATCTAAGTGAATGTCTAGAAAAAATTAGATCGCTTACTCTAGTGGCTTGTCTCTTCTATGTCCCGAGCCTACGTATATAACTTGTAAATTTATGAATAAAAACAACAGATTAACAATAGCATTCGATATGTTGGGCACTTTAGTTGCAACCAATACATCTGAAGATCAACAAGCAATGATTTTTCTTATTAAACGCTTAAAAAAAGCTGGTCATAAAATAATTGTTTGGACTGGTGGATTCAAACAAGATGCAGAAAGAGCAGTTTTCGAGTTGGGTCTTAAAGATTTTGTAGATGAATGTATTGAAAAAGTAGAAGCTACAGAAATTCCTGATATAGCTTTCGACGACGATAAATTTACGTGTCAATTAGCTTCTAAAGCAACAATTTTAGTTTAATAATCTGCAATTTGGACTATGTAATTCATAAAAATGAATACTCTAATTTAGTAGAAAAAGGAATTGTTTCTATGAGATTAGTAAGGTATCTAGAGGATATTCAGAAAAGATTGTCTTGTATACTTCGAGAAGAAATAGAAAACAAATCGTTTACACTTAAAAATCACCCTGTTCTTACTAACGATAACATTAACTACTCCTATAATCTGAATTTCGTTGTTGAATCAGCCACCGAAGAATTAACAAAAGCTCTAGAACAACCTGAAAATATAGTTATTTGCATGGTAGACCCGGTGTAAATAAATCCTAAGCACCAAATCCTAAATCCGAAACCTGCCTGGCGACAGGCAATATTTAAATTATCAAAATCAGAATATTTGAAACATTTGGTATTTAACATTTTTGAATTTATTTCATATTTCGATATTCGATTTTCGAAATTGCTGACTAATCACTAACCACTATAACCTACAACCTGCCTATTGGCATGTGTCGTTAAATCTCCTACTCAAATTTAAGAAATCTGGGTCGTCTATTGTTCCGTTAACATTCACATCCTTTCTTCCGCATCTAGTAACATATGCTTCGGATCCAGTTAAACAGCCGTCGCCATACATCCGCATAAAATGAGAGAAGTCGATTAAGCCCACCAAATTACCACCATTGCGATCTAACGGGCCGCAAGCAGGCAATGTGGGCCGTCCAGGTGGTTGAATTACACCCGAACAATCACCAATAATCTGAGCGAATTCAGAATCGGAAATCTCGTTATAATCGAAATTAAGATCTGGATTAACCCCAAAGGAACTAAAAAGTAAGTATGCCTCTACTCTAGTATCTTGTTTTAAATTTGTAATTTCACTAGCTAATCTTTGCAATGCTTGTGCGTGAGGTACTCTTGCACCAGTCCAGTTTGGATTTCTTTCGGATTCAAACATTCCAATCTCAGTCATAATTATAGGCTTAGATATACCAATGCTAGCGAATTTTGTGCTGGCTCTATTTACAAAATCCGTTAAAGTTTGTCCTAATGGATATCCATTTAGATTATATCCATTTCCCCCTATTGCGTATAATTCATTAAATCTTGCACCATTATTGTTCATAACTGTTACAAAGTTTTCGAATTGTGGATGAGTTAAATTGAATACAGGTGAAATTAATTTAACATTAGTTAAATTGTTACTTCGAACACCAGAAATTACTGAGTTCATATATGTAGCAATTCTAGGTCCTATGGAATTTGCATCTCCTGGTGTTCCTCCCAACCATACTTCACCTTCTGGCTCATTTGGGCCTGCTATAGCATAGAATGTTCTACTTGGTCCAAGGGCTTCAGAAATTCTCCGAAGTAAACCTACATAATCTGCAGGATTGCTCCATGGACAGGAATCTCCTGTACAAATTCGCACAATTGGAGTCAATCCTTTGTCTATAGCATCTCGTATTGAATTAATTCTCCAGTTTATTTGGTTTTGATCGTTGTCTGTAAACATTTCCAATGTATATCCCATTTGAAAATTCCTAGCTTTTGTATTCAAATTGTATGCATTTACATCTGTAGTCCAAGGCCATGCATAGTTAATTCCGAGTTTTTTACAAACACTATCTCCAGGCCCTGCAGTAGATAAATCGTCCAATTCGCCATATTGGTCTGAATTAAGTTGAGATACGCTAAGCAATCGGAAGAATCCCACAGTTAATCCAATTACCAAAATGAAGAATACAAAAATTAAAAAACTTGTTTTAGGAGTACCCATAGGTAGTAGGAATCAATACGTTAGTTTACACTAAACAAGAAGTTTGTTGCATATCCAGAACAATTTTCACAGTTTCCTTATATTCCTAACTATCCTCTACTCTTCCCCTCTAATTTTAGAGTATCTGATTCGTCTCGATGCGAGCCTTTAGTTCCAACGTGTTTGTTACTAATTTGTGAACCATTTTTAATTACATGAACAAGAGCCATTGCATGTCCTCTTCCTAATTCAAAATCTTTCTTTAGCCAATCCACAATTATGTCTGCTTTTGTGCTGGGATTGTCATATCCTTTTTTTTTAGCCAAGGCAATAAATTCGTTTGGGGTTTTACCTGTTTTTTCTTCTATGTTGTCTAAATATGCTTGAAAAGACATGGTTTAATTAATAATTATACACCTACAAAACTCTTGTTTGTCATCACGAAAATTATTGTAACAGTATTGCAGCAATAAGCCTCTGAACATTCAATAGAGTCTCTTGAGAACACTTATCTTCAAACTCTATTTTCCTTGCTTTCCAATCTACATTCTTAACATGATCTGCAAGCACCGCACCTTTTATTTTATTTTTATTAATAAGTACTTCAAAGGGATATCCTTTAACTTTGCTAGTTATTGGACAAGCAATCAGTAATCCAAAGTGGTTATATTTCTGGGATGATAGAACTTGCACAGGTCGTCTACCACTCTGCTCTTTTCCTGCTCTTGGATTGAAGTTTAACCAAACAATATCTCCTTTTTCTGGAATATATTTCTTTACCATATCTCTTTGCCTTTAGGTGCATCATCAATAATCCATTCAGATTCGGGTTTATTACTATCATTTACTTGAGCCACTAAACTATCCAAATCTACTTGATTAGATAAATTTTCTAAATTTATAGGTTCGATAATAATTTTGTTATTTTTGCTTTTTATTTTAATCTTAGAGCCAGCTTTTAAATTAAACTCTTGTTTAAAATCGTTAGGAAGTCTAATCCCAAGGCTGTTACCCCATTTATTAACAGAAATTATCATAAATATGAATGTATATACTTAATTATACAGTGATCATTGTGAAAATCAAGAAATTAAAAAAAGGCTCCCTTTCAGGAGCCTTTTAAAGTTTATAAATCGAAGATACTACGCTGCTTGAGGTAGCTTTTCTGTAGTTTTAAATTTAATATTTACAACTGCTTCCAATTTGTCTACTAAAGATAATATATCAGCATTTCCTTCAGCATTTTCTCTTAATTCATTTATTGCTTGCATGGCAATCTCTATAGAAGATGCATTTTCAACAGCTGTTAATGTATTAGAAATATTTCTTAGAACTAAAGGATCGGAAATGTTAGCAAGTAATTTAGTTATTACAAAAATTAAAGTTAGACTAATTTTATTAGCTAACTGTTCCATTTGCTCTGATACAGCTATTGTAGCTTTTTCGACTTTTTGTGAAGCTATATTAGCAATATTTTGTACATTATAGTTTTCTTCCATGTAGTCTTCAAAACGGGGATCAAATTTTACTCTATGTTTTATTTCGGCTTCTATATTTGTTGCTCTTACTAGTTCAAGTTCTTCTGAAGTAGCTTCTGTTGTAAGCGAATATTTGCTGACTAAATCCATTAATCCAGTATTCTCGATTAAAGCTTGTTTGAAGTAAGAATCTTCATCAGTGGATATTATTGTAGCAAAGTATTTTAATATAATTTCAGTGTCTTTAGTGCTTAATTCATAAGATAAATCTTTCCAATTTGTAACGTCACCTAGAGCTCTGATTAATTCATGCTGTACTAGTCTTAGAGAATCTTTAATGATTTGAGAATTACTTGAATCCTCTAAATTTTATTTCTTAAACACAGCTGAAATCCATTTGTGGCTTCTTTGAACATGGTCTAGCTTAACTAATTTTAAACCCACCTTCTCTGCTCTTCTTGTTAGCTCTTCTGCATCGAACATATGATAAAAACGCTCTAATTTCCCGTAGGCTTTGTGTTCTTGGTCGACAAATTCTCCTTTACCTTCTCGCACAATAATGTAGAAGATCCCATCGTCTACTAAAGCATCTGCAATTTTTTTAAAGACTTTGTTTAAATTTTCTCTAGCAATATGGTGAATTGAATCTCTGGCCCAAATACCTTTAAATTTGTTCTTACCAATATCGTATTTGACAATATCTGCATGAATTATATCTACATTAGGATTTTCAAATTTTGCTATTTCTGCCATCCGTTTAGAAATTTCTACACCCGATACTGCATATTTTTCTGATAGATATGCGGCATCGAATCCTGGTCCACAGCCAATATCCAAAACTTGAGCAGGTGGATTTACCATTTTAATAAATTCATCTAACTGTTCTTTAGCAACTAATTTATTCGAAAGATGAGCATGATAACTTTGTGCGTGCTGATTGTATGTATCGATAATCATTTTCTGACTTGGAGAAAGCATGAATGCAGCCTCTTCTCCTTCGAACTTTTTTAATTTACTTCTATCCAATTTTCTTTCGTGATCTGTAATGGTATTTAACAATTCTTCTGGAGTTTTTGCATAGTACAGCACAGCTAGTTCCTTCTCGTCTATGTACATATTTTTTTTGAAAGCTTCAATTAACTCCATCCAAAAATCCCCATATAAAATAACAGGCTTGTGAAGGCCATAGTAAAGTTTTGCTAAGCACCAAACTAATCCAAATTCTGAAACTGTTCCAGTTCCACCTTTACAAATAACGTAGGCATCACCTTCTTCAATAAGCCCAAATGTTCGGGTGACATAATTAGACTGTGCAGAAGATTCATCCGCAATGTTTGCTAAATTTTTACCCTCAAAATAAGTAGCAAGTTTAGGTTCCCAATATATTGCGACAGTGTCGCCATTAACCTCCTCTGCTCCATCCGTCGCAGCTTTCATTAATCCTGGTCCTCCTCCGTCAACTATCGTGTATCCTGCTTGCGCTAGATGTTTTGCTGCATTGTAGACCTGAGTGTAAAGTTCATCGCCTTCTGGAATTGCAGAATCTCCAAAGAAAGTAATTTTATTAATAATTCTATCCGCATGGATATCTGCAGTCTGCTTCTTTTTAGGCAACTCTTCTTTTTTTGGTAGTTCTACGTTTGCGGGCAAGTATGTACATTAAAGATTAAAAATTACAAATTAAAAATGCATTAATCTGTATAAATATAATACAGTAAGTGAGGAAATATCGAAATACTAATATCGAAATTCGAAGCAAATTCAAATTTTTTCCAAAACAGAAAAAATTTAATTTTTGAAATGTGTTTTGTCTTTAGTTTTGATTTTTTGGATATTTAGAATTTTCTCTAGCTCAATTAATGACTCTTTTACATCTGCAGACTTGCTAAAATAAGAACCTACGCTCACTCTTTTAATTGGAAATTCTTTAATTAATTTAGCACTTTCTATGTTTACAGAGCCGTCTACGCTTATTGTACCTCTGTATCCCTCTTTTTTAAGAGTTACTACTCTTTCTAAAACTACTGGCAGGAAAGGATTTCTTTGTTTCCCTGTTTTAACTGTCATTAATTGAACTTCTAGGAAATTATTGTAAAAATCTATTTCTCTCAGAACAGAATCTGCCTTGATAGCAATTGCTAATTTCGATTTATCGAAACCTTCTATATTCAGTAAATCGCTTTCTGATTCTTGGTGAATAAAGAATTTATTTATTTTTTCAGCACTCAGGTTGTCTCTAATTTCGTACATTAGTTGCTCGGGTTTATTTGCCATTATATGAAAATTAAATTTGCACTCTACTCTACTCTCTTTAATCAATTGGCATGCTTCTATTGGAGTTACTGTTACATCACCGTAGAACTCGTCATCTTCGATATTTATATCGACATCTATAATTTCGAAATGTTGTGAGTATTCTTTTAGCTCTCTTGTAAATTCATCTTTAGAATTAGTTAGTATTGCTGGGCAGACTTGAATCATAAATTTGAAATTAATAGGTTTTAAATATTATATCCTATTATTTCAAGCGTTACTTGTTTCACGTAAAAGGAGAGTTTACTCTCTTTCAAGTGTCGAAGAGGTACACCTTTCACGTGGAAGGAGCCCTAATAGCTAGCAACTGGCATCTGGCGTCAAGCACTTAGCACATGAATCATCAAAAGTGCATAGGTGTATTATTGGAAATTAAGATTGTAAATTTCTAAGGGTTATCATTTGGCCAGAAGCCAGAAGCTAGATGCTAGCAGCTACTTTCGGAAATTTCTTAAATTCTTTTAAATATTTATCCAAATCGTCCTCTTTCCAAATATTTTTTGGATTTTTTACATAAGAAAGAAATAGTTTACCTTCCAAATGATCTTGTTCATGAAGAATTAAGTGGGCAAAGAAGTTTTTTGCAGTTAGTTTGTTTTTGTTTCCATTTAAATCTAGATATTCAATTTCAGCTACTTTGCTTCTTTCAACAGGGCCAAAGAGCCTATTATCATCTGAGCTTATGGACATGCAGCCTTCCCATTCAGATGTTGTTTCCTTAGATTGTTTAATAATCTTAGGGTTTATTAGAACTTCCCATTGATCTACACCACCCTTCTCTATTGTTTCTAAGTCTACTCTTTTAACCACATACATCCTCTTTAATACTCCTAATTGGACAGTAGAAAGCCCGGCTGCTTCTTCTTTGTGTTTTAAACATGTTTCTAATAGATCTTTAGCTAAATCCTGTATTTCTTTTGAGGGTATTTCATCGGGACGTATGGCTTCTGATACTTGATTTAATCTTGGATCTCCTAATTGAATTATTTGTTTAATCATAATGTAAAGTTTAGCTAAAATAATTATAACTTATTTCTTGTATATTGAAACTGGGTAGTAATTATAAAATTTTTAATCTATTCCAGGTGTACCTTAAGGTATTTTTTCACAAGATGGATTTAGGTATATGAATAAGGCCTATAGGTTTGTCAAGAGAGGACGGAAGTGAACACTGGTAAGGAGATTAGATTTGATGCTAACAACGACGAACGTGAAACTATTTAGGATAGTATTATGAGTATTAAAGATTTTGAAGCCTTAGTATTTTAGCCTTTGTAGCTCAGTGTATTGACATTAAGGTGCTGGATTAATAAACTATACTTGTAATCATAACTATTGGCCAATAGGAAGATAACATTGTATTTTTTATTTACTAACTATGAATAAGTCTGATTTAGTAGACTATATCGCTAACAAGACAGGTCTAACAAAGAAAGATGCTACAAATGCATTGAATGCTATGGTCGACGCAGTTATGGAAACAGTAAAAGGAAAAAAAGCTGTAACTTTAACAAACTTCGGTACATTTCTTTCAGTACATAGAGCAGCTACTGTTAAAAGAAATCCTAAAACTGGTACTCCAGTTAACGTACCTGCTAAGGATGTTCCAAGATTCAGACCAGGAAAAGCATTCAAAGATGCTGTTGCATAATTTGAATTACTAAAATTCTAATTGCATACAATCCCTGTGCCGCAAGGTGCAGGGATTTCTATTTAAGCATAAAAATGCAAATTCCAAATACCAAAGCAGGCCGACAATAACTAACTATTATTAATAAATTTTCAAGATCTAATTTCTAAACAGGCAATAAAGTTTGAAAATTAAAAATTAGAAATTGAAAATTATGTGCTAGCTTTCATATCAACAACCTTAAATTGCACGGAAGTGTTGTTATTCCAAGTATTTGTTTCTAAATATCCTGCTACATCTATCACCTGCGAATTTGAAAGTAGAGATGAGTAGTTTGAAGCATTTTCAAAATGAATAGAATTCAACATGTTATTTTCTGAATCTGAAATTAACATTTTCACGTGTTTGCGATCCGATCCTAAAAAATTGTAATTCAATAAATTTAAATTATGTAAACTAATTAAAGGTTGTGAGTTGTGTGATCCAAAAGGCTCCATTCTAAAAAGTTCACTTGCATTTTCTAAACCACAGTCAGGAACTTCGCACATAGCATCTATATAAAGTTTTTTTTCTAAATCTTCATTTTTTATTAAATTTTCTGCAATAAGAGATAGTTCATCACGAAAAGCTTCTGCATTAGAAGAGGGTAGAGTGAATCCAGCTGCTTGGCTATGACCGCCAAATTTAGTTAAATGGCTCGAAAGTTGTTTTAAACTATCAGAAATATTAAATCCTTCAATACTTCTTGCAGAACCTTTAATGTAGTCTTTATTTCTAGAAGCAACTAAAACAGGTCGATTGTACTTTTGAGTTAGCTTGCCCGCAATCAACCCTACTATTCCTTCTGGCCATTCATCTCCATAAATAAAATAAATCTTCCTATTTCCTTGTTTTATAACTTCAGCCTCTGCTAATTGAAGAAATTTTTGAGTTAATTTTTGCCTTTCAGTATTCAGCGTATGTAGTTCATTTGCCAAACCTAGTGCAGCAGATTCGTTCTGAGTGGCTAATAATCGTACTGCATTCATTGCATGGCTAATCCTACCCGAAGCGTTCAATCTAGGCCCAATTACATAGCCAAAATGATATGATTTAACTTCATCTGGTTTAATTCCAGATGTCGTTAAAATTGATTGTAAACCTACATTTTTAGTTTTTCTAATTGCATCCAAGCCTAAACTTACAATTGTTCTGTTTTCTTCCTGTAAAGGCATAACATCGCACACCGTTCCCAATGCAACCAGCTCTATATATTTGTCTATTTCAAATTTTATTCCCATTTCTTTGGCAATAGCCCAACATGTTTTCCATGAAACATATGCACCGCAAACTTCTTTGCTAGGATAATTTGTATTCAAACAAGGGTGAACAACTGCTTTAGCAAATTTGGAAACTGCAAACTCTCCAACTTTTTGAATTAATTCTTTTTCATCTTGAACTTTCTCATCATCTACAGAGAGTAGAGAATGATGGTCGGTTATTACAAAATCTATTTTATCTTTATATTTCGCAACAATTTTGTAATCTTTAATTCCACAGTCGACCGTAATAATAACGCTTCCACCTTGTTCAATAATATTATTAATTGAATCTTCGCTTAATCCGTAACCTTCATCGAACCTGCTTGGTATGTAGGGCAGAGCATCTGCACCCGCTATTCGATATAGAAAGTCCCACATGATTGTAGTCGCAGTTATTCCATCTACATCGAAATCTCCATGAATAAATATTTTTTTCTTAGCTTTAATAGCAGATGCAATGAATTTAGCAGCATCTTTAGCTCCATAAAGTTCTTCAGGAGGGACAATATCATTCACTGAGGGTTTGAAATATTTATCTGTATTTGCAATTCCCCTTTTCTGTAGAATTCGTTCAATAAGGGAACCTTCGTTTTTTGTGTCTGGCAAAATCCACTTCATATAGCTGTTAGCATTTAGCGGTTAGCAGTTAGTTAAGAAAATTAGATATTGATTTTAAGCAATATTATACCCTTTTGTTAGAATTGAGTGTTTGTTAAGACTAAAAGCTAAGTGCTAATAGCTAACTGCTATTTAGTCTTTTTTATACCAAACTTTAGCTTTTTTTAATGCAAATAATCCAATCATTGAGAGTAGTAAAACAACAAATACAATTTTTAAAATATTAATAATCAAGTTCATATTCTTTTTGGAATTAAAATCCTCTGTTAAAGGAAGGATTTCGCCATTTGAATTCGATGCGAAATTCTTCCGAACTGTTGCTACAACATTAGCATCTGCGCCGAAAGCCTGTGCTTTCCCATAAATTTCAGTAACTCCTGTAGTTATAGGTACAACTTCTACTGGCAATGTATAAACTCCACCTTTTTTTACTGCTAAAGTTAAGTTCAACTGAGCTTCGTTTACTGCGTTGCTAACGCCTTTAATTGTCCAAGTAACTCTAATTCTGTCTGAATCTATATTAGATTTAAGAATCATTTCGAATTTTGCAATTTTGCTCGAGGGATCTTGAGTATATTGTTTAAATTCAGCTCTTAAAGCTTGAACATCTGTAATTTCTGCTGGTCTATCTTCTTCAAAAAGTTTATCTTCTTCTGTGTCTGTAAGTGGATCAGTGCTTTCAGCTTCTTGAGCGAAAGCAGGGGAGAGCAGAGATACAAAAATTAAAAGTAGTATAAATAAGTTTGAAAATAGGTTTTGCATAGAAGTTCAATATTAAGATACTTAGATATTAGGACATCTAAATGAATGAAGCAAGTTAGTATACGAATGAATACGTGCCGATGTTGGTTAATTCGATATAATTATTTTCTATTCTGTAAATGCATCTTAAGTCATGTTTTACTGAAAAGGCACAAAGACCAGTATGTTTGCCAAATAGTTTGTGATTTCTTAAGGTTGGGTTGTTTGGATTTTCTAAAAATTCTAGATATTTCTTCTTGAATAGCTCCCTATCTTTAGCATTCAGTCGTGAATAAGCTTTTTTAAATTTTTTTGATCTTTTAGTCTGTAGTTGGATCATCTAAATCTTTAAAAAATTCATCAACAGAATTAAAAGTTTTATATTCTCCTCGCTTAAATTCTTCTATGCTTTGCTGAGTTTCTAAATCAAAAATTTCATTTTTTAACCGAGCATTCTCTTTTTGAAGGTTGTCGTATTTATTTGCATCTACAAGAACCGTTCCAATAGTATTGTTATCTGTAATCCAGACCTCTTTGTTTTTGTCTTGGACAAAGGCTATTGTCTTTGCAAGATTCTCACGTAGCTTACTTTTCGATATTATATTAGGCTTTCTCATATTTCTTTGTACCAATTAGAGTACTTTAGATTGTACGTTATCTGGTACGTAGAGTCAAAGAGTTGTGGGTTAAGAGTTGAGGGTAGTGTAATGTACGATCAAATTTTTACTACCCTAAACCCTAAATTCTAAATTCGAAATTCCAAATTCTAAAACCCCAAACTTTAAACTCATAACCTCTTTTTTGCATTAATGATATAATTATTAAGAGATTTTTATCTTTTACGTTTTAAGTTTTATGTACTTTGATCCTTTATACATCATTTTTGCACTGCCTGGATTACTCCTTGGTTTAGGTGCCCAATTATTCTTATGGTATGCATATGGAAGATATTCAAAAGTTAGAGCTGGGAGTGGTTTAACAGGAATGCAAGCTGCGGAACTTTTGAATACTAACGAAAATTTTGGAGTTAGTTTTATGACTACACCTGGAAAACTTAACGATCATTTTAATCCATCAAGTCATACTGTTAATTTATCGTCGGACAATGCTGTGAATAGTTCTATTGCAAATATTGCAGTAGTAGCTCATGAGTTCGGACATGTTCAGCAAAAAACCCAAGCATCTGCACTTTTTGCTTTTAGAAACTTTTTAGTACCTACTGTAAATATTGGTTCGACTGTAGGTTATCTTTTTATATTGATAGGAATTGGAATTTCAGCAACTGGGCTAGCATGGCTTGGAGTGGCTCTATTTTCTCTTACAACAGTGTTTAGTTTGCTTACACTCCCAATTGAATTAGATGCTAGTAGAAGAGGCTTAAATCTAATTAAGGAGCATAATTTAATTGCCGCAGAGCAAATGGGAGGGGCAAGAACTGTTTTAACAGCTGCTGCTTTAACTTACTTTGCCGGATTAGTTGCTTCATTAGGTCAGCTGCTTTACTTTGTGATGATGGTTCAAGGAAGGAGTAAAGATTAAACCAAATTTTCAATTTGAAAATTCCAAAAAAATAAATTCCAAATATCAAACAATATTTAAATTAAAATTGATAATTATTACTTTGGAACTTAAATAGTCATTTTGTTTTCCAAATAACCAATTACTAATAACGCATAACTTTCTGTCCTTGACTGACCAATCTTTCTGTTCCATAATGCATCAATTTAACAATTCATTACTATGAAAAAAGTAGTTGCAGGTTCTTTTGTTGTAATCGCTTTTTCTTTATTCAGCTTATTAGTATCGAATGTGTATGCGCAAGGAAGTTTAACTTATGGAACTTCAAGTTTGGCTTCTCAAGCTAATTTAAGTCAAAATACTGTATTAACAGGAGTATGCACAAATAATACCGGAGGAACTGTAAGTAATGTTGCATTGAGTTATTCATCTTCTTTAGCGAGTGGAGGAGACCCGTTGGCATATTCAGGAGCGCCTTTGTATCCTTCAAGTGCAACTTTAAATGGAGTAACTGTAGAAGTAAATATGGCTTCTCCTTTCATGTATAATATTGCAAACTACTATAGCGGAACGCCTTTAGAGTTATCTGCAGGGCAATCTGCAACATATGCTGTAACTTTATCTCAACTCGCACAAGTTCAAAATGGAGATGTAATTAGCGTTACAGTTAGTTGCACTTCAGACGAAGCATTTTCAAATGAAGCAAATCATACTGTAACTATCGGCACTACTCCAACACCTACACCTCAGCCAACACCTGCACCTACACCAGAACCAGAAGAAATTCCTGATGAAGAAGTTGAAGAACCTGAAGATGAACCTATTGCTTTAGCAAAAGTCTTTGCCGAAAGTTCATTAACAACAGATTTGGATAGCGTATCCAATTTATCTGCAGTGAATAATTTTATTTTAGATATTGAAGATGTTGGGCAAATTAGATTTTTGGAAGCTATAGATTTTACAGATGAAGAATTGGTTGTAATGTTAGCTAAGTTAGATTTGTATGTAATTATGGACAATGGTTCAGTAGAAATAGTGAGTGAAGATATTCCTCAGTTTAATGTTCCCGCAAAAATTACTTTAAGAAATTTAAATTTAGATACAGATAATCAAATTATTATTTTAAGAGATGGAAAACCTGCAAAAAGTTTTGTTTCAAATATCGACTACGACGAAGAAGACGATGTTCTAACCTTCAATGTAACAGGATTTTCTAAATATGAAGTTGATAATACAGAACCTATAGAAGTTGAAGAAGCAGAAGTAGAGGAGGAGGAAGCAGATAACACTTTGTTGTTTGTGGGAATAGCTCTTATGTTAGGAGTAGTAGTAGCAGGTGGAACTGCTTATTATATTAAGAAGCAAAAACAAAATGCAGCGAAAGTTGGAACTAAAGAAGTAGAAACTAAAGAAACTGTTGTTTCTAAAGATGCAATGGACGATCTTAAGGTAGAGAGTGTAGTGAAAAGTGAGGTTGCATCAGACCATCCGTTGGAAACTCCAGATTCTGTAGAAGAATAATCGAAAAATTATAATGAATGAACATAAATTATGCCGCGGTTTCACCGCGGCATAATTACTTACTGTTGACAAATTAGCTTGTCAATAATATAGTCTTTTACTTAAAATTTATGACTATAGACGAAATTGAAGAATTTGCGTCTAGATGGCAAGTGGCTAAAGCTTTAAATGAAGGTAGAACACAGCGTGAAATTGCAAAAGATACAGGCGTTAGCATTACCACTGTTACCCGAGTTAACCAATGGTTAAAACGAGGAATGGGCGGTTATAAATTAGTATTGAAAAAACTATCGGTTCCCGAGACGCAAAATCCTGTCTGCTCTAAAAATACGACAGGCAAGCTTGGTTCTCTACAAACCTCTAAAGCTCTCCATCATCACCCTCATCGAGGGTAGATATTTTACTCCCAGAACGTCATGCTGAGATTAGTCAAAGCTGCGTCAAAGGGAACAAACAATCACACCCTCCAATTTATTGGAGGTTTTTTTATTTTTTAGAGATCTAAGTGCTATGGCGAGTGTAGCTTAATGGTTAAAGTTTCTGTTTGTGGAACAGAAGACTGCGGGTTCGAATCCCGTCACTCGCCCATTAATTATTAAATTTAATGTTATGAATATGATTCAAATGCCAAAACAACCAAATATAGATTCTGTTTTAAACGAATTAGTCGGAATGTCTAATATTTTAAATTCAGAAGCTCAAAAGAACATTTTGCTCGCAACGGGTGCTATAAATTCGGAAAGTGAATTTACACCAAATACCTATGTAGAGTTTTTATATAAAACATTACAAAATCAATTAGAACAATTCGATAGACCCAGGATTTGCATGTTTATTTGTCCTAAATTAGATGCAACAAATATGCAGGAACCCTCTAATTTGGTACCTACAGAATTGAGTGTAAATAGTGTTAACGGTCAGCAGGCAGATATTTTTGCATCAAGAATTCCTAAATTATTTCAAATGATGCAAATATTTCTAGAAGCTGACTCTCCCCATTGAATTAACTTTAATTATAGGAGATAGCGACTTTGCTCCAAATATAGGATACAACTGGGGAGCAATAGAGGCTGCAATAAATAATGGGGCTAAAATGGGAGCTTTTAGTGAGGAAATATATGCTTTGAGAGTGGAGAAGTATAAGAAATATTTCGTAGATTTTCTTAATGCAAACAGATTTCAAAATAACCAGGAGTTATTTAGAGCCTTTAGCTCAGAAGAAACTTTGTTTCAAAGAAGCATTAGGGTAATGTCGTTATATGAACTATACAAAGAAGGGAGAGTACCTTATTCTGAGGATTTTTCTTTCAACAAAACTGTTTTAGAAGAAGAAGCACTTCTTAAATTTAAATATTTTCAGGAGCAAACGGATAAGTATGATCCTGAATTTTTTAAACTAATTACAAAAGAGCAAATTAGGGAGATAACAGTGGCAAAGTTTCGTTCGTATCGTGATCAAGGTAAATTAATTCAACAACTTGGAGGTATTTTACTAGCCGATGAATTACCGCCAATAGTAAAAGCTGAAATGTATGGCAATCAGCTCTTAATTATGTGGCCTTGGATTAGGAAGGAAGCGTCAGAAAGAAATCCTGAGTACAATGGTGCTAAACCGCCTAAAGTAAAATTAGTTGCTCCAATGATAGATTAAAATGATAAAATCTAAACAATATGAACAAAATATCAAATTTACCACCAAAAGGAACAAAAGACTGGTTTCCTGAAGAGTTTGCTGTGCGTAAATATATTTTCGACACTTGGAGAAAAGTTTGCTTGTCTTTTGGATACGAAGAATATTTAACACCAATAATAGAAAGCGCAGAGATATATAAAGCTAAATCTGGTGAGGATGTGGGAGGAAAAGAGCTTACCGTGTTTCAAGATAGAGCTGGAAGAGAATTAGCAATAAGACCAGAAATGACACCTTCTGTAACAAGAATGATTACACAAATTTACCAAGATACACCTAAACCAATAAGGTATTTTTCAATTGCGAATTTTTTTAGAAACGAAAAACCACAAAAGGGGAGAAACAGAGAATTCTGGCAATTAAATGCAGACATCTTTGGAAGCGGCTCTATAAATGCAGATATCGAAATTATTCAATTAGCAATAGAGATAATGAAAGCTTTCGGTGCTACAAAAGATAAATTTGTTGTGTATATTAACGACAGGGAGTTAATATCCGATGTCGTAACAAAATTCCTGCAAATACCAGAAGAAAATAAAATTGAAGCAATTAGATTAATTGATAAATTTGGAAAACTTTCAAACACTGAATTTGTTACCCAACTAAAGCTATTGGGAGCATCGACTGAAGACGAAACTTTATTTGTTCGGTACTTTCAAAAAGATGAAACATGTTTACAGTACGTATACAAAAATTATTTAGAAGGTTCTGAAAGCTGGAAAAGAACAAAAGAGATATTTGAAAGATTAAAAAAAATGGGTTATGAGGATTTTGTAACGTACAATCCTTCTATGGTAAGAGGATTCGATTATTACGATGGTATGGTTTTCGAGGTTTACGATCGAAGAGATTTAACAAAAGATATAGTAGGAGATGAAGGAATTTATAGATCTTTATTCGGAGGTGGAAGATACAATGGATTAGCTTCGATCTTTGGTTCACAGAGCTTTCCGGCAGTGGGATTTGCTCCAGGAGATGAGACCACTAAATTGTTTCTGGAATCTTGGAACTTGTTAGAGCAATTACAAATTACAAATTACAAATTACAAATTTATATCCCCTTGTTGTCAGATAATTTAGTAAATGATGTCATGGCCTTAGCACAGAAACTAAGAGATGGAGGAAAAGAAATTATAACTGGTCTTGAAGTTCAAAAGATCGGTAAAGCCTTGGAATTCGCGGACAAGAAAATTTTTGGAACAGTTGCTATTTTAGGTGAAAACGAAAAGAGTAGAGGGGTTTATAAATTGAAGAATATGGAAAGTGGAGAGGAGGAAGAAATTCAAATGTGAAAATTTGCGAATGTGCGAATATGCAAATTAGTAATCTCTAATTATTAATTTCTATAAAATGAAAAAAGCAGTTGGGTTAATTATTGAAAATGAAGAAGGTCAAATTTTGCTTGGTAGAAGAAATTTAAATGAACCAGAAAATCCTGCAACTCGAGAAGCAATGGAGAAAATTGGAGCAGAGATTAAAGATTTAGAGTTAGTCAGGATTTATTGAGGGGAAGGGCATTCGCATGAAGTTAGGCTTTTTAAATGTAAAATTGTTAATGAACCTTTTATTAAAGCTCCAGAAGAAATTTCAGAATTGAAATGGTTTTCAAAAAACGAGCTTAAAGATGTAAATTTGGCAGAATATGCAAAGGATGATTTTGTTTTTTTAGGGTGGATTTAGGAAATAACTTAATTTGAAAATGTGCGTATGTGCCAATATTGTTTACTATCTTGTCTCTTATATCTTGTTTCCTATTTCTACTATGAACTGTATAATTAACTATGGCAGAAGAAAGTAAAAAAGAAAATAGTAAGTCAGTAGGTCAGGATTCAGGCAGTAGTAAAGAAGATACGGAAATTGAATTAATTGAAAAACGTTCTAAACAAATCATTTCTAAACTAGATAAATTAGTTTCTTACAAACATAATTTTCTAAGAGGAATTGTTGGAGGCATTGGGACTGCGATAGGGGCAACTCTAATCGCCGGTGTAATTGTAGCCGTCTTTGCAGCATTTGTAGATACAGTAGATGAATTCCCTTTGATAAATGATATTATAGAATCCACTCATTTAAACGATTTAAATTCAAGTGAAGCAGCTGAATAACTAATAAAAACTATATATTTTCAAAATTGCCACTTGCTAATTTCAAATCCAATTCATAGTTAAATCTATAGCCTATTTCCCAATGATTTTCTAAAAATTCATACCCTCTTCCAGGAAAAAATTCCTCAATTCTTAATCGTATGCATCTTATCCTAATCACAATCATATTATCTGTAGCTGGTGTATCCATCCATTTATTCCATATCTTATAACACAAAAACAATCTACTAAATCCCTTAAAGGAATAGGAAATTCACAAGACTGCAATAATCTTAAAATTATATATTCGTTTTTGCTGAAAAGAATAGGTCGACCCCCTATTAAAATTGATAAGTGGCTTTTTTTAGTTTCCAATTCACTTTGTGCTACATTATTAGCAATTTCCCATAATCTTTCATCTGGGAACCAATCTATTGGCCGATCATCTATTAAAGTTTGTTCGTATACTACGCTCATATTGACGTTTGTAAAGCTTCGTATTTTACACTCAAGGCGTTGTTTTGTGAAGACTTTATAAGGTGTTTGATCAATCGTTTGAAGGTATAAGTTCAATATCCCAAGGTATGTAAGGCTGAAGTTCGTTGTAAAGATCCAATAATTCTTGCGTTCTAAAATAGCTAATTATGTATGCCATCCTTTCAAACTGACATCGTGGAATTCCGCATAGTTGAGCAGCAAAGTTATCTGGAAACAATAAATCTTAGATTCTAAAAATCATATCCAAACTGTTTATAGCATTTTGTAGATTGAAATAACATTCAACCTCTCCACGTTGAAAGTTAGTGTATGCAGCTTCTAACGAATTTAAAGCTGTTCGAAATGGTCCACGAATATAGTTATCTGGTTCACCGAAATTAAGATTTTCTAACTTCCCAGTACTGTCTTCATTCGTAAAGCTCTTTTGATTATTTTCATCAAATTCGTAAGTCATAGTTGAAATTTGATTGTTATTTTTTACCACGAAAATAGAGCCTACAGCTGAATTATTTACTAACTCTTTACAAAGCAGGATTGTTAGCTGGATAAGGTATAATTTACCATGCATAAATACGAATTCAAACCTGAAAATTATAAAAATGAGCTTTTGGCAATCTTTGAAGAATTGAGTGGGAAGCTTGTGTCCAATGAATTTAAAAGTTCAAAAGATATAGATAAAACTTTAAAAAAGTATCCAAAAGATAAATCTGAGATTTTCTCTAGGGATAAGCTAATAGCGGGGTTTAAGTGGTTAAGTCATGAGAATTTATTAAAAGAGAATGAAATTTCTAATTTTCAATTTCTAATTTCTAAACTGAAATTGAAACCAATGCGTACGGAATCTGGCGTAACAACAGTCACCGTGCTTACTAAGCCATACTTCTGTCCAGGGAATTGTGTGTTTTGTCCAAACGATGTTCGAATGCCTAAAAGTTATATTGCTACAGAGCCAGGTGCGCAAAGGGCATTGGCAAACAGATTTAGCCCCTATCTTCAAACTTGGAATAGACTCCAAGCTATTAAAAACATTGGCCATCCAACAAATAAAATTGAACTTTTAGTTTTGGGAGGAACGTGGTCGAGCTATCCAGAGAAATATCAAGTTTGGTTTATTAAGGAATGCTTTAGGGCAATGAATGAGTTCAGAGCGGACGAAAATTCCAAATATCAAGCATCAAATTCCAAAGAACATAGGTTCAAACACGAAGGTTCAGAGATTAATATTAAAGAGTATTTAAAAACAGACTATAACGATTCGCTTCGTCGAAAACTGGGCAAAAGAACGTATAACACTTTAGTTAAAACTGAAGAATTCAAAAAAGATTTTGAAGATGAATATGTTGTTAAAGATCCGTCTGTGGGATTGAATTTTAGAGAAGCAAATATTGCATCTGAAGAGGAATGGAATGAATTGTTTAAACTTCAGGATGAGAATTCCAGAGGTGTTGTCCGTTGTGTCGGACTAGTTTTAGAAACACGACCAGATTCAATTATAGAAAAAGAAGCATTGCGATTAAGAAAACTTGGAGCAACAAAGATTCAATTAGGAATTCAAACTTTAAACGACAACATCAGCCGCTTAAATAAAAGAGGAGAAGGATTGAGAGAAACTTCTAAAGCATTTAGATTGCTAAGACTTGCGGGGTTTAAAATTCATGCACATATTATGCCTAATTTGCTTGGAGCTACTCCAGAGATAGATATGGAGGTGTGGCAAAATTTATTTACTCTTTTAGAATACAAACCAGATGAGGTTAAGATTTATCCAACTTCGGTAATCAAAAACACAGAGCTTTATGAGCGGTATCAAAAAGGTGAATATAGCCCCTATACCACGAATGAACTCATCGATTTGATAGCATTTATGATGTCTGCAACTCCAGAATATTGTCGTCTAACAAGGATTATTAGAGATATTCCTTCAACAGAAATTGAAGTTGGGAATAAAACAACTAATTTGCGTGAGGTTGTTGAATGGAAATTGAAGAAAGAAGGATTGCCAAATCCCAATATTAGAGCTAGGGAAATTAAAAATAAAAAAGTTACTATGGACGACTTGTCATTGGACATTTTAGAGTATGAAACAGACGTTACTACAGAATGTTTTTTGCAATATATTACTTCTACACGTCAGATTGCGGGGTTTTTGAGATTAAGTCTTCCTAAAGTAATTAACAATGAAGAATTAAAAATTAATAATGAGACCTCACCCCGACCCTCTCCTATAGGAGAGGGGGAAGCACTTATGGTGAGTGAGGTCGTGTCTCAAGATATTTCTGCCTATCATAATCCAATAACTAGTGAGCTAGATAATTGTGCAATGATTCGTGAGATTCATGTTTATGGACCGAGTTTGCAATTGTCAAAAGGGTCTGAAGGGGAAGCACAGCATTTGGGTTTAGGTACAAAACTAATTGAAAAAGCTAAGGAAATGGCTATAGAAAAAGGGTTCAATAAATTAGCAGTAATATCGAGTATAGGAACGAGAGAGTATTATCTGAAACGTGGTTTTGAGCTCAAAGAGTTTTACCAGATTGCAGATCTGTAGGTAGTTCATAATTCATCTCTTTATCGTATTCAGAATTCTCTGGATACAAAATTGTCATTCTCCGATAAATCGCACTGCATATGGAATCCACAGTTCCATGTTTTTCAAAAAATAAGTCTCCTGCACTCCTATGTTCGAATGCATTATAATGATCTCCCGTCCAAGTAATCGTGTAAGCTCCCCGTGTCTTCATTTCTCGAGCTAAAACTGTTCCATCTCCGGTTGTATCTAAATCTTTATCACAAATTGCAATAATGCAAGATTTATTAAAATTAATTCTGTCGATTAAAGGTTGGAATTCAGAAGGGGATTCAATTGTTGTTATTTTATAATTTATGACCTTATGAAAGTTTTCAGTGAGTTTCAAAATACACTGAGTCATACAGTAAGCTAAATCTGTATAATCACAAAGATCAACTCGGGTTGTTCCATGCTAATTTATTATGAATTATTATTGTAGTCCTGTTGTTTCTCTATTTATATCACTTGGCTTGAATCTTTCTCGGATTTGTTCAATGGTTTCACCCAAATTAAAACCTTCAACAACTTGTCTAAGTGTCGGTAATAGTTGCTCCATGGAGAAAGGTTTTTTTAAGGAAGAAGTCCCCAGCTTTTTCATGCAATCTTGTTGCTTCGTATTCTAGGTCGGCCCCTGACATTGTAACTGTATACACACCTAAATCCTTAAGTTGTTTAGCCAAATCTGTTGCCTCGCCACCATGTATATCTTTGTCAGATATCAGTATATGCGGAGGCTCCTTAACTCCAGAATTACAATTTATAATATATTCTTGCAGAACTTGAATGCTCTCAATTGTTACTGCTTGTAAACCAAATTCGAAATACATAATTTGTGCTAGGGCTGAAGCGAAGTCACTACTGTCCTCTACTATCAATACTCTTATTTCCATTATGTTAATATTATAAATTTAAAGTTAAGTTGTGAATGTTAACATAAAATGCCTAGTAAAAGCTTGCAGGGAAAGCCATTTGGATTATAAATTTATAGACCAAAATCACAATTTTGTTCAAATTAATAAAAATGGTTCATATTTCTACTTTCATAATCACTTAGTTCCAATAATTTCTAGAATCTTTGGCAAAATAGCAGGAGATAAGGAGTTCACCTATCACCTTCTTAAAACTTATATACGTATGCCGAAGACAAAAGGTTATCTAGACCCTGCTACTATTGAGAAATTCGATGAGTATAAACGCTTCAAGTCTTTAAACGGTATTTTTAAGGACATCGAAAAAGAGTTTGAATTCCCTTTAATCATCAAACGCAATTCTGGTGCAGTTGGGAATAATGTGTTTATGTGTAACTCTCGGGTGGAAGTAGAGGAGAAGGCGAAGGTTATTTTTAATAAAAATTCGAATCACTACGACTATGTTTTGTTGGCTCAAGAGAAATTGAATATAAAAAAAGAGTATCGAGTTATAATTTTGAATAATAAAATTGAACTAGTTTATTTGAAAGATAATTCTAAAGGTCAATTTGTAGGGAACTTAAGTCCGTTACACTGGCGGGGCTCAGTGGCTTCGCCAATTAAAAATTATAAATTAGAAATTAAAAATTTAGGGCAATTAGTTTCAAAGATTAGTGGGGTCATTTCTATGGATTATGCTGGGTTGGATGTTGTTGAAGATGAAAATGGAGAATTGTATTTGCTAGAAATGAATAGTCAGCCAGGGTACGATAACTTTATTCGCGACAATGGAGATTCAGAAGTAGTTAGAATTTATAAGAAAATATTAGAATTAATGTAGTTATTTTTTCATATGATTAAAACTTTAATTTTCGATTTCGATGGAACTATTGCAGATACTTTCGATACTGCTATTAGACGTGTAAATGAGATTGCAATTGAAATGGGTTTAGTTGAGAAAGTTCTTTCAGATGAGGAGATTGTAAAGTATAGAGGTATGACTATTAATCAGATCTTAGATTCCTTGAATGTTCCTATTGCAAAACTTCCAGCTCTATTAGTTAAATATAAGAAGAGGGTTAATGAAAATATTCATGAAGAAGAGGTCTTTGATGGCCAGACTGAACTACTTAATGAGTTCAACAAGAAGTTTAAGTTAATTATCCTCACCTCTAATTCAAAAGAAAATGTCGAGAAGTTTTTAGAGCATAATCATCTAACCGGCATTTTCGATGAAATTTATTCAGAAAAGAATTATCTGGGAAAAGGAAGAGCCTTGAAAAAGGTCATAAAGAAAGGGGATTTGGAAATAGAAGAAAGTATTTATATTGGAGATGAGGTGCGAGATATTGAAGCTTGTAAGAGCATAGGTTTAAAAATTATTTCTGTAACGTGGGGTTTTAATTCGAAAGAGTTAATTCAACAATATCAGCCAGATTTCATGGTGGATAGTGTTAGTGAATTTAGAGATCTATTAAAAACTTTAACGTCCTGAGCCTATAACTCAATCTTTAGCCATATTGTGCTAGAATGTTATCTATAATTAATGTTAGATAAGATATGACAATAAGTTCTACACAATTTCAGCAAAAAGTAGGGTACTACTTAAATTTGGCCGACAAAGGTGAAACTATTGTTATTGAAAAATTAAAACCTGCTGGTAAAACTTTTGTTTTGAAGAAAGGAAGTACTAAAAAACAAGATTCTGAAAAGGACAGGATCAAAGATTTAATGAAATTTATTAAAGAAAATACTGTAAAAAGTAGTACAGGTGAAAGCGGACTTGAATTTCAAAGAAGAGTAAGGTCTTAATTATGAATAATATTGTTTTAGATACAAACTTCATTTTTTCTCTATTAGTTAGTCATCAACCTAACCATAAGGAAGCGCTAAATACTTTTTCTCAAATAGATAAAAATAAGATAATTATTCCATTTGTTGTAGTTGCCGAATTAGTTATTGCAGAAGAGCATATAGACTTTCTTGCAGTGTGTAAAAAACTATCTAAATTTAGAATTGTGGATAGCATAGAAGATGATTTGAATTTTGTTTCTAAAGAAATTGATTTTTTGTCTAGAAGAGTACTTAAATCCAACGATTGTTTAATTCTTGCGATTTGTAAAAGATACAATGCCAAACTGATAACTTTAGATAAAAAACTCCAAAGAGCATATGCAAAGTTAATTTTTGGAATATGACAAATCTGTATTCAGATTTCGCAAAAGATTTTTCTAGTACAAGGCAAGCTCCTTGGGCTGGATGGAAGAGGCTGATTAGCCAAATTCCAAGCATCAAAGACCCAAATCTCAAAGAAAACTCCAAACTGCAAACTGCAAACTCAGAACTCAAAATATTGGATTTGGGTTGTGGGAATGGGAGATTCCTTAAGTTCTTAACATCCAATATTCAATATTCAATATCAAAATATGTTGGAATAGATAATGCTGAGGAGTTATTGGAAATTGCGAAAAATAATATAAAAAATAAAACTTTAAACATAAAAAATCCAAGTAAAGAACTCCAAACTCTGATCTCAAAACACATAATTTTTCACAAGCGTGACTTAGAATCGATTGATTGGGATGTTGAACTAGATCAAGAATTCGATCTAGTTGTCATATTTGGAGTTATGCACCATATTCATTCATTTGAAAAGAGAGTGGAGCTCCTACAAAAAGCTGCAAAACATTTATCACTCGATGGAATTTTAGCTGTAACATTCTGGCAGTTCAAGGATAATGAAAGCTTTGTTAAAAAACATGATATTAGTAATTTAAATAATCATGAAGCTGATCATGGAACTAGACATAAAACTTTAAACCTAAAACACAAAAAAAGTTTAGAAAAACATATTGTTGATAATGAACCAATAAATATAGAGGATAAATCTCTAAACTCAAAACTCCAAACGCATAACTTAAAACCCAAATATACAAATAACGATTATCAACTATCATTCGGGAAAGAAGGAGCAACAAGATTTGCTCATCATTTTTCAAATGAAGAGATTGATGAAATCGTCAATCGGTTAGAATTGAATGTTATAGATGAATTTAATTCAGATGGTTTTGAAAATAAAATGAACAGGTATGTATTAGTAAAATCCAAGCAACAAATATCAAATATCAAAGAGAGAAAAGCTCAAAAAATTGAGTTTGAATGAGATTAAATTAAAATTCAATCATCCTCCAAATATTCATTCACAGGCATCTGGTGGAATTTATTAATAACAAATCTTCATGTAAACTATAGTATGTCTTTGCATCAAATTAATCCAAACCAAAACACTATCCCTCAAGAGAACAACTCCCATATTGTCCAATCTCAACCAGTTAGGTTGCCGCCGCAAACTTCTGGATATATTCCTCGTCCAAAAAGCGAAAGAGTGAAACTTAAAACTAATCATGTGGAAGTCTTGGGTTTCTTTGTTTTCGTGATTCTATTTGTAGCAATTGGAGCAACAGCATATCTTTTCTTAAGATTAAATACAGATAAAAATGTTGGACCTACAGTAACAGGGCAGGGAAGTGGAGAAACCGGTAATACAATAGACCTTGGTGGAGAAGACGATAAGGAGTATAAGTATGCTGCAATAACTTTTGAAGATGTAATTACTCTTTTTACAGAAACAGGCGAAGAATTGGAAATTAATTTGAACCGACAAGAATGGAAAAACTTAAAATGGTCTCCAGAAAATAAATTTCTTTCTGCGTTGGGGAAAGAAGAAGGCAGTGAAAATTTCGACTTAAATATATATACGAAAGATGGTAAGAAATGGGAACTAATAACGAATTATTTTAATACAAATATAGGAGTTTCGAATTATATTTGGCAAAGCGAACAGGCAATCTATTTTAATCAAGGCCTACAAAACGACAATTGGCTTCATAGATTTATTTATCCTACAGTGGCAGAAATATTTAAGCTTTCTAGAATAGATGGAGTAATAGAAAATTTAAGTCCTAACAAAGATCTTTTGCTTTATAAAATGAATAATGGAGGTTTTAAAGTTTACAATCTCTTAGGAGAAGAACAATGGGATCTAACATCTTTAATGCAATCTTTAAGGGGGACCAAAGTTTTGTTTAGTGGAGATCAAAGTAGGGTATTAATTCTTGGTCAGAATTCCTCTAAATTGTATAAAGTAGCTTACCAAGGAACAACTTCAGAAGAAGTTATTCTTCAAGATTTTATTCCAGTGTGTTCGGTGAATGCAGACAATTTTATTGGTTATATTTACGATTCTTTTACTGGAGATTTTAATGTAACTAATTTGAATATTAAGGATGGCACAGAAGCTATAATTGCTACAAAGAATTTAGCTAATGCTGTTGTTTATCCAGAAACTATTGAATGTATAGGTATAAATTCGTTATTATTAAAAACCTTCGATGCAGAGGCTAAGGAGCAGTGGTTTAAAATAAGTCCGGAAGGGTTTCTAGAGCTTCCTTATTTAGACGGAAGTAAAGAAGTAGAATCAATTAATTACTAATTATAAATTACTAATGAAAACGCCAACAAAAGAGGAAATTCTAGAAAAGGTTAATAAATTTCTAAAAGAAGAGGGATTGGATAATTGGGGAGACAAAACCCCAGAAAAATTGCTTGAAGAATTTATATTGCCCGGTCTTCAAAATTCTAAAAATACATTAGCTTCTTTGTATCAATATTCGCCAACAGATAAGGCAGGTTTTGTAGGGAATTTGAAAAATAAAATATTACATAAAGTTAAGAATATAACTTTAAATGTTATGGAACGGCAAAGTATGCGCCAACAAAAATTCAATGAACTTGCTTATCAAGCGATTTTGCAACTTGTAGAAGAAAACAAAAAACTTCGAAATAAATCATGAAAACTATTCAATATTTAGGTCCGTTTATAACAAATTCTGGTATTGCCAAGGTGAATAGAGGGTTAGGAATCGCCTTGTCGAAGATTCAGGATGAATATGCTGTGACTTTCGATCAATCGGCAAATACTGTGGATCGAGAAGTTGTAGAAGCAGATAAAGAAAAATTCCCTTTTATAACAAAACTTCTTTCTAAAGCACCAAATGAACCTGATGTTGTCATTTATAATAATTATCCTAAAGGAGGGCATGTGTTGCATGGGTTTAAAGATTTTCCAGGTAAACTGAAAATAATGTATATAGCTTGGGAAGAATCTGTTTACCCAGAAATGTGGGTTAAAGAAATTAATGAAAATCTACATGGAGTTATAGTGGCTGCTAGTTTTGTTAAAGATATTTTAAGGAAAAGTGGAGTAAAAGTTCCCATTGAGATTGTTCCAAATGCATTAGATGATTTTCATTTCAAACCATCAACTTCAGAATATAAATTGAACACTAATAAAAAGTTTAAATTCTTACACATTAGCACTGGCAGAAAAAGAAAAGGGGTAGATGTTTTAATTAAAGCGTATTTTCAATCCTTTACCAAAGAAGACGATGTTTGCTTGCTAATTAAAAGTTATCCAAGTCCAGATAATCAAGTCAGCGATATAATCCAAGAGCTTAGGAACGATAATTCACCAGAAATATTGCATATTAACAATCCAGATTTAACTGAAGAAGAAGTTATAAGTTTGGTTAAACAGTCAGATGTATGTGTTTACCCAACTAGAACAGAAGGTTTTGGTTTAACAATTGCAGAAGCTATGTTTCATAAAAAACCACTAATTGTAACGGGTTATGGTGCGCAGATGGACTTTGTTGATGAAGATAACTCATTTGTCATAAATTATAAATTAGAGAACACAACAGATTCTGAGATGGTTAATTTAGGCGCTAAATGGGCTGAACCAGATGTAGAAGACTTATCCAGTCAAATGAAAGAAGTTCTTCAAATCATCTCTAACGATAATAAAGATGAAATCCTAAATTCCAAATTCCAAATTCTAAATTCTAAGGTAGAAAATGCATATGAATCAGTCAAAGATTTAACTTGGGAGAATTCTGCTAAAAAAACCTATGAATTCATCAAGCGTATTGAGAAAGTAGCTAGTTTGAAAAATAAAAAAGTTGCTGTTATGTCATTTTTAAATAATCAAGATGGGATTGCAGAATACACCAAAGATTTATTTTCCAGAATTGAAAATTCATTTGGAGAATTTTATTATTTAAGCAATACAGATATTTCGGATAGAACAGAAACGGATCATTCAAATGTAATTCGCAATTGGGAAAGTGGAGAAACAGATTTCACAAATGTTATAAGCTTTTTAAAAGAAAAGGGTATAGATATTTTTCATATTCAATATCATTCAGGAATTAATTTTCCTACAGAGGCTTTGAGCAATTTAATTCAAGCTATAACAAAGCTCAAAGTGAAAGTGTATGTTACCTTGCATGCAGTTAAAGGCAATGGGTTCGATTTAATTAAAGATGTTGAAAATTTAAAGTTTGCAGACAAAGTTTTCATTCATAATAAATCTGACTATGAATATGCTAAACAAACCATGGATAATGCAATTTATTTCGCTTTACCTAAACACACATTTCCTCATAGATTAAAATCTAGATTAAAAAAAGAATTGTTATTAGATCAATATTTCCCAATTATCGCAACGCATGGGTATATGAATTCCTCTAAAACAAGAATTCCAGATGTAATTAAAGCAATAGGTGAGTTAAAGAAAACTTATCCAAATATTTTGTACATAGCAGTAAATGCAGTTAGCTCTAATAATATTAGTTCAGCGGGGGAATTGGAAGTTTGTCGGAATCTAGTTGAAGACTTAGGGTTGGAAAGAAATGTAGTTTTTGTTAGTGATTTCTTAGAAGAGAATCAAATTCAATTGTTTTTACAATCTTCAGACATTATAATTCTCGCGTATAACGATGTAGGAGAGTCTGCAAGCGCTGCAGTTAATAAATGCTTAGCTTCGCTAAATCCAACCATTGTTACAGATATTAAGATGTTTGAAGAATTGGATAGTCAAGTTTTAAAAATTAAAGATGTTGAACCACCGAGTATTATTAAAGCTGTCACAGAATTACTAGATGAAAGTTCGAAAGTTATGGTGAATTACAAAGCAAAAGAAATAGTTTTAAATGCAAAAAGATATATCGAAGAAAATAGTTACGACAAAAAGGCATTGGAGACATTAGAAATTTATAGTAAATAAATATTTCAGCATTTCATAGAAAATTTCATTTCTATTCTTTATAATCTGGAAACTTATATTAGTTAATATACAAATTTCTTACATGAAAAGAGCATTAATTACAGGTATTACTGGGCAAGATGGATCGTACTTAGCAGAATTTTTATTATCGAAGAATTACGAAGTTGCGGGAATTATTAGAAGGCTAAGCACACCCAATACTAAATATATTGAACATCTTTCTGGAAAGATTAAACTCTACGATGCAGATCTTTTGGATCAAGGATCCATAGATAGGGCAGTTAGAGATTTCGGACCCGACGAAATTTATAATTTAGCTGCACAATCGTTTGTAAAATCTAGTTGGCCACAACCAATTCTAACTGGAGAAATTACTGGGATGGGTGCTGTGAGAGTTTTAGAAGCTATAAGAAATATCAAACCAGATACAAAATTCTACCAAGCATCCTCTAGCGAAATGTATGGAAACAATCCTGTCGAATTTCTAGATGAAGAAACAAAAATGATCCCTACGAGTCCATATGCAATTGCTAAATTGTATGCGCATCATATGACTCAAAATTATAGAGAAAGCTTTGGACTGTATGCTTGTAATGGAATACTTTTTAATCATGAATCTCCAAGAAGAGGAATTGAATTTGTGACTAGAAAAATTACATATTCAGTAGCATGCATTACAGAAGGAATTAAAACTTCCAAGATGTGCAATGAAGAAAAAGAACCATTAGTAAAAAATAGTAAAATTAAATTTGGTAATTTAGATTCAAAAAGAGACTGGGGATATGCAAAAGATTACGTTGAAATGATGTGGTTGATGCTTCAGCAAGATACCCCAGATGACTATGTAGTTGCTACAGGTGTTTCACATAGTATTAAAGAATTTTTGCAAATGGCATTCGATACTGCAGGAATTAGTAATTGGGAAAAGCATATAGAAATCGATGAAAGATTTAAAAGACCTTCAGATTTAACATATTTAAGAGGTAATTCAGCTAAAGCGAAAAAACAATTAGATTGGGAGCCTAAGACAGATTTGAAAACATTAGTTAGGATTATGGTAGATGCAGATAGAGAATTAGTGAAATTAAATGAAAAAAAATAAAACAGCATTAATTACGGGAATTACTGGTCAAGACGGATCTTTCTTAACACGTCTTTTGTTAGAAAAAGGGTATGAATTTTATGGATTAAAGAGAGAGGGTTCTGGTTCAGATAACTTCACTAACTTTAATATTTTAGGAATCGATTCTAATTCTATCAAAATGCTTCATTTAAAAGAGATTGAAGCAATTAAAGACGAGATTGACGAAGTTTACAATTTAGGAGCGCAATCGAGTGTTGCTGTTAGTTGGGTGGATCCTGTAGGAACTTATGAATCTAATGTTGTTCAATTTGTAAACTTGCTGGAGGTTTTCAAAAATACAAAAGTAAAAATTCTTCAAGCTTCCAGTGCAGAAATTTTTGAACCTGGTTCAAATGGGATAATAAACGAAGACTCGGAAATTAGTCCGAGAAACCCATATGCAGTTTCTAAATACGCAGCACATAAACATGTACAGTTATTGAGAGAGTCAGCAAATCTTTTTGTTAGTAATGCAATACTTTTTAATCATGAATCTGAGCTTAGGCCAGAAAAATTTGTTACAAGAAAGATTACTAAACACGTTGCTATGTATAGCAAAGGAAAAAAGCAGATTTTAGAAGTGGGGAATATAATGGCAGAAAGAGATTGGGGATATGCAGGAGAATTTGTTGAAGGAATGTGGAGTATTTTGCAACACAATAAAGCAGACGATTTTATAATAGCTACTGGGCAAAAAACATCTGTAAAACAATTCATTGAATTTGCTTTTAATACAATTGATATTAAAATTTTGTGGGAAGGTGAAGATATTGAGACGAAAGGCTATCACTCGGAAACAAAGGAATTATTAGTGCAAGTCAATTCAGAATTCTTTAGACCGTTGGATCAAAATGTTATAGTAGGAGATTGTTCCAAATCTATTAATGAATTAGGTTGGAATGCAAAGATTCTAGCTCGGGATATTGCTAAAATGATGGTGCAATTTGATATTAAACTATTAAAATTTTAAGTTTATGAAACTAATCCAAAGGAATAAAGTAGATTTACTAACCCAGCTTGTTAAAACAAGTTTTAAAATGAGATATCAGAATTCAGTTCTAGGATTTCTATGGGTTTTAATTAAACCATATGCTACTTTTACAGTTCTATTTTTGATATGGTCTAGTTTTAGAAACAATTCAATAGAAAATTTTGCTTTATACTTACTTGTTGGCATCGTTTTATATACCTATTTTAATGAATTAATAATTCTAGGGCAGATGTCCCTTCTTGATAGTGCGCATATTATACTTAAAGTGAATTTCCCTAGACAAATAGCAATTCTCAGTGCCTTAATAGGGGGTGTTATTAACTTAGGTATTAATTTACTTCTTGTTATCATAATTATCTTCTTTATAAACATAGATTCTAATCCTTCCAATAATATAAAACTTAGTTTGCTCGGAATTGGATACTTTTTATTTATTGCTCTTATTGTATTCATGATGACTTTAGGAATAGCATTATTTACAAGTATATTTACAATAAAATTTAGAGATTTACGAAATATATTTGAATTAAGTTTGTTTTTGCTTTATTGGGCAACTCCAATATTTTATGACCCTCAAATAGATTTGCCAGAAGGTAGATTAAGAGATGTATTAATGTTAAATCCTATGGGTTTTATAATAAATCAGGCCCGAGCGGCATTAGGTGTTAGAGGAGTGGTGAACTGGGAATTAATGGTTGGGTGTTTTTTTATATCCATAATTGTGTTGGCCTTAGGATGGATATATTTCCATAGAAAAGTTAAATATGTAGCAGAATATTTTTAATATAAATTTATACCATTGATGAAAAAGAAACCAGTAATTCGCATAAGTAATTTAAATAAAACCTTTAAGATTCATACAGATAAGAAATATTCTTTAAGACAACTTTTTAGTAGTTTTTTAAGACAAGGTAATGTGGTGAAATTTAAAGCGTTGAATAATATAGATTTGGAGATAGTGCCAGGAGAATTTATAGGCATTATAGGAAGGAACGGGAGTGGTAAAAGCACTCTACTTAAAATCATATCTGGTATTTATCAGGGCGATCAAGGTGGAAAAGTTAAAGTTTTTGGAAAAGTAGTACCATTTCTAGAATTAGGAGTTGGATTTAACCCTGAACTCACTGGTAAGGAGAATATATACCTTAATGGCACTATTTTGGGAATGACTAAAAACTTTATAGATAAAAACCTACAAGAAATTATAGATTTCTCGGAACTTGCCCAGTTTATAGATGAGCCTGTAAAGAATTATTCAAGCGGGATGATGGTTCGATTGGCGTTTTCGGTAGCAATAAAAGCTGAGGCTGATATTTATATATTAGATGAGATATTAGCTGTAGGAGATGCTTTGTTTCAACAAAAATGTCTTAAAGTTATTAGTCAAATAAAGAAAAGAGGAAAGACCATTTTATTTGTATCACATGATTTAACCAGTGTTCAAAAGTTTAGCGATAAAGTAGTTTTATTAGATAAAGGGGAGATGGTTTACTATGGAAATGTATACAGAGCAATTAAAGAATACGAAAGGATCAATTTATCTATTAGTAGAGAAGAGGTTGAAGAAAAGATTGAACAGGAAGCAGTGGAGGTGAATGAACATAAAAAAAAGGAAAGTAAAGATGTTGAAATAAAAAAAATTACAATACTAGATTCTCAAGGGAAAGAAGTGGAGAAATTATCTACAAATCGTAGCTATAAAGTTAAAATAGAGATAAAAAAAACTTCACAGATAGATATTCTTAATGTAAATTTAGGAATACATTCTATAGATTACCAGTGTATAGTAACTGGAATTAACTCTTTATGGGATGAAGAAGATATCAATTTAGATAAAAGCACTATATTAATTAACTTACCAAAAATATCTCTAAATGAGGGTTTTTTCTTTCTTAGTAGCTTGGTATTTGGAGCAACTATGCAAGAAGTTTATGATGTAATGCCTTATGCATTAAAATTTGAAATTGTTACAGATAAGGTTTCCAATATAGGAGTAGTGGAGCTTGAACATTCTTGGAGTTAGGTTGTTGCTGCTACAGGTAAGATTAATTCCATAAGATCTTTTCTCATCTGATGCTCAAGAGCATAGTGACGTACAAAATATTTTTTAAAATCTTCTGTAAAAAGTTGTTTAAACTTCTCCGACTTAATGATTATTCCTAATCCATGGCTGTGTTCCATTTCTATGAACGTATAATCTGGATTTCGCTTTTTTAATTCTTCCCATAATTTCCAAACACCAAAATCATCTTTAGTAACTCTAATATCATGAAACATAATTATACCTTTGTGACTTACTTTATCTTTCCATTTTTCATAGTCATTTTTTACTGCGTCGTATGTATGTAGACCATCTATATGTAGCAAATCGATTGAATAGTCTTCGAAACTTTCAATGGCTTGGTCAAAAAACATTTTCATTACCTTTGTGTTCTGTTCTTTATAATACCTATCGAGATTTTTCTTGAAATCTTTGTAAATCTCCTCGCTGTAGAACTCGCTATGAATATCACCTTTCCAACAGTCTATTGCAACTATTTCTGTATCTAGGCCTTCATCTTTTGCTGCTTGGCAAAATGAGAAAAAAGAAGTTCCCTTGTATGTACCTAATTCGACTACTTTCCTTGGTTTCAAATTCCTTATAATGTCATAGCCCACAAAGATATGCCCCGCCCAAGGATAATCAAAATCGTTGAATTCCTTATGGTATTCAAAGACAGGATTAAAAAATTCCCATTTTAAATTTTGAGAAATTTGGTAAACTTTCAAGTACTATTTTAAGTAATTAAACAATTATATCACTTCTAAAATCTTTATATGAAAAATGTAACAATTATAATACCAGTATATAGGGATTGGAAAACCTTAAATTTGAGCATAGAATCATTAAAAAAATACCTCTCAAAAGAACATACTGTTATGTTGATAAATGACGTAAGCGATGAAGCTGATGAGATAGAAGCCAAAATCAAACACAGCATAAAAGGATTTAAGAACTTTAAATATTATAGAAATGAGTCTAATTTAGGATTTGTTAAAACATGCAATAGAGGAGTATATGAGCTGGATAAAACAAATAACGATATATTATTATTAAATTCGGATACTAGGGTTACCGAAGGATTTTTGGAGGAAATGATAGAGATATTAAATTTATCTGATAGGCATGGAATTGTATGTCCCAGAAGTAATAACGCAACTTTGCTAAGTATGCCTCTTAAATATTATGGAGAACGTGAGTTCATTTTCGATAAAAGTTTTGCGCTGCATAATTATGTTAAAAAACTGCTTCCTAGATTTCAAGTAATTCCAACGGCAATAGGATTTTGCATGTTAATTAAAAGAACGTTAATAGACAATTTTGGTCTTTTCGATGAAGCTTATGGAAGAGGTTATCACGAAGAAAATGACTTCAGTATGCGAATAAATAAATATGGGTATTCAAGTATTATGGCTAATAGATCATTTGTTTTTCATTATGAATCCAGAAGCTTCTCTGCAGAAGAGAAAACTCAAAATAATATTAATAACGAAAAGATATTAGAGCAAAGATACCCTCATTATCATTCTATTATTCAAAGATATTTCAATAAAGATTTACATCCTGTAGACCATTTTAGCGATGTAATTTATCCAGAATTTTACGATAGGAAGAAAGTGCTAATTAGTTTATATGGATTACAGCCAGTGTATAATGGCACTTCTATAGCTGCACTAAATTTCCTAAAGAATTTTTTGAATTTTTTTGCCGACAAGTATGATATATCAATTTTAATTCATGAAAATTCTGATAAATTTCATAATATCTCACAGAAGTATCCTAATGTTTATTATCCTAATACTATTCATGGTAATTTCCATATTGCATTTACTCCTTATCAATTCTTTAATTTTGAACATCTGTTTATTTTAAATAAATTAGCTCTAAAAATTGTATTCAGAATGCTGGATATAATTGCACTCAGATGTTTTTATATAAATAATCAGTCACCTATTGTATACGATAATTTTAAACTTGCTACTTACTTTGCAGATGGAATAATTTCTATTAGCAATTTTTCAAAAAACGATACTATTAATTTCTTTAGTGAGGAAATAGTAAAAGAAAAAGCAGAGAAAATTAAACCAATTCATTTAGGAGTATCTTTTTTCCATAAAATGGATAGTTTTGAATCTCCGTTTGAGAAATATTTCCTTGTTATGGGGAATAGACAATATGCGCACAAATCCATTATTGAAATATTTGAAGCTATAAAACATTTCAAAAATAAATATAATTTTGTTTTCTTGGGATTGGACAGTAAATTTGTTGGAAACGGACATTCTAATATTAAGGTTTATGATAGTGGAAATTTAACGGATGAATTTGTTCAGAATTTATATTACTATTCACACGGCGTGATATTTCCTAGCCAATATGAAGGATTTGGGATACCGATATTAGAGGCGACACAAATTCATAAACCCATTTTACTTTTCGATAATGAAGTAAATAAAGAGATAGTATCTCAAATATTACAGAATAGGCAAGATAAGATACTATTCTTTAATAATTTTAAACATATTGAATCTCTAGTAAATAATATGTGGTCCATGAATCCAGAAGATAACCTACCTTCTGTAGAAATTCGAAGTTGGGAAGATGATGCAGTTGATGTAGAAAAATTCCTAACGAATGTTCTATTCAAAGATGAAGATTTAAGAGCTTTGGAATTAAGGTGGATGGTTGTTAATGCCCTTGAAGAAGTTGAAAAAACAGGAAAATATGGGTTAAATGCAAGAGAGCATATAGATAGCTTAAGAATAAGGGAACTTATTAGGTTAGCAATAAGGAAATTCATAAAAGGAGGAAATGTATTGAGTAAACCTGCAAATTTAGTATATAAAATAATAAGGAAATGATAGGAAGATTTAAGAAATTGCCTAATAACTATTTAGCTTTAATCTGCTTTTTTATAATCTTTGTGAGCTATTTAACATTTAGGACTTGGAAGGGGGTTACTTTTTTTTATTGTGATGAATGGTATTTTTTAAATGATATAACAAACGGTACATTTAATATTCTTCATACTCATAATGAACATTTTGTACCTTTTCATAAGTTAGTTTATAGTAATTTAGCTCAGATTTTTTCTTACAATTCTAACTACTTGCAAGTCACAAATTTGTTCATACATGTGATTAATTCTTTAATAGTAGGTTTAATTCTAAAGAGCATTACTAATAAAAAAACATTTCTTTTTCTAGGAATGTTCATCTTTGCGTTACATCCTTTGCAGTTTGAGAACTTGATGTGGAATTTCCAAATAACAATTACTTTAAATATGTTTTTTTATTTACTTTCTTTTCTCTTCCTTATTAGGTTCATTAAAGATAATAAGAATTCAAGTTTCGGTGTATCTATAGTCCTATTAACAATTCAAAACTACTTTTTTGGCCTAGGGCTTATATTCTATCCATTACATTTAATATTTTTTATACTTTTAGATTTAAAAAATAAAAATTACAAAAGACATATAAAACACTATGTAATATTATTTGCATTGAGCTTGATAAATGGAGTCATATATATGCTTGTTAAGCCGGAAAATAGTAATAGCTTTAAAGGGATGTTGGAAAATATAGGAAAAATTAAAGAATATTTTATATTTACTTCCTACAACTATATTTTTGAAATCATTGCTCCGTTTTATAAATTTAACTCATTAGAAAAAAAGGTGTTTTTCTTTTTACTTATTTCTTTAATAATAGCTGGTTTCCTAGCTTTATATGTAAAGAAAAAAACTGTTGACGTTTACATTATTATTGCTGTAGTTTTTTATCTATCAATTGTATTCTTTATAGCATTATCTAGATATCAATTTGGTCCCGAGCAGGGGTTAGCGTCTAGATATGCATATTATTGCATATTTGCAATATTGGTTGTTTTTGCACGTATTTTAAACAATTTTATCGAGAAAGCTGAATTTAAATATGAGGCAATTTTATTACTACTACTTATTCCATTCTATATCGCGTTTATTCCTTCTTCCATCAACTATCAAAAATCTATGTCTAGTTTGCATCAACATAATCTAGAGGAAGCTAATAAATCGGTAGAAGATCCTGAATACGATGCAGATTATGTAAATGCCTGCTCTGTAACGGACCAAGAAGTAAGGAATATAATGATAAAAATAAATGAGTAGCTAAAATACTACTCTAAATAGTTAGTAGTTTTTCTTAGTATAAATATAACCTCTTGACTCATATTATTAACTATAGTTTCTAGTACAAAAGGTAGATCGTACTTTCTTCTTAGCATAATTAGAAATTCAGCAATAGTTAATTCATTAAATACATGGAAATGAATGCTGTAGTTTTCGTCCATTAATTTATTCACAAGTTTATTAAATTCTTTGCTTTTTGGATCTATCTTCCGTATATGTTCTACCCATTGTTCATAATGAGACTTTCTAGATGTTTCAGGCCCTTGCTCGTAATCTGTAATCAAATGTTCAATTGGTGTTGTGGGACGGCCATTATCCAAGGTTGATCGCTTATTAGGAATTGTTAAATAAATAATACCTTCGTTAGTTAAAACTCGAAACATATTATTTAAAGTAGTAATGGGATCCTGACAATGTTCTAAGAAATGGTTTGCAATAACAAAATTTTGCGATTCATTTTTTACTTTTTCTAGTTTTTCACCATCTGTTACTATGTCTACGTGTACAAGATTATAATTTTTCATTTCAGGATAATGCTGAGTAAGAGTGTATTCATCCATCCTGTCCACATACCGAGTTCTTACATCTGTACTTACTTGTAAGGGATTATTTAAAGCCCCAATTTCAATACCTTCTCCTATAATATATCTGTAAGAAAGTACTTCTCTAATATCTATATCTTTAATTAATTTTTCAATATTCCCGCTAATCACAGAAGGACTACCTGTTAATTCTTTATCTGAATCCCCAAATCTTATGGATATTTTATGTATATTCCCGTCTTTAGTTATATCTTTCAAATTAAAACTCCATCTATGTTCACCATTACCTATTCCTGCATTGTGAAGATCAGATCCGAATAAATTTGCTTGAATCTTGGTAACAAATCTATTATTATCATAAATTTCAACTCCAATGTGTTTGTTAGGTTTTGTTTTATCCCATGCCCATCCCACAACTTTAGAAGAATTAATAAAATCTACATTCCCTTGGAAATTTTCCGTTTCGATCATACAGTTATAAAAATTAAATATTATCTAGTTAAATTATTATACTTTAGGCTTTTGATAATCGCCACGAGATAACCACTTCTCTAAAAGGCAATAGAGTATTATAAAAAAATATCTACTTCCCATTTCTTTAATCTTTAACTTGGAAACACCTTCTTTTCTATTAGTCCAATCTGTAGGAACTACTGCGTATGTATATCCTCTAACAATAGATTTCAAAGGCAATTCTACTGTAAGGTTAAAATGCTGACTCAAGAAAGGCTTTAAACCTTCCACGGTTGTTCTGCTATAAAGTTTGAACGCATTTGTCGTATCGTTATATTTAATCAAGAATAACAATTTAATGATTGAATTAGTGAGTCTATTTAAAAATAGTTTATGTTTTGGATAGTCAATAATTTTTGCTCCCTTCATAAATCTACTACCAAAAACACAATCATAACCTTCTAACGTTTTGCTATACATGTTTATTAAATCTTTTGGAGAATCAGACATATCTGCCATTACAATCGCCACGTAGTCTCCAGAGAAGTTTTCTAAACCACATCTAACTGCAAAGCCAAACCCATTAGGAGGTGCATTGTTAATATACTTTAATTCTTTTATTGATTTTTGCAAAGCTTTTAAAATTTCTTCTGTTTTATCTTTGCTATTGTCATTTATAACTAGAATTTCATGTAGTATTTTGACTTTGCTTAAGGCCTCGTGAAATGCCATAACCGTAGATTCAATAGAACCTTCTTCATTGTGAGCAGGTATAACTAACGATAGAACTTTGCCCATTATTTTAATTTAAAATACTTTTTAATATATCTTGATATTCAGTTATCCAATCTGTAGTTTCTTTCACTAAATCTGTAATATTTTTTTTTGGTTTCCAATTCAATGTTTTTTCTATTTTTGAATTATCTGTAACATAAGAGATTAAATCTGCAGGTCTATCTTCGTTTGCAGAGTTGATATTGATTTTATTTCCAGTAAATTCTTCACAAAGCTTTGTTAGTTCCAATAAAGAAATGCTGTTTTCTAATCCTCCTCCTACATTGAAAATTTGTCCATTAACTTTATCTATATTGTTGATTTCTAGCTGTATTAAATCAAACACATCGTCTATATGCAAAAAATCTCTAACTTGTTTACCTTTTCCACCAAATCCAATATATCCTAAATTTCCCTTGAAAATATGGCGTGAAATCTACAAGACTACAACGCCTTGGTCCACTTTCCCCATCTGCCAAGGCCCAGCAATACAACCAAATCTATTTATAACACCTTTTATTTTATATGTTTCAATATATTCAGTTATGAATAGTTCGGAAGCTAATTTTGTAGCTCCATATATAGATCTTGGTCCTTCTAAACTTAATCTTTCAGAAATTCCTTTCTTAGAAATTCCTCTTATTTTTTGTTCCGCAGATAATTCAAACCTGGTTTCTTTTTCATCATAATTAGCGTTATTAATAGGGTAGTATGGATAAACCCTGCTTGTTGAAAGAAAAACTATAGCAGCATTATTTATTCTTGCTAGCTCTAAACAATTTAATGTCCCAACTAAATTTGTGTTCAATACATACTCAGGAGATCCATTTAAACCTGCCAATACTGAAGGTTCAGCAGAACATTCAATTAGCAGATCGAAAGTTATGTCGTTAAAATCTTCCTTGTTTCTAATATCCCCATGAATAAATGTTATCCCTTTTTCTTTTAATCTAGGAAGGTTTAACTCAGAGCCTCTTCTCTTTAAATTATCAAATACAATCACATTAATTTCTGGATATTCATTTTTAAATCTTAAAGCTAAGTTAGATCCTACAAACCCTGCACCACCAGCAACTAATATGTTTTTATAATCCATTGTTAAGAATTTAATAGTTATTCCTGTATCTTTTTAAGTAAAACAAAAGATAGATCAATATTTCTTTCTATTAGAAATATCTCTTTCGTATGAATTGGATCTGATTTATATGTATTAATCACTTCGTATTGATTGGATATCCAAGGATTTTCTCCCCCAAATAGCTTAAAAGCATTATATTCATGCTCTCTTAAAACTATGTATGTAGGTTTAAAATTTTCTAACATTGTATATAAAGATCTTTGTTCTCTAGGTCTAGATTTGGAGAACTCGGTCACTTCATCGCTGCAAAGTCCGGGCCAATCGTACACTTTCCCTTGTGAATAATAACCTACGTAGCCTAGAGATTCAGATCCAATAGTTTCTCCTGTTTTTAAATTTTCTCTTAAATATAAACCTATTTCTTTTCTTACTTTATCTTCTATATATAATTGGATCCCACGTTCGCCTTTGAAAGTAGATGGTAGGATAAAAACCATTGAACCGATGTATAAGATAGATATTAATAAAAAAATCTTTTGTACATGAACTTCTTTTAATAAAAAATCTCCGAAAGAATATATCCCATATGTGGCTATAATAATAGAAGCTGCGGAGAAAGGAACAACATACCAACCAAATATAGCAGGGGTTAAAAAAATATAATAAAAAGCAAAACCCCAAACAAATCCTAATATTGGATAGGCAGCGGTAACCTTTTTAAGGATTATAGCTAAGGTCCCAGATAAAATAAAAAATATCATTAAATGGGAGATGAAACCATTGTCGTAAAGTTTCCCAAATCCACTTCCATGGCCTGCAAAGCTAGGTCCAAGTGGTAAAAAAATAAAATCAGTGAAGAGCAGCCATACTTTTTCAAAGACAGAGGACAGATTCCATTCACCCATCTGCCACCAAATATTATAGCCAGAAGATTTTGCAATAATTGTATGGGGTATTGGGGATCCGTAGTAAAGAGTTGTTGCTATTAACCATGGTGTATATATCGCTACAACCGATAAAGCTATTTTTAATATTTCCCTAGGTATTCTTAATTTAAATAAATCTTTTCTAAATTTAAATAATATGTATATTCCAATAACTACTAACCAGATGGCAAAATCTGGACGAGCAAGAAGACAAAGTGCTAAGGAAATACCCAAAGGAATTGGCTTCCAAGCAATTAAATAATACATCGACATTAATAGAATAACTGTAACTAGTTGAGTCTCCATGCCAGCCATTCCCCATAGTATTTGGTGGTGTTCAAATGCAATGTAAGCTAAAGGGATTAAAGTAAGAAATTTAGGTAGATTGATATTAATATTTCTAAGAATTGCTGCCATGTAAAGTATGCCAAAGAAAGAAGCAAGTGCGGATACTAGTTTAAGCAATGTAATACCAAAACCTACATTTAATAAATCTCCTGCTAAAGGAATTAGTACGCTAATTGGACTAGTAAAGCCATGTAATTGAGGTTGACTATGGGTTAATCCTAACCCACTTGCAAAATTTTCAGAATGACGAACTGTTATTAAGGCATCTTCCCAAACACGTCCAGTATACTTCCAAAAAACAAACCTAATAATTACAGCAGCAATTGCTATTAAAAATACGGTTGCAATATACATCGGATAGTTTTTTTCATTTTCCCTCTTGTTAAGTCCAAAGTGGGATAGGAATTTAAATCCTAGAGATTGTATTTTACTCATATCAAGTTAAGCGTAAATTATTAATTAAAAATGTCCGTTTTTACAAATATCTTCAATAATATCATCTCCACTAAATTTATACTTCCATTCTGGGTAATGAGATTGGAATTTAGATACATCGCTAATATACCAGATATGGTCCCCAATACGGTTTTCTTCAGAATACTCATATACTGATTTTTTCTCAAGTATCTCTTCTGCTTTAGTAAACGCCTCTAGTATTGAGATATTGGAATGTCTCGATCCCCCCATATTATAAACTTCTCCTTGCCTTGGTTTTAAAGAAAAATTATAAAAGGCATTAACTAGATCGTAGGAGTGAATGTTATCCCTTACTTGTTTGCCCTTATATCCAAAAATTGTATATTTAGTTCCTGTAGCTACACATTTAACCAAATAGGCTAAAAATCCATGTAATTGTGTTCCACTGTGTCCTGATCCAGTTAGGCAACCTCCTCTGAAAATTCCTGTGTTTAAATTGAAGTACCTACCATATTCTTGCACTAAAACATCTGCTGCAACCTTAGAAGCACCAAAAAGACTATGTTTGGTTTGATCTATGCTCATAGATTCATCTATTCCTTTTTCGAAGTATTGATGTGTTTCTTCTATTTCGAATCTAGTTTCTTGTTCCACTAGAGGTAAGAAGTTAGGAGTATCTCCGTAAACTTTATTGGTAGATGTGAAAATAAATGTAGCTTTTGGTGCATGTAATCTAAAATTTTCGAGCATTACTAATGTGCCATTTGCATTTACAGTAAAGTCTGTAAAAGGTTCTTTTGCAGCCCAGTCATGCGATGGTTGAGCAGCCGCATGAATTATTAAATCTATTTTGTGTTCTTTAAAAATCTTTTCTATCTCGTCGTTATTTCTTATATCTGCCTTGTACCAAATAAATTTACTTCCGAATTTGTCTTTTAGTTCATCCCCTTGCCAATCTGTACTTGCTTCATCTCCAAAAAAATATTTACGCATATTATTATCAATTCCAATTACTTGATATCCCTTTTCTGTAAAAAATCTAACTGATTCAGCTCCAATCAATCCCGACGATCCTGTAACTAAAACTGTTTTGCTCATAATTTAAATATAATATATATATGGTAGTTAATTGCAAATTAAATTTTCAATACCAACAACTTTAATTTCTTTGTCTGTCTCGCAATTATATATTCGATTGATGTTAATTTCCCTTTTTGACCCTTCATAGTACAGGTTTAAGTCGTAAGTATCACCTATAAAACCTGAAGTTACGATTCCTCTCTCTAACTGGCTCTTGTAAGTTTTCATTGTGAAGGTATTCCCGCGATTATCAGAGATATTTAGACAAATAGAATTGGGTTTGTATAAAAATCTCTTTAGTTTATCATATAAATTTTCTTTAATAATAATTTTATTTAAATTACTATTTTCTGTATTGGAATCTTTGCATGAAACTTCACTAAAGTTGTCTGAATTTCTAGATAGTAAAAGAAAATTTTCTTGTGTTGCTTCAACTTTATAGTTTTTTTGTATATTCAATGTTAATAGTGGCATTTCAGACATATAAATTCTTCCATCTATAGTTCCATCGTGCATTAGTAATGAATTAGTTTTATAGTTTTCTTTTAATTTTTTTATTGTAGATTTTTCTGCAAGTGGAGAATAACTTTGGAATACTTGTAAATGAGAAATATTTAGAGATGGTTTATTAAATACAGCAGATAGATGTACAGCCCAAGGAAGCACAGTTAATGATTGACTTTCGTTTATCTTATTAATAAAACTTTCATTGAACGATGACTTTATTTTAGCAAAATCCTTTGAAACATTATCTACATTATTTTGTGATCGAAAGAACGGATACTCTAGTGCGGCAAAATCCGGTTTAATCCTAATTAAGGAACTGTTCATAGATTCGAAAGCACCTACTCCTATAAATATTAAACATAGAGAAATTAAAAGAATTGCTTTGGATTTAAATTTAGCAATGTCTAAACTTGAAATAACTAATGAAACTATAAATAAGCAAAAGGCGGAAGTTACTAATATATGACTATCGCGTCTGGTCCATCCTAAGAGCAAAGAAAAATATACTAATACAAAATAAGGAATAAAAAATTTCTTTCTGAGTAAATAGATTGGTAATACAAAAGAAACTATCAATAAAGTATTTGATAAATTTTGATAACTAGTTAATGTATCTGTTGACATGTATTCCCGATAGCCCAAGGAGATATATAAAGAGTTTTTAATAAACGAAATTATATCTGGTGAAGAAGTTGTAACTACAAATAATAAAAATGTAAATATAGCAGTGAGCAAATTAAAAATAATCAGTTGCTTGCTTTTAATCAATGAATTTCTAAAAGTTTTAATTATTTCTTGTTTGGTAAATATTTTAATTTTATTTAATCTTGAATATTTTAAAACAGAAAATGTGATTATCGTATTGATGATTATAAAAAGATAAATTCCCAAATTGAATTTAAATAGTACAAATATTGAAGTATATACACTTAACAAAAAAGCAAACTTATTATCAATCTTTACCTTATTTGCACTAACTAGAAGGGTAATCAAGAATAAAATAGCAAAAGTTGTAAAATCATATCCATATCGAATTCCATTTACATATGTAAATAAAATTGTAAGAATAGTTATTGGAGGGATTAGTCTAATATAATAATTTCCTATATATTTTATAAGCAGGAAAAAGAGAATGAAAATATTGAATATGAAAAAAATGGAACTTGTTATATTAGATTGTAAAGGACTGTAGATGTTAGTAGATGAATTCAGAAAATATGGAGCGAGAGGACCATATGTATAAAAATAATCTACGCCTATCTTTTCATTCTCGTCTAAATTTTTTGAATTGGACAAATTGAATATCCATGCCTGATCCAGTGATAAACTATCTGTTGGATAATATTTATTGCTATGTATATTTGCACTAAATATCCATAACAACGATACAGTAACTAAAATTATTATAAAAAAATATTTATTAAATAAAAGAATAAATTTATCCCTCATGGATTAAAATTAGATAAAATTTAAAAATTGATAGTTACAAATTAAAAAAATATTTTGGCATACTTCCATCAATTGTAAGCATTTTACATTAAGTTTTTCATCGAATCTATGTATGATTAATTTTTTGAAGATCATTATTAAATCTTCATCTAGTTTAGAATTCCTAAATAATCCTAAAGAAAATTTAATGATATTTGCAAATTTAGGAATCGAATATTTCATATTGCATCAAGATTATTCAATTAAGTATTTTGGAGAAGCTAATTATAAAATGCTTACCAAGTCGCTAAATGAAATCTCAGAAATCGAAATTGTTCAAAGTGTAAATAACGATAAAATTTATAACCTAAAGGTTTACAGAACCCTGAATTACACAATGATAATACAAATTACAAAGTGAGAATATTGGATAATAAGAGAGTAGAGTTATTGCATGAAAATAATACAAACTCTCTTTGGGTCAATAAGAATCTAGATTTTTATAATATAGAATTTAAATACTACAAAGATGATATTGTATTAGAAGCTCGAAATATAGAGTTATATAAAACTCTTTTTCTTAAATCTGGTGAAGTTTTTCGAACAGAATTAGAAATTCCAAATTTGTTTTTAAAAACCTACGATAAAGTTTTAGTTCGATTAATATAATTGGTCATATACTTTTTTACTATTCTATCCCCATTAAATACTTTCCATAACCACTCTTCATTAAAGGCTCGGCTAGGTTGTGTAGCTGGTCAATTGTTATAAAGCCTTGTCTGTAAGCTTCTTCTTCGATACAACCAATTTTTAAACCTTGTCTTTCTTCTATAACTTGTACAAATTGAGAGGCTTGCATCATAGAATCGAAAGTTCCAGTATCTAACCAAGCTGTACCCCGATCTAACAACTTCGCTTTTAACTTACCTTTTTTTAAATATGCTTCTATTGCATCTGTAATTTCGATTTCACCACGTGCACTTGGTTTTACATTTCTAGCAATTTCAACAATTTCATTGTCTGAGAAATACATTCCAACTTGTGCGTAGTTAGATTTGGGATTCGCAGGTTTTTCTTCTACAGATAAAACATTTCCTTCTTTATCGAATTCTAAAATACCGTATCTAGCTGGGTCAGATACATGATACCCAAAAACAATTGCACCGTCTGGGTCGTTACACTCTGGCATAATTTCGTCTATTTGAGATCCATAGAAAATATTATCTCCCAATATCATTGCTACTTTATCTTTTCCAATAAAATCTGCTCCAACAATGTATGCATCGGAAAGTCCTCTTGGTTTCTCTTGGACTGCGTATTCAAATCTACATCCAATTCTAGACCCATCTCCAAGTAGTTCTTTAAATTTGGGATTATCGTGCGGTGTAGTTATTATTAAAATTTCTCTAATCCCAGCTTTCATTAAAGTAGAAAGAGGGTAGTAGATCATGGGCTTGTCGTAAATAGGCATGAGTTGCTTACTAACAGCCATTGTAATAGGGTAAAGTCTAGTTCCAGATCCTCCTGCTAAAATTATTCCTTTCATTTATAGCTTTAAGCTGTAAGCAATAAGCTCTCAGCTTTTTAAAAGATAAATTAATATATTGAAGTTTAGCAGTAGAAGAATCTAATTTTCAATTTTTGTTTAATATTTTATCCAGTCTTGTAAAATTGTCATTTCATCTAAATCTGCAATGAAAATGCAGCCTGTTTTTTGTGGATCTTCTTCAAATGCTGGTTTAACCTCCTTTGATATAGCATTTAACGCAAGTACCAGCTCCTCCGTGTCCAATAATTGCTATGGTTTTGCCTTTATCATTCACTATAATTTTTTCCAAAGCTTTCTTATTTCTTTCGAACATAGAGTGGTGAGATTCCCAGCCGTTTATATTTTGCTCTTGATTTTTGTATGCATCTTGAACTGCTTGCATATATTCATCCAAAGGTAAAAAAGGGAGTTTTAGTTCTATCTGCTTCTCCTAAGTCTTGAATCTTCTCGTATTCAAGTCCATATTTTTCATTAACTAAATCTGCAACTTGCCAGGATTTTGGTTCAAAACTTGAGTAAACTTTGTCGACTTCTTTCCAAAAATTCATCTCAATTAACTTCTTAGCTTCATCGAATCCTTTTTCAGACAACCCCCATTCGTGAGGAAGCTTTAACTTGTCAAGATTAACTGAAGGATGAGTTATATAGTAAAGTTTTGTCATCTTCTTGCTTTCTAATTCCCATATTTACTTATTCATTATATTCTTTTCTCTAAATATTTTTCCGCAATAACGTCGGCTTTTGTTTTTAATTCTTTCCACCAACTTTCATTATTTTTATACCATTCAACAGTTTCTCTTAATCTTTCTGCAACTGGTTTTAATGGTTCGAATCCTAATTCTTTTTTTGCTTTGGAATAATCAATTGCGTATCTATGATCATGACCTTTTCTGTCTCCCACATGAACAATTAAACTTTCGGGTTTATCTATCAACTTTAAAATTTCTTTAATCATCCAAATATTTTCTCTTTCTCCATTTCCTCCCAACAGATAAGTTTCTCCTAATTTACCTTTTTCCAAAATTAAATCTATCCCATATGCATGGTCTTCTGTATGAATCCAATCTCTAATTTGCTTCCCATCTCCATAAACAGGAATTTCTTGGTCATTTAAAGCTCGAGTAATAGATAGCGGAATTAATTTTTCTGGAAAGCAATATGGACCATAGTTATTTGAGCAATTTGAAATTGTGGCTTTGATTCCATAGGTTCTTATATATGCTCTGACCAAATGGTCGGATGCTGCTTTAGAAGCAGAGTAGGGACTGCTAGGGATATATTTATCGTCTTCTTTGAATTTAATTTCAGGCCTATCAAGCGGCAAGTCTCCATAAACCTCATCGGTTGATACGTGATGCAATCTAATTTCTGGATATTTTTTTAGTAACTCTAAAATTTTGAATGTTCCTATTATATTTGTTTGAATAAAATCGTCTGGCGCTTCTATGCTTCTATCTACATGGCTTTCAGCAGCAAAATGTACAATTGTTTGAATATGATTATCTTTTACAGTAGATTCTAAGTCGTTAAGGTCACAGATATCTCCTTTTTGGAACATCACTCTCCCCAACCCTCCCTCGAGGGAGGGGGAATTCAACACATCTTTAATATTTTCCAAATTTCCGGCATAAGTTAGTTTGTCGTAAACAACAATATTGTCATGGGGATATTTTTTATTCCAATAACGAACAAAATTTGAACCAATAAATCCTGCACCGCCTGTTATTAATAAATTCATATTTCTTGATTGAATATTTAATTTAGTATATCATTTAGATGGTAAGAGATTGGGGTTAATGTCCATGGCTCTTACCAAAATCAATCACCCAAACCGAAAAATATCCTTTCCTATATTTTTTTGTTAATTTTGTTGTAATTTTTGAGCCGATTTGTAATTCTAGTACTTCCAAGACTTTATTTCTAGCTTCATTTTTACGAGAAAGTTTATTTTCCTTCCTCAAAGCAAATCCTACTAATCCAGTAAGCACGTCGACTGCTTGTAAAAAAATATTAGTATCAGAGATATTTCTAATATAATAGGGAGGTAGATATTTTTGGTCACATATGTTTTCAATCTGGATTCCAAAATCGTCAACTATCATTCAAGCATCTTTATCTGGGAGATATTTTTGTAAATAAGTATTTATAATTCTTTTATAGGACGATTTTAAATAATTGGTATCTTTAAAATTGGGATCTCCTCTATCTATTCCTATGACCGAGAAGTGCCCTCCTATACTTAGTAAAGTTTTAATAAAGTTCGCATATAAATTAAAATTGTGATTATTAATTTTTGAATATTTTAATTCAAATTTAAAAGGATTTTTAGCAAATTCAATAATTTCATCCAACTGATTATTAGTTTGTAAATTAAGAATTCGCTTAAACCTCTCTTCTTTGCTAATACTGAACAACTTATCTCTATAAATATTTAATGTTTTAAAGTATTTATCGGCACTATCAATTCTCAGAAATCCTATAAGAAAAAATTGATCTTGTTTTTTTGTTCCCGATTCATCAACAAATACAAAAGTATTGTTCATTTTATTTTTTGTCATCAATATACTCTTTAATAGCATCCTGCCAATTTTGAATTGGGGGAAGTTTTGTATTTATTAAAATAGAGTAGTTAGGTACTTTAGCTTTTCTTGGAAAACTTGCCAATTCACCTTTCTTCAGTTTAATTTTCTTGTCTGCTATTTTAAAGATTGTTTTTGATTCATCGAAACGAGAACAATTACCTTCGCTTACTATATGGTAAATTCTTGGTTTATATTCATCCTCATTTTCTATAATTAACATCAAGTTTCTCGCTACGTCTACTGTGTAAGTTGGAACTCCGGTTTCGTCTGTTACAATCGTCAATTCCTCCCGCTCATCCGCTAGCCTTAACATAGTATCTATGTAGTTCTTTCCATTTGGACCAAATGTCCAAGAAACTCTGCAAATGTATATGTTTTCATTGTTTTTCTTACCTTCAATTTCTCCGAGATATTTAGAAACACCATATGCATTGGGTTGTAATTTAGGAGTGTCGTCTTCTCTATATCCAACTGGATCATTTTCACCAAACACATAATCTGTAGATATGTGTATAAATTTAATTTTCCTGACTGCTGTTGCTTCAGCTAATCTTCCTACTGCATATCCATTAATTTCATTTGCAACATCTGGTTCATCTTCTGCTTGCTCTACATTTGTGTAAGCTGCGCAATTTATAACAACATCTGGCTTTCTTTCATCTAAAATTTCATTAATGCTATCTTTGTTTGTAATGTCGAGTTTAATTTCTGAATCCGACATGCCAGTTGCAATAACTTCGAATTTCCCTGAATCTTCAAAAACTTTTTGTATCGAAGTACCTAGCATCCCTCCTGCACCAGTTATTAGAACTTTTGTCATTTTTTTAATTTTAAAAATTCATCGTAAGAATAAATATCTGTAGCTTCTGGGTTGTATATTTCAGATCTTGTTTCTGCATACAGAGTATTTTCTAGGGTTTCATAGCCATGAAAAATATAAGCTGGAACTTCTATCTTTTCACCTTGTTTTAAAATGAATTCTTCTTTATTTCCCTCTAAATCTTCGCAATAAACTTTAACAGATCCTTTTAGAATAATAATTTCTTGAGGATTAGTAGTAGGAGTTGCCCCTTTGTGAAAATGACCAGGTGATTTTAATCCACTTTCTCTTTCAAGCAATATCAAAAACTTCCTTTGTTCTAAAAGCTCAAAATTATACGTAGCTCCTTTGGAGTCTCCTTTATTGTCATATTTAAGATGCCTTATATCTGGTATTCTTTTATCCATTTTTTGGCCCCCACATTTCAGATAAAACGCAGTCCCAAGTGAATTTTAATTCATCTGCTGCATCGTAAGCGTGGGATTGGAAATTCACTACAATGCTTTCTGTGCCACCTAAAGCTTTCCATCCATGCATAACACCAGGTGGAATTTTTAAATATCTTGGCCTTTGAATGCTTAATATAACTGAATTTGCCTGAAGGAATGTTGGAGAATCTTCTCTTAAATCGACCATGCAAACTTGGAGCTTGCCCCTAGTAACTGTAAATTGATCTGTATGAATGTCGTGTAAATGCCAACATTTTGTGACCCCTGGATCTGTAGAACTTTGGTATCCATGCTTACAATCAATAACTTTGCCATCTTTGTATTCTTGCCATGCAGTACTCCATAGCTCTATAACATCACCTCTGTCGTCAACAAAAGCATTAAGCTCTTTAAGAAAAGTACCATCAATCGTTAAGCCCTTTTGAATGATGAATTTTTGTTGTTTCAACCATTCTTCTGTAATTTCTGGAATCTTCATAAAAATATTTAATAATCTAACGCAAGTTTACTGTATGTATTAGTTTTATGTAAACATTATTTATCTAAGTAGTATTTTTTAAGCATAGCGAGTTTGCTTTTGAGAGGGTAGTGCTTTAATGCAATATGGAGCCAGGCTTTTTTCTTTTGTTTTTCGGCATTAAAAACTTTATTTGCATCTGTAGACTGCATATAGGAATGATGTAATGTCACGCTCCCATCATAAAGAACTTTCCAACCTTTTTTCTTGGCTCTAATGAACATTTCAATTTCATCTAAATACATTTTTATTGAATCGTCGTAAACTCCAATCTCTTTAATCATCGAAACTCTATATAGTATGCAAGAACCGCTTACTCCAAAAACTTCATCTTTTTTATCAAATTGACCTTCGTCCTTTTCCATGAAACCTATATCGTACGCTTGCATGAATCCATCGTAGAATAGACCTGCAGAATTTATCTTTCCTTCATTTTCATTTTTAAAAAAAACAGTTTTCGGACCTGCTGCACCTAATCTTTCATCATTCTCTAGATCTGTCACCAATGTCGATATCAGGTTCTTTTCCAACTTCGTATCTGGATTTAAAACTAAAATATATTTAGGATTCAGATTTTCGCTAGTAAATTTCATTAGATAGTTATTTCCACCAGTCAAAAACTTATTATTTTCCGATTGAAAAAAATGATGAATTTTACCTTTGTATTTTTCGTGAATTATCTGCGAAGTTTTGTCAGTTGAGGCATTGTCTAGCACGGTTATGATTAAATTAGGATAATCCTGAGTTAATATAGAATCTAAGCACGTTTCAATGTCGTTTTCATTGTTCCAGGTGACTATGCAAACTGCGACGAGAGCCTCATTTTTAGATTTCATCTCAATTATAGTCATGAATATTTATAGATTATCTACTTAAAACATAAAAAATAAAACAGAAAATATTTTAAGTTTTAGATTTTAAGTTTTATGTTCAAGTCATTCGCGGCTCTCAAGAGTAAACCTTGCTATGATGGTCATATGCATTTATCATATGTTTATGTCGAAATTGATGGAGATTCTTGTCCCTAAAATTAATGCACAAACTTCCGATGCAATATCCCAACCGACTTTTGGGCCTATAGATATTGGAGGAAGAAGCACTATAACAGGGAGTGTCCTATTAACTTCAGATAAAACAGCTGTACAAGTAGGAGAAAGATTTAAAGTGAAAATTGAAGTCCGAACAAACGATGTGAATATAATAGAGTATAGGGTTTCCGTAGATTTCGATCCAACTAAATTTAGAGTTGTGGATTCAGATACCACAACTACTGGCACCCAAATTACCTTGCTTGACTCGGTATTTACTGTGCAAGATAAACAAAGGGATAATGCAGTTTCGGATATTGGAAGAATAAGATTGAAGGCAGTAAGCCCTAATTCACAACCACTTACAGTAAATACGCAAGTTGCTGAGATTGAATTTCAAGCTCAAGAGTTAGGCTCATCTACAATTAAAATAGTGGAAGGATCATCTGGAACTCAGCTCATTCGTCAGGCAGGGGTAGGAATGGCGTATTCTTCTAATGAAGTTTCTGTAAATATTCAAACTCAAATAGTTACTACTACTGGTACAAGCACTACTGGGACTACAACATCAACAACAACCGGGACTCAAACTACAGGAACAGCAACCACTGCCACTGGTCAGGTAACGGGAACTATACCTGAAACAGCACTTGGAGACGAAATTGGATCTTTAATTTCGATATTTCTTGGATTGTTCTTCATTTTGTTGGGCAGCATGCTAGTTATTAATAAGGAAAAGGCTTCGAAAGACCGAGATATGTTTTAAATTGCAAAAAGCTATTAGTATTGGTATAATTACAAGCGATTTTTAATTTTGTCAGATACTAATAATGCAGGAAGAAAAAGTAGTAACTGTTGAGGGAATTGTTACAGATGTTTTACCAGGGCTTGAATATAATGTGAAAATAAACCATACGGGTATTGAACATAATTTGAAGTGCTATGTTTCGGGCAAAATGCGGACCAACTATATACAGCTCATTAAAGGTGATAAAGTTAAGGTAGAAATATCCCTATACGATATTAATACAGGTAGAATTGTTTACAGGATTACTCAGCGTACTCACGAACAAGGACCACCAAGAAGGGCGAAGAAGTAATTGTTTATATGGATTATTCCAGTTAGACGCTGGTTTGCCTTTGTTATAATTGATAATTCGTAATTAATTTGCTATAAATCATAAACAAATTTAAAGAATGAAAGCTAAATCTAGTGTAAAAAAGAGGTGTAGGAATTGTTATATCGTTAAAAGACGAAAGAAAGTTGTAGGTAATGGTAAAATAAAGTTCAAGCCTACGTACTATGTTTATTGTAAGGCAAATCCAAAGCATAAACAGAAGCAAGGGTAATTGAATGTGTGAATTTGCGAATTAGAAAATTAGCGAAATAAAATAAGTGTTAGGTTCTAGTATTCGAATTTAATTATTAATTATTGTTTAGGATTTCGAATTTAGGATTTCGAATTTCCGGAACAAAGTTTCGGTATGGCCAGAATAGTAGGAGTAGAAATACCAAATCAAAAGAGAGTAGAAATAGCTCTAACATATATTCATGGAATTGGATTGGTAACTGCCCAAAACATATTGAAAGCTACAAATGTAAGCGCAGATAAAAGAGTTAAAGAGCTTACAGACGATGAATTAAAAAGATTATATGAATATATAGATAAAAATATCCCAACAGAAGGTCAGGTTAAGCAGGTTATTTTTCAAAATATTAAAAGATTAAAAGATATTAGATCGTACAGAGGTTCAAGGCATAAAGCTGGATTAACTGTTAGAGGACAAAATACTAGAGGAAATACAAAAACAAGAAAAGGAAGAGGAAGGGCAGTAGGAGGATTAAAAATTAAAGTAACTAAATAATATTTAAAGCTAATTGCTAACCGCTAATAGCTAAATGCTAATTTATGGCAAAAGAACAAAAGAAAACTACAAAAGCACCTGCTGGAAAACCTGCGAAAGCAGTTGTTGCACCAGTAAAAAAGAAGAAAAAAGCTGTTCAACCTAAAGTTTTAGTTAAAATTAAAGCTACGTATAACAATACAATCGTGAGTGTAACAGACTATGAGGGCAATGTAATTGCAACCAGTAGTTGTGGAGCAATGGGATTCAAAGGAAGTAAAAAAAGCACAGCATATGCAGCAACTAAAGCTGGCGAAGCTGCTTCTGTTAAAGCAGTTGAAGCAGGAGCAAAAGAAGCTGAAGTTGTAGTTAGAGGAATCGGTATAGGAAGACAAGCTGCTGTAAAAGGCATTAGATCTTCTGGTATTAGAATTACATCGTTGTCTGATCATACAGGGATCCCACACGGTGGATGCAAACCAAGAAGACAACCAAGAAAGTAATTAGAAATTATTAATTAACAATGATCAATTAAGGTCATTGCTGATATTTTATTTGAGAGCTGATAGGTAAATTATGAGATATACAGGACCTAAGTGGAGAATAAATAGAAGAGAAAACGCTACTGTTTTAGGTAGTGGAGAAAAATGGAAAAGAAGATCCAGTTTACCGGGTCAATTTCCTATTTTAAAGAAAAGACCTTCAGAATATGCAATTCAATTCAGAGAGAAACAGAAAGTAAAAAGAATGTATGGAATGACAGAAAAACAATTTAGAAATTTCTATGAAATAGCTCTTAAATCTGAAAATACAAGTACAAGATTAATGCAATTGTTAGAATTAAGAATTGATAATGTTATTTACAGACTAGGATTAGCTCAAACTAGAGCACAAGCAAGACAATTTGTAACTCACGATCATGTACTTTTAAATGGAAAAAAGCACAATATTCCTTCTGCAATTGTTAAACCAGGAGATGAAATTAAATTTGTAGATAAATTTGCAAAATCACCAGTAAATGCAGTAATAAGTGCCACAAACAAGGCAGTTAAAGCACCAGCATGGTTAGGTAAATTAGTAAATGGAGGAACTGTTGTTTCTGAACCAACAAGAGACGAAATGGATCAAACAATTAAAGAAAGGCTTATAGTAGAGTTATATTCTAGATAATTTTTAATAAATAATTTTTATGATTTCACTTAAAGAGTTTACTATAAAGAAAATTAGTGAAAAAGATAATATTTCTGAATTTGAAATCGGACCAATGGCTGTAGGATATGGAAATACTTTAGGTAATATTCTAAAAAGAGTATTAACTTCATCTATTCCTGGAGCTGCAATTACTGCAGTTAAAATAGACGGTGTACAACATGAATATTCAACTCTAAGTGGAGTTTCAGATGATATTTTAACAATAGTTTTATCTTTAAAAAATATCGTTTTCTTTTCTAAAAGTAACGAACCAGTAATGCTTTCGTTAGAAGTGAAAGGAAAAGACGGTCAAGTTGTTGAAGTAAAAGCTTCAGATTTAACTAAAGATGCAGATATTGAAGTAATTAATCCAGATTATGTAATAACAAAATTAACTTCAGGAAAATCTAAATTTAAAGCTCAAGTTGTTATAGAAAAAGGAGTAGGATATCAATTTCCTAAAGAAGAGGTAAGAAGAGAATTGGGAATGCTTCCAGTAGATGCTATTTTCTCTCCAGTTAAATTGGTTAACTACAATGTAGTGCCAACTAGAGTAGGACAAGAAACAGAATTAGACCAAGTTAATTTGACCGTAGAAACAAATGGAGCAATGAATGCTGCAGATGCTTTAAATATTGCATCTACTATTTTAAGCGAAATGACAACTAACTTAGTTGAACAAACTAAGAATATGATTTCTGGAAAAGTAGAATCTGCAATTTCAACATTTCAATCTGCTGCTAAAACAATTAGAGAAGAACAGGACGAAAAACCTAAACTATTAGTTGCAGAATTAAACTTGTCTACAAGATTAACAAATGCACTTTTACGAGCTGGATTCGACGATTTAAATAAATTAGAAGGATTTACAGAAGAAGAATTAGCAAATATTAGAGGAATGGGAGAGAAATCTTTAGTTGAATTAATAGATATACTTAAAAAACACAAGATTAAATTGATTTAAAAATGTATAGCACAAGAAAGAAAATAAAAATTCAAGGGAAGACTGCAAGCCATAGAAAAGCTTTGGTTAAATCTCAAGTAGTTGAACTTATTAGAACAGGAAAAATTAAAACTAGCACTAAAAAGGCTAAGTTATTAAAAGCTACTTTCGATAAGATTGTAACTGCAGAAAAGAAAAAAACAATTTCTGGAGATAAAGCTATCAGATCCTTTTTTGGTGAAAACGAAAGAGCAATTGAAAGATTTAAATTCATTGTTGGAGACAAATTAATGGACAGACAGTCTGGATATGTAAGAGTTATTAAGACCTTAGCAAGACCAGGAGACAATGCAGATCAGGCATATGTAATGTTAATGAATACAGAATTAAAAGAAAAAGGAAATAAAAGAGTTCAGAAATTATTAGAAAAAAGAGAGGAAAATAAGGAGAAGAAAGGAGGAGTTGTAGGAAGATTAACAAGAGGAATAAGCAAAGAGGCAAAAGCAGTTGGTGGAGTAAGTCAAGAAAAAGCAACTAAAACTAGAAGAGTATCAATGTAATTAAAAAATAATAATTAAGAATTAAGCAGACAGCTAATTGCTGAAAGCTAAATGTTTATAAATGAAAAAAATTAGTCAAAAAGCAATAGAAGAAAAATGGTACGTTATTAATGCAGACGGCTTAAGAATAGGTCGTATTGCATCTGTAGCTGCACAATTATTAATGGGTAAAAAAGATGTTTTAGTTCGTGGATATCATGATCCTAGAGCACATGTGGTAATAACAAATGCTTCTAGAATCGACTTTACACAGAAAAGAGGAATGACAAAATTCTATTCAAACTATTCAGGATTTCCTGGAGGAATAAAATTTACATCTTTAGAAGAAGCATTTAAAAAAGATCCGACATGGCCTATAGAGAATGCAGTTAAAGGAATGTTACCTAAAACTAAGAGAGGCAACGAAGCAATAGTAAAATTAAAAATTTATGCTGGTGGAGAGAACCCTCACAATGCTCAGAATCCAGTAGAAGTAAATGTTAATAATTTTAAGTTATAAATTAGACTATGGCAGCAGCAGAAAAGTATTTTTACGCAATAGGAAGAAGAAAAACATCTAGCGTTACAGTAAGATTGTTTAATATCGAAGGTAAATCTAAATTTAACGATAAAGATTTCGATAAATTATATACCTCAGAAGTTCATCAGAAAAAAGCACTTGTACCCTTTGTGCAAGCTGGATTAGACCCTAAAGAATATATGTTTACTGCTAAAGCTGTAGGAGGAGGGAAGAACTCTCAATTAGAGGCTTTAATGCTAGGCATTTCAAGAGCTATTATTAAACAACTTCCAGAGAAAAAAGGCGACCTTAAAAAAGCTGGACTACTTACTAGAGACCCAAGAATGGTTGAAAGAAAGAAAGCTGGATTAAGAAAAGCTAGAAAAGCAGAACAATACTCAAAACGTTAATCTGATAAATCCTAAGCACTAAATTCTAAACAAATTCTAAATTTAGGTCATTTGGATTTAGATATTGTTTCGAATTTCGATATTAGAATTTAATGTCCAAGCCATCAAAACATTTACTCTCAATTCCGCTCCCTTTTAACCTTCAACATTTAACTTTATAATTTGAATATGAATACTCGTCAAAAAGGTTCAGAAGCAGAGGAAATAGCATCTGAATATTTAATTTCCAAAGGATTCACATTTTTAGATAAAAATAAATATTATCGTGCAGGGGAAATAGATTTAATAATGCAGAACAATGGATTCATTGTATTTGTTGAAGTTAAGAGCATAGAAAAATCTTCAGATTATTCAATTTACGAAACTCTTACAAAATCAAAATTAAATAGATTAAAACATTCAATATACACTTGGGTTAACGAAAACGATATGTTCAATGCAATTTGGAGGTTAGATTTTGTTGGAATTGTTCTTAATAATGGTAAAATAGATAGTATAGAACATTTTGAGAATATAGAATTGTAAGTTGAATAAGAATCTTAGCAATGATATACTTGGATTGCTAGATATTAAATCGTTTTAATGGATATGCAACCACAATCAAAAAATCCAAATTTCATTCAGCAAATTTCCTCAATTATGCCTCATTTCTGCGATAAATGCGGCGCAAAGCACGATCAAGGAGATCTTGAATTTGTATTCAACGACACAGCAAAGGCTATGTGTAAACTTTCCTGCAAAAACTGTGGAAATATGTATATGATCCATATAAATAGCCCAATGGATGGAATGTTGTCTGCTAAAAGATCTTCATTTAAGTCCGAAATTTCTGCAAAGGAAATGAATAAATTTTCTGGTAGCCCACGAATCGAATCAGATGAAATTCTAGACGTTTTTAATGCTTTAAAAGGTATTAAAAATATTGAAGATTTTAATAAACACTTCTGAAATTAAATTCCAAATAACAAATTACAATTATCAAAGGGTCGAATATTTAGAAGTTTAGAATTTATGCATTCTTTTAAATTTGAGATTTGATGCTTGTAATTTTAATTCGTATAAAGCCTTACGTATAACCCACTAGCGCAACTTTTTTGCAATAATCTATCAAGCTTTTAGGTATTTCGCTTATCTCAGCACCTGTAAGTATAAATTGATTTCCTGAATTAATAAGATAATTAGAAATATTTTCTCTATGTTCTTTGTCGAGCTCCGACATTATATCGTCTATAAGAAACAGAGTAGGATTGTCATTTTTGTTTTGTAGTAAAGCAATCTCGGACATCTTGAATATGAAGCTACCAAGCCTTTGTTGTCCTCTAGATCCATGGAATTTTAAATTGCATCTACTGCCAGACTTATCGGTGAATTCAAAAGTCAAATCGTCTTTATGTACACCATAAAGCGTTTTACCTACTATAATTTCTTTTTCTAAGTTCAAGGTAAAGATTTGCTTTATTTCTTCAATATCTTCATCAATTAAATTCAGAAAATTAGGCCTGTAGAGCACTTTAAGGTCTTCTACATCGTGATAAATTGCTTTAGAAGTCTCTTCTATTTGTGTACTTATTTCAGAAAATAAATACTTTCTAATTCTATAAACTTCTAACGCCAATCTAGAAATCTCAGTATTCCAATAATCGAGCTCGTGTTTTTGAGATCTGCCATCTCGTATTAGTTTAATTAAAGCATTTCTATTTTTTAAAACTGCTTTGTATCGAGTTATCAAACCGGCATACTCAATATTTAGAGACGAAAGGAAGTTGTCTAAATCTTTTCTTCGTAAAGAAGGTTCACCATTTACCAGATCTATAGAATTTGGTGCAAAAATTAATACAGGAAATTGTTTGCAAGCATTAGCTAATGTTAAGAATTTGTTATTCATTTTATAATTTTGTTGAAGCCTGTTTATGTGCGATATTTTGAATTCTAACTTTTTGAAGTCCCATTCTGTTACTACAGAAGTGGAATTACCAACCATTCCTATCAATTGTGAAGCATTTTCCATTGGTCTAAACGAATTCCTATAAACTGAATAATAAATAGATTCTAGTAAATTAGTTTTCCCAGAACCGTTGTCTGCTACTACTAAATTCCCCTCTGTAGAAATTTCGGAAGAAAATTTAGCTAAATTTCGATAATTATAAATTGTGATATTATTGAGCATAGTTAAACTAAACATCTGAAAATAGCAATTGACCTTTCTCAAATTACCAACGAGAAGACAGGTATAGAGTATTATATCTCCGAGCTTGTAAAATCCCTAGTTCAAGTAGATAAATTAAACGAATATTACGGTTTAACTCACAACGCAGAGTGGATAAAGGAGTACAATATTAAACCCTTGGAGGTGAAGGCAGATCGGCCTAACTTTTCTTGGATATATAAAGCTGCTAGAGAATTGAAAAAAGAGAAGATAGATCTTTTAATTTCTCCATCTTTATTTATGTTTGGGGTGTTTTTTAAACCTACTATTCAGATCATTCACGATCTTGCTCCCATTCACTATCCAAATTTCTGGAGTAAAAAAGCTGGACTGATGTATAAATATCAGTTGGCTTTATGTACAAGAAGAGTTCATAAATTTGCTGCAATTTCTGAATTTACAAAAAAAGATTTAATTAAACTTCACACAACAGTAAAGAACAAAACTTTTTCAATAGGTTGTGGTCTGCATGAATGGGCTTATTCTGAGCTGAGCAAAGGTCATAATACCTACGGAAAGATCATTCTCCCTGAAGAATATATTTTGTCTGTAAGCACGCTTCAACCGCGTAAAAATTACATAAATATGATTCGTGGTTTTAGTTTATTCATTAAGGATAATCCAAATTGTAAATATGTGATTGTCGGGAAAAAAGGTTGGTATTATGAAGATATATTTACTGAGGTTGAAAAATTGCATTTAGAAGATAAAGTAATTTTTACAGACTATGTAGATGAAGAAGATATTGCTTCAATTTACGATAGTGCAAAGTTTGTTATGTATTGTAGTATATGGGAAGGATTTGGCTTGCCTGCAATAGAGGCTTTATCGAGAGGTAAATCGGTTGTGCTATCAAATTTAGAAGTTTTAAAAGAAGCTGCAGGAGATTTAGGAATATATGTAGATCCATTCGATCCAGCTGATATTTGTGATGGGATGTATAAAGCAGCAGAAAAGCATATTTCTGAAAGTGAAATTTCACAAATTAAAGATGAGTATAGATGGGATAGGGTGGCTGAGAGGTTGGTTAAAATGTACGACATGCCTGTATAATAACTACTAACTACCTTTCGAGCTTTTTTATTGACTTCTTGAGTATAATGTTCTATTGTATTTCCCTAGTATAGCTATTTAACAGATATTTGTCCTTTGGGCTTGGGCTTATTGACAAATATGTTTAATTGTTATATGGTCAAACGTATATTTGAAGGTTAGAATTGCTCTTTTTTAGAAATTTATGGCTAAAACAAAATTAAACACAGATTTAGATAAAAGTGTAAAAAAACAAAAAAAGTTGGAAAAACCTATCGAGGAGGATGAGATTGTTCCTATTGAAGAGGACGATGGCGATGTGCCTGCAGATGTAACAGAAGAGACAGCTGAAGACGATCCAACTATATATACAATGGGAGATATTATTGTGGACGATGGATCTCCAGACGACGACGATAAAAAACTATTGGCTAGCAATGCTAAAAAGAAAACTGAAGAGGAGGTTGAAGAAGAGGATGACGAAATTTGGTTAGAAGATGTAGATGTTTTCCCTGTCGCAGACCCCTATCTAGACCTAGAAGGCTATGATCCAGAGAATGAGTATTATGATTAAGCAAGAATTTAGAATCTTGAATACAGAATTTAGATTATAGCCATCTTGTATTTAAGCTACCCACTAGAACCTAGTACCTATAACCCCTTCGCTCAATATGGTATAATTCCAGGTTTTAATCTCACTTTTTCTTATCAATAAATTTATGAAATACGACTATAAAAATACCTTAGATACTGTAGATAAAAAAGAATACGAAGTAACTTTAGAATATTCAGAATTAGATACTTTTATTGAAATTTCCTATAAAATCCTTGCCGCAGATGTAAAGATCCAAGGTTTTAGACCGGGAAAAGCACCTCGAGATTTAATTGAATCTAAATTAGGAGCAAAACTTGTTACAGATGCTTTAGGAAGATTGCTACCAACTGCCACATACGAAATTATTGAGAAAGAAAAAGATAGACCTGTAGAAGCACCAGCGTACGATTTAAAAGAGATGGATAAAGAAAAAGGAATTAAATATAGCTTCTCGTTTGTTAACTACCCTACTATAAAAGTAGGAGATATTAAAAAAATTAAAGTTGAAAAGAAAGAAGCAGAAATTACTGAAGACGATATTGAGTCGGTTATTAAAAATGTAGTTAGATCTTCACTTAGCATTGAAAAGATTAAAGAATTAACAAAAGTGAAAGAGGAGTCAGCTACCAGCAGTCAGCCAACAGCTAAAAACAAAAAGGCTAAAGAATCAAAAGAAGAGCAAGCTCATGCTCACGATGAACACGACCACAATCACGATCATTCAGACCACGATCACACACATCAACATTCACACGAAGAGAAACCTGTTGAAGCTGTAGATTTCGAATTAAACGATGCTTTAATTCAAGAATTAAAATATGAAAAAGAAAAGACTTTAGAAGAAGTTAAAAAATCTGTTAAAGCAAAACTTACAGAAATGAAAAAGCAACAAGTAGAAGATGAGTATGCAAATAAAATTGTAGATGAAGTTGTCAAGATTTCAGATGTTAAAGTGCCAAAACTATTTTTAACTCGAGAAGTAGAGAATACAGAAAATCAGTTTTCAGAAAGATTAAAAGAATTAAAATTAGATGTTGAAACCTATCTACAAACTCAAGGGTCGAACTTAGAGCAGAAAAGAAAAGAATGGGAAGAGCAGGCTAAGAAAAGAATAGCTATAGATTTGCTTCTTATTAATATTGCAGACCAAAATGGTGGAGTAGCAAAAGATGAAGAAATAGAGAATGAAATTAGCGCGATTGAAGATCCAAAGGTAAGAAATCAATATGAATCTAAAAATGCTAGAGAATACATTCGTACAGTAATGACACGTCAAAAGGGATTAAAAAAACTTTTGGAGATGGTAGAAGCAAAATAACTGAATCTCAGAGGAATATTCAGTGCATATTTTTTTATTACTAAAAATGTAATTTCCGCTATTCGGCCTTCATGTTTAATGTAAAATATCTTCATGAGAAAAAACGAGAAGCTGATAATTATTGTAGTATTGTTATTTCAATTGGTCACAGTACTAGGATTAATTGCTTACAGATACGATATTGCAATCTTCTTCAATCGAACTTCTGCAAATTTAGCATACGAAACTAAACATGAGTTTGCATTAAAGATATGGTCCTTTTCTGTGCGAAATTTTGTTTACAGAGATTATTTAAAACATAGAGAGATAGATTCAAACTTGCTTGAATTAGGGGATACAAACGATCCAAAAGAAACTTACAAAGTCGCTTTAAATGTTTACAACTATGCAAAAAAGAAAGGAATTCATTTAGATTTGTCCTATTTGGGATTTGTAAAAACTGCATATGAAGAACCTATAGATTTTGAGCGAATAATAGAAGAGGACGATTCGTTTATTGAAGGTTTTAAATATATAGATAAAGGTAAAAAAGGGAAAGAAATTTATGAAAAAGAAACTTTGCAATATTTGTTGAATAAAAAATTAGGGGAAGATGTTATAGAAATTAAGTTGATAGATACAGTGGACCCTAAAGTTGAAACTATTTATGAGGGAAGTATTAGTAAAGAAGAAGCTATCTCCACAATAAATACTTCAATTTCTGCTAAAGAAGAAATTTTTATTTTGGAAGAAGATACAGATAAAAATGCTCTGCAGGCTGCAATTACAAATACAAAAGTAACTGAATTAAATTTACTCGAAGATGCGGTTCTTTCGGAAGATTTATTAAATATAGGAACTGCGAGGTTCCTATACGAAACATGTAGTTACTATATAGAAATCGATTTATTTTATTACCCAACAGATCAAAAGTATAAACTTTCGAACGTTGAAGATATAATAAACAATAAGTGTAATAGTGTGCCAATTGCAGCCAAGCCTGTGGAGTTAGCTACTTGTATAGATTGCTATTTGTTTTATATAGATAAGGAACATAGTCTGCGAGCAGACTATGTTCCTGAAGTAGTAAGCCTCGCTGATTTAGGAAGCGATCATTCACTTGAAAAAAATGCATTTCCAGATTTTAAAGAAATGCACAATGCGGCAAATGCCGATGGAGTAGGATTTTATATAACTTCTGCTTATAGATCTTACGAAACACAAATTAATACTTTTGAATCTTGGGTGCAATCTAACTTAGGAGCTGCTGGAGGGAATAGGGCACAGGCTGAATACCTTGCTAATCAAGTTTCCGCGCGTCCTGGCTTCTCTGAGCATCAATTAGGTACCACTTTAGATATAACCGGTGGAGGTTGTAGCTCTTTCGATAGAGCTTGTTCTTCCAATACAGCTGTTTGGAATTGGTTACGTTTAAATGCACATAACTATGGATTTGTATTGTCTTATCCAGAGGGGAAAGATCAGGAAACTGGATATGTAAGTGAACCGTGGCACTACAGATGGATTGGAAAAGATCTAGCACTTCAATACAAAGCACAAGAAGGAGCTTTAACGTTGAATAAGTGGTTGGAGGATAGGTTTTAGGGATTAGTTGTTAGGTTATAGATATTGAATTAAGTTCTAATTTTCAAACGTGCAGAGTTTAAAAATTAGAACTTAGAAATTGAAAATTGTTATAGGTCATTTTAGAAATATATTGCTCCAATAGAATCTCTAACTTTTCTAATAGTCTTTTCTGCAATTAGATTGGCCTTTTCTGCATTTTGCTTCATTAATTCTAAAATTTGCTCTTTGTCTTTTGCTAATTCAATTCTTTTTTCTCTAAATTCTCTAAAATATTCTAAGAAAAACTTATAAAACTCTTCTTTCAATTCAACATCTCCAATTGTTCCTCCAAGATATCTAGATTCAAAGTTAGACAATTGACTCTCGTTAAAATTCATTAGTTTTAGATATTTGAAAATTACATTTTTTGTTGGATCTCCTGGATCGTCTTTCTTAATTCTGTTTGGATCTGTTGTAATGTTCATAATTTGCTGTTTTATGATATTTTCGTCTGCAAAAATTGTAATGTCGTTTCCTAAAGATTTCCCCATTTTTCTAACGCCATCTGTTCCAGGCACTCTGGCAACCGAGGGTTTTACATATAATTCTGGTATTTTTAGAATTTTTCCATATCGATTGTTAAAAGACTTAGCAATATCTCTGCAAATTTCTACGTGTTGAGTTTGATCTTCTCCTACAGGAATAATATCTGGCTCGAATATTAATATGTCTGCAGCCATTAAAACAGGGTAGCTGAATAGCCCCATATTTATTGCTTCTTCGCCTGCATTTGGATCTGAAAGTTTATCTTTATATCCATGCATCCTTTTCATTTCTGATAATGTGACTACATTATTCAAAATTTCTGTAAGCTCGAAAATGGAGCGAATATGAGACTCTACAAAAAAAGTTGTTTTATCTAGGTTAATTCCTAAAGCTAGATAATCTAAATAGGTTTCGTAGATATTTGTTTTGAATGCTGTAGGATCGAAAACTGTATTTAATGCATGATAATCAGCTATAAAATAAAAGCATTCACCTTTTTCTTGAAATTCAACTTGTGGTTTTACAGCTCCTAAGTAGTTGCCTAAATGAAGTCCTTTGCTCGAACTAGGTGTAATTCCCGAAAGAACTCTTTTTTTAGAATCTAGAATCTGGAATTTAGAATCTAGAGTTTTTACCTCACAAACGTCAACTACTTTTGCACCTGTCACCTTAAGTAAATCATTTGTATCTATTTCCAAACTAAACTCATTTCCTCCAGTTCCAACTCGAACGTTTTGTTTTTCTAAAACTTTTTCGTCCATAAATGTAGGGATAGTCAAGAAGATAGGGGAGAGAGTGCCAATCTCAAATCCCGTGCTTTCTTTTAATTCTTCTGGGTTTGCGAATCTTAAATTAGAAACTCCTAAAATCTTTTTGAAAGCTTTGCTATTAATTTTACAATCGTCTCTTCGCATTAAAGCCACAAATATATCATCTGCCTTGAAGATAAGTGTTGCACATCCGTCAGAGAAATCTAATCCGAATGCTTTAATATGTTCTTCAACACTAATTCCAACTCCTTCTGGAACTGCATGCATTGTATATTTAGCCCCTTGTTCGTCTAATTTTTGTTTAATTTGTTCTATTGTTGTCATATTCAGATTTTAACAGTAAATTAATTATATTTATAATTGACCCTTAGAATAGGTACTTGTGGCGTAACTTTAGGGTCAGCTCCAGATGCTTTGAATCCTTGATTAAAGAGTTTTGATAAATGATTAATACTCATTGTTGCAATGGAGACTTTTCTACCAGCTTTTCGCAGGATGGAAACTTGATAACCTAATGCGATATGTTCTTGAATATCGTGTAGAGTTCTACGCTCTCTAAAAGAGTAATCATTTTTATTAAAAAGTGCTTTATGCGTATCGCTTCTCAAATCAATTATTTCGTTCAATCCAGACAAATCCATTTCTTCCATTAAACTCTTAGCGAAAGCCATAGAGTTGGGAGTTATTAGGGTATTCGACATTAAAGAAACATCTGCAAAAGATATATGTCCTAAGTTATGAACTCTTAGCAATCCATTCGCATAAAATAACGCTGCACCCATAGATCTCTCTATGTATCTGAAATAATTCTCTCTAACATCCGCATTGAGGGTTGCTAATATATCTTCATCTCGACCTTCTTGATCTGCGTATGCAAAGTTAATACATACAGGTACATGGTTTTGTTCGCATACTCGTAAGAATGGCAATAATTCTTCCAATGACTGTTTTGCTACTAGCCCAGGATCGTAGTCAAACATTCTCCCATCAAATTGAAATTCTAACTTTTCAGTATTCGGATTAACGCCATAGCTATATGGAGGACAAGCAGTCATAATAATTTCTAGCGTTGACCTGTTCTCATAGCAATGCTTCATGTCTGCAATTAATGCGCGCATGTATTCAATTTTTATATTTGAAGTTTTTAATTCAGCTAATTGATTATTTAAATTTTCCATTGTTTAGTTTTAAAAATTAAAAAAGCCCTTCTTTCGAAGGGCTTGAGTGTTGAAATTTTGTGGTTATTGCCACAAGAAATTACGCTTCGTATAAATAGAAAGGCTAAACCAGGCTTTATTCTTATTTCTAAAAATCTTATTCATAAATTTACTTAAATTGTGAATGTATATAAAAATATCTGAATAACTTAATATCTAAATGACTAAGTTTTAGTTATTCAGTCAGTTAGTGATTTATTTTGACTTTGTAAAATCTTAAATCTTCCTAATTTTAATTCTCTCGCACCTCTAGAAACTGTTGCAACTCCAATTTTCAAATCTTCAGCAATTTTGTGCTGCGCATCTCCCTTAATTAATCTATTTACTATTTCTAATCTAGTAGGAATTTCTTCCAACTCTTTTGGAGTTAATATTCCTTCTAAAAAATCCTTCAAAAGATCTTTGTCTTTTATATCTACTATCTGTGTTATTAATTTATCTAGATAAGCTCGCATTGAATATTATAGCATACTAGTATGAATGTATCAAGAAAGTATTGATTTTAAAAGGAGTTGAGGTGAAATTGTTCCTTTAGAAAGTTTTATGGAAGATGTAATAGATCAGTTAAATATTAAAGAAGATATTCTAGATACAAACGAAAGTTATATTGACTGGTACGAACTTGGTTTATCTTTAACCATCGGTACTAATTCAGATAAAACCGGTCTTAGAGAAGGCGAACTATTAACTCCAGAGGAGTATAGACAAGCGCTGTGGACCTGGAAAATATTAAAAGACTATATGTTAGAAGGAGTTGTTATTAGAAAGTTAGAAAGAGATGAACTTGCGCATCAACTAAACAAGAGGCTTGCAGTTCACTATAACAACCCTGATTTTTGCGAACACACAACAGAAATTATAGGTACTAATGCATTAAGAATTAATAATAAATTTAAACTGCCATTGACGAGGAAAGATAATGGTACGCAATTTATTAATTTAGGAATTTGGTTTGGGCAGGTTGTAATAAATTTTAAAATTAATTCTGAATCTCCCGCACAATCAGCATAGGAGTGTTTTTTCCATCGTCTTCTTGTCCTTGTGGATTACCATGGAGAACTCTTTTTAGAGTCTCTTCTTCATACATCTGGTTTAAGCTACCACTCATCGAAATAATGTTATTTTCAATATTATTTCCATCTATTATGGCAACTGGAACATTTACAATTTTTTCTAGTCTATTTGCAATTTCTATTCCTTGTTTCGGTCTTGGGGGTAAAAATGCATTTTTTGCAAAAATCTCTTTATCTGTGAATCCAACTGTGAATCCGTCTATTGCGTTAATTTGATTTCCTGCAAGTCTATAGAAGTAACCTGGTTTACCAATTAATTTAAGTATTGTTCCTATAACTAATGCAAAAAAAATTCTTGGATATCCAGCCCTGTTTATCGCGACTTGCATTTTTCTTGGGCTAGAGTAGCCAATATCGTTTGGCCATTTTTTTACGAATCTAACAATCAGTCTTGCTAACGGGCTAATCCAAACATCAGAATCTTTTACAGTCAATCCTTTAGTGGTAATGCTAACGATTTTGCAAGAAACACAAAAAATATCACCAGGTTCTACTTTTGGCGTTGCATATTTATTTACAATTTCTTCCAAACTTTCACCAATGTCTATAAAGTGAGTTTCTATAGGAATTCGAATATATTTCTTACCATCTACTTCGCTGTATAGTTCTCGTCCTGGATTTGCTTCAAGTTTCATTTTCTATTCATAATTAGAATTATTATACCCTGAACTATTGAAGGGGCACACTGTAAATTCGAGGTGACAATACAATGTACTTTCTTATTTCTTATTTCTTATTTCCTGTTTCTTCTGTATTATATACATATTAGCTAATTTGTTAGTCAAGTCGATACTCATACGTGAAGGGATTTTTAAAATTCTTACTATTCATGCTTGTTTGTGTAGCCATTGGGTTGTGGTCTCCGTGGCTTATGTGGAACGTAGATATTTCAGATATTTTTAACGTAGAGAAACCAAACGTCATATCTGGTTTACAGGTATATTCGTTGCTTGGAGAAGTAGAAGTATTTGTAGATGGAGAATCACAAGGCAAAGTAACGCCAGAAGATTCACCTTTAATTGTAGATGCAATTCAACCTGGGGAGAAATCCGTTAGAATAGAAAGAGTATCTGAAGTTACAGATGCCTACTGGGCTTTTGAGAAAGTTATTACATTTGAAGAATCTATCGACGTCGTCATTTCCTATGTTTTAGGACCAGAAAAAGAATTCTCTGAAGGGCATGTGATTACAGTTACAGAAAAAACAGATGAAGACTACAATTTATTGGTAAATACAAATATTGAAGGAACAGCTATTTCTTTAGATGAAATTCAATCTCAAGTACCAGCAACTCAATTCACTCAAAATATTGCTTTAGATAAGCAACATAAAATAAAAATATTCAAACCAGGATTTGAAGAAATTGAGTTTACGATTTTGCCAGAATCTCAAGACGATAGAGATCAATTCGCTAATAAAATAATTAATGTAGATGTACAACTGTTGTATCAACCAGTTCAAGTAGAATGATACCTCCAAAATTAAGACTAAAAAATACAATAAAATACCCAACCACCCTAATTGTAGGAGGGTTAAATAAACTTGGTTTAGAAATTGCAGATTCACTAATTAAACAAGGTGGATATGTAGTAATTATCGATACAGTAACCAAAGATAATATTGAAAAATTCGACATATTCCCGCCCGATGCAATGATTAGCTTTTTGGACTTTACAGCAATTCCACAACTGGAAGAAGATATTCGTAGATTAGACTATGTGTTTTACTTTGCACACGAAAGTATAGATTTTAAAGACGAAGTTTCAACACAAGAATTTTTAACATTCTCAAACTATTTAGATGCAACTTTAATATTGGCAGTTAAATTCGATGCAAGATTCTTGCTAACAACTTCAATTAAAGCTCAGCAAATTTTATATTCTGAAAGGCATATTGGATACGATATTAGCCAAGGAGGGAAGATGGTTCAGGCATATAGCGATATGGAAGTTCAAAGATATGCAGAAGGTTTAACTTTAGAATATTTTGAAAAAGCAAATTTAAATTCCCGTATTATTAGACTAGGAGAGATTATTGGAGATGGAGTAGATTTTGGATCTAATACAGCTTTTGTAAATTTAGTTATGAACGCAGTTCGTGGAGAGAATTTAACCCTACAAAACGATGGATTGGAAACTGAGTGGTTTGTTCATGTTTTAGATGCTGCATATGCTTTAATTAAAGCCCAATTTTCAAAAGGAACAGAAGGTAAACTTTTTTCTGTTTGCTACGACAATACATTCACTCATCTTTCAATTGCATACAAAATTCAAGAAATCGAAGAGAGTAGCAAGGAAATTCAATTTATGGAATCGGGAATTAGTGGTCCACCTATAAAGATCTACAAACCTGCACCAAATCTTTCTGCAATTGGATGGATGCCAAGAGTTTCTTTCGATAAAGCGGTAAGGCAATCTATTGCATCTGCAAAGATTTATATAATGGAAAGAGGTTTGAATAAAATTCGAGACGATGTTGAAGACCACGATTACGATGGAAGATTTACAGGTAAATTTAGAAGTTTAATGGGTAAATCTCCTAAAGAATCTGCAAAACCTGATTCAAGTAGTCCAATTTCTAGATTAATTGCACAAAAGAAACAAGAAGACGATTTAAGACGGGACAGAATTAGATCTGCAGAATTGGCAATCCGAGATAAAAAAAGAAGTCGACCTTTATCATTCTCAGAAAAGATTCAGCACTTTATTTGGACAAACTTCATTCGTTTGGCTAATGTATTTTCATTCATGCGAAGACAATCTCCACTTGAATTTGGAGTATTCATTTTTGTAATGCTTATTTTTGTAGTTTTCTATTTCACAATTTTATCTCCTTTCTTAGTTCTTTCGAGAAATTTGTTAATTATTCAGCCTGAATACGAAAGAGCAAAAGATTCAGCAGGTTCGGCGAATTTTCAGGAGTTGAATGGAAGTATGGGGAAAATAGACGAAGCTTTAACAAGTACTGTTGAATTATTAGACAGGTATGAATTTGTAACAGAATTCGCTTCTTTGGAAAATGAATTTTCGAGCATAAAAAAATTAACAGATAGCTATAGATTATTAGTTGATGGTGTAACAGATATTTCTTACGGACTAGAACCATACAATGAATATTTAGATTTATTCGAAAATAATACTCAACTAAGAAGTGGTACAGATGGATATCTATCAATTGCACAACCTGGTGTGAATTACAGCGATGTTTTGGGTGAGATTCAAATTAGAGAAGCTTTTATAAACAATGGAATAGAGAAGGCAGACAAGGCAATAGAGCAGATTAAAGTTTACGATTATTCTGTATTACCACCAAAATTGGCAAGTAGAGTAAAAAGTTTAAATGCAGAAATATTGAGCTTTCAAGAAGGCCTAGCTGGATTGCAAAATTATAGATACATTCCAGAAATTTTAGGAGTAGGAGAACCTAAAACTTATTTAATCTTGGCTTTGGACAACACAAGATTAACACCTATCGGAGGGGATATTTCGGCATTTGCACAAATTACAATGAGCAATGGAAGTATTCAGGAAATTACAGTAAAAAGCATAGACGATGTAACGCTAACTACTTCTTCGTTAGACACATTAACTTTGGATGAAATTAACAATCGTAGATATTCATTGAAAGATTCTGGAACTATAAAATCTACAGATTTAGCAACTATTGGAAACTACGATAAATTCTCAAATACAATTGCAACTTTGTGGCAAGAAAGTTTTGGAGCTGAAATTGATGGGGTTATGACAATGAATTTGAATGCATTCGAAGATTTTATAGAATCTTCGGAAAGTGAAGATTTAGCTATAGTTGGAGGAATAGAATTTAGCGATAAAAATGCTTTACTAGCTAATATTAAAGCTGCTCAAAGTGGCAATGCTAATTTAGTAAGTAAAAGAAGTGTAATAGCTCAACTGTTTGCTGCATTGTTAAATCAATCTTTCGATTTCCTAACAGATAAAAATTCTGAAATCTTATTAGATTTAAATAGTTCTGCTAAAAATCAAAATATGGCTGTTAGTATTCCAGAACAAGATATAAAAGATTACATAGAACAATCGGATTTAAATATGCAAAAACTTTACGATTCCGAATCCTATGTATCTGTAGGGATAAATGTTGAAGATCCTAAAATTGTGAGTTTCGATCGATATCCAAGTGTTAATTTAGCTCTAAAAACATTAATAACCGAGGAATATCAATTGAACAATGAATTAACTGTAGTGTTCCCTAACTATGGAACTACTCAAGAAGTTTCCGTATGTTTGCCGTCTAACACCCTGTTAAATACAATAAGTGTAGATGCTGCAACCATACCAGAGCAGAGAGTAACTGTAAATTCAACAGAAGATGAAGTTTGCGTAGTTGCTCAAGTGCTCGCAGAAACACAACTAAACCTAACTTGGTCTGTAGAAAGTTACTTTGCTGCAGATGCTACAGATGTAGATTTAAACTTAGCAGTTGCTAAAGTAAGAGGCTCAAATACAACAATAGATTATTCAGTTTCGACAGAAGCTGGAGTAGAAATTAAAGGTGTTAATCTGCCAATTTCTTTCGACAAAAACAAACTTGTCTTCTCTCAGAGCATATTTTCAGACCTAGGGTTGGAATTGAAGTTAAGTAAGTAGTCAACAAGCCCATTGGATTTGGAGATTTGTGTATTTGCAGATTTGCTTGCTGCATGGTATTATTAGCTCTGTACGCAAGTGGTTATTCTATTGTATTTTGAATATTTTCATTGATTTTATAAAAATTAATTATTAAAGCGTCCTAAAATGGCAAAAAGAAAAGCAACTGAACTTGAGGTAATCGAAATGACACAAGAGGCATACGATGAGCTAGTTAAAGAACTTGAATTTAGAAAAACTGATGAAAGAAACAATATTGCAAAGGAAATTTCCGATGCTCGAGAGCTAGGAGATTTGAGTGAAAACCATGCATATACTATTGCAATGGAAAAGAAAGATATTAACGAAAATAGAATTAGTGATTTGGAAGACTTGATAATGAGAGTAAAAATTGTAAAGGCATCAAGTTCAAACAGCGTTGTTACTATTGGAAAACCAGTTGTAATAGTTAATACAAAAACAAAAACACCAAAAACTGTTACTTTGGTTGGATCAGAAAAAACAGAAGCAGCAGATCCATCTGAAGGTAAAATTTCTATAGATTCTCCAATTGGTAGCGCATTACACAATGCAAAGCTTGGCGATGTTTTTGAAGTTGAGCTTCCTTCAGGAAAAGTAGAGTACAAGGTAGATAAATTCGTCAAATAAATATTTGACGAATAAATTCCAAATACCAAGCATCAAATTACAAAGAGGTACAAGCAATATTCAATTTTGTCATATTTAATTAAACCTTCGACTGATAATCATCAGCGTTTATTTTCCTACTCAGAGCTGGGGAAAGGTCCTTTTAGAATTTTGTATTTGTTTGGATCTCCGGATTTGGTATAAATAAAATCTCCGATTTTATTTATATTCCCATAGTCAGAGCTAGTTTTACAGCTTCATAGTCTGACCATTCGTATTCCACATTATTGAATACAATGGAACTTTCGTCTCCTTTTCCAGAAATGTAAATAATATCACCTGGGTTAGCAATTGAAGTAGCAAAATTTATTGCATCTAACCTGCCAGTGTAATCATGAGCGTCGAAAGCAACAATTGGTTTATTTCCTGCCAATGAAATATTTCGGATTTTATTTGATATTCCCTCTAAAGTAATCATTTTCAATTCATCTGTTGCGCCAAATCTTTCTACCATAATTCCGCCTTTCTTTTCTGCGTATCCATATAGCTGTGTGTTAATTTCTGCAGTATTATTTGTATTTGGATCTGTGGGAGAAAAAATTACTACATCGGCTAATTCAGCAGCTATTTCACCAACTCTTCTTTTATTCCTACTCTTCCCACCTTTATTTCCCACTAAAGAAATTATTCTATTTGTTCTATTTTTTAAAGTATTTAAAAATCTTAAAGATCTATTAATAACATAAGGAGAATCGCCGGAATCTATAATTATAGTGTTTGGATTAGTTTGCAAAAGATCCATTCGTCCAGCGACATTAGTAAAGGTTTTTAATGCAGTTTTAATTTTTTCCATGCTTAAATATTTTAAGCAAAGTCTTACTGCTAAATAGGCATTTAAATGATTATGGAATCCTGTTAATCCTACTTGAATTTCGTGCCCATCCTTTGTTGTAAATGCTAATGAATCTATAGAATGGTATTTGTTTTCAAGCTCTTCTGTTGTAACCCAATAGCAATATACATTAGGTTTAATTAAATGAGCTTTCTCCGAAAACCACTGAACAACATCTGCATCTTCACCATTAATAACAACTAACCCATCGTTATCTATCATCTTCACAAAATCGAATTTAGTACTAGCATAGTGCCTCCAAGTTTCATAAAATTCCTCGTTACCTACAACATTTGTAATTACTCCAGAATCAAAAAGCACATCTGTATACATTCCTTTAAGAATATTTTTGGAAGTAACTTCTACAACTAAAAAATCTAATTGTTTGCTAAGACTTTCTTCTAAAACTTCTTTAAATGAATTTTTCTTTAAATCGTTAGCATTAGCTGTGTCTTTATGATTTTTCCCATCTGAAGAGATTCCTTGAGAGTTTATGTACGAAACTGTAAATCCACTTTCTCTTAAAATGTGCACAATCATATTAGCCACAATGGTTTTACCATAGGTGCCAGTGACTCCTATTACTTTTAAATTTGATTTGTTTTTTTTACCTCCAAAACCTAGCATAGACAATCAATACTCATCCAAATTAGTATATACAAAAGTAAGGCATTAGAGAATAGAGATTAGAAATAAGAAAGGAGTTAAGAAACATGCTCGCTTATAGCTCGCGAAATTTAGGAAATTGATCGTAAACAATAAATTTCTTTTCTAATAACCAACTCTTATTACCAAAATAGCTATTGATAATGTAAAATCTGTTATAGGTTTTAGAATCCAAACCTTCTTAAAGAATAACTATTAACAAATAACAATGTTTGCTCCAGTAGTTGGTCTTGAAATTCATTTGCAGGTAAAAACAAAATCAAAAATGTTTTGTAGGTGCAGGTCTGCATATTTTAATGAACAACCGAATACTCACGTTTGCGAAGTATGTTTTGGACTACCAGGGGCTTTGCCTATGGTGAATAAAGCTGCAATAGAGAAGTGCATAAGCTTGGCTTTAGCTCTGCATTGTAAAATTAACCAAAATACTAAATTCGATAGAAAAAACTATTTCTACCCAGATTTACCAAAAGGGTATCAGATTTCGCAATTCGACCATCCCATTGGAGAAGAAGGTTATGTTGAAATTGAAGTGGGAGACGATTCTAGAAGAATTCGAATTCAAACGGTGCATATTGAAGAAGATGCTGGAAAGTCCATACATGCAGAAAATGAAACATTAATCGACTACAACAAATCTGGAGTTGCACTAATTGAGATGGTTACATATCCAGATTTTGAAAGTGTAGAAGAAGTTTTAGCTTTTGCAAAACGACTTAGACAAATAGTTAGATACAACAATATTTCAGATGCAGAAATGCAAAAGGGACAAATGAGATTCGAGCTTAATATTTCTGTTAAGACGGAAGATACAGACAAACTTCCAAATTACAAAGTAGAAGTAAAAAACATAGGTTCAATTTCTGTTTTAGAAAAAGTAATGCAGTTTGAGATAAAACGTCAATCTGAACTTCTAGAAAAAGGCGAAGAAATTAAAACACAAACTAGGGGATTAAAGGATATGACAGGAGAGACTCTTTTTCAGAGATTAAAAGAGGGATCTGATGATTACAGATATTTCCCAGAACCAGATATTCCGCCAATATATATATCGGACGATGTAATAAATCAGATTCAAGTATTAATGCCAGAACAGCCTGTGGAACGTAAACTCAGATACCTATCGTATGGTTTAAATCCAGAACAAGCAGAAATATTTGTTGAAGATATTGAAAGAGGAAAGTACTTTGATTTCATGATTGAAGAATTACGTCAGTCTGGCCAAACTCAAAATTCACTGCTCAAAGATTTTGCGAAATGGATAAATACAGAAATAGCAGGATTATTAATAAAAGATGCAAAAGATTTTTCTGAATGCGCTATCAAGCCTTCGGATCTAATTACAATAGTATCGATGGTTAAAGAAGCTAAGATTTCAGGAACTTCTGGAAAACAAATACTGGAGGAGCTTTATAAAGGGTCATCGAGCTCAGCACAAGAAATTATAAATGAGAAAGGGCTTCTTCAAATTGAAGATTCTTCAGAAGTTGAAAGTTTAGTAGAGAAAGTTATTAAAGAAAATGCAAAAGTTGTTGAAGATGTTTCAAAGAACCCAAATGCAATAAAATTCCTAGTTGGCCAAGTTATGCGGCTTTCCAAAGGCCGCGCAAATGCGCAAAGGGTAGAGGAGATTTTAAGTGAGAGATTCAAATCTTAAATTTCGGTTAAAGGCACATTATCGGGTCCAGTGTTCGATGCATTGTAATCTTCTGGCCATGGAAATGGTATATCAGCCTTCCCACTATACGTATTTCTCATCTCATCGACTATTTTATCTATTAGTAATGGGGGGATGCCATCTATTCTCATGAACAAGACCATAATCGCGATCTCTTCTTCAGTATGGATCTTATCGTCCAAAGGGAGAACTCGATTTCTAGGATCGAAAGGGTTGAAGATTTCATACTCTTGGGAATTCTTATCCAATCGGAACTCTTTTATCTATAGACAAGTGATCATTTGTAAATTCTATATTCCTGTTATCTTGATCCATAAATTTATATAGTATATTCTCATTATATCATCATAGCTGCCAGGTGTCGATGCCAGTTGAATTAAATTCTAAACCCTTGCACTTTCGACACTTTTGCCCAATAATATGCTAAATCGTATTTATTATTCTTTTTTCTATGGATTTTTTGGATGCAATGCCCACTTCCGCCCCTTCTTTAGGAGGATCTTCAATGGATAGTGGATTGGGATTACTTGGCCTTCTTTCGCCTATTTTAAGTATTTTCGGATCGTTTATGTCTGTCTTTGGATATTTACTTTTGCTAATTGCTTTTGCATATGTTCTTTACTACTTTACTGGAAACGAAAAAAAAGCAGATGGATTTATGCCTAGCTTAATGTCTCAGGCGTTAAGAACGTATCATTATGTATGGCTTTTCTTATCCTCATTGGCTCTATTCTGGGGCTTTATGCAAATGCTTTATTATATATTTTCTAAAATTTTTCCAGAAGCTGGAGGAAGAGATGCAGATGTAGATTCTATGGTGTTTATTAAAGGATTCATACTACTTTTGTTTGTAGGTTTATTTGCAGGAGCTCATGTATTTATAAATAGAAAAGCTGTTGAAATATCTGGAATTGGTGGAACAGTTTCTACAAAAACATTTATTGCAGCTGGTTTGATTCTATTTTCGGTAGTTACTTTTGCATCTGGTTGGATGGCAATTATGAATGTTGTGAACTATGTAGACGAAACATCTAATGGACTCAGCTCATATACATTTGCTGTTTTCTTTTCTGCATTAGTTCTTTGGAGCGCATATTTAGGCAAAGCTTGGATGGTGCTACAGAAAGAATCAGGAAAATAACTGAATAACTAAATATCAAAAATGTCTAATGACTAAGCACTAATGACTAATGATGTATAATCAAGAAGTTGTTAAGAAGTCATGCCAGAAAAAAGATTTGATTTAAAAGAAAGAACTTTAAATTTGTCTAAATCTGTAATTGATTTATGCAAAGATAACAAGAAAGACCTAATCTCAAAGATTTTAATATCTCAAGTGATTAGGTCTTCTTCAAGTATTGGTGCTAATTATAGAGAAGCCGATAATGCTCAAACTAAAAAAGAATTCATTTATAGAATAAATATTTGTAGAAAAGAAGCAGTAGAAACTATGTATTGGTTAGAATTGATTGAATATGTTCAAGTCGATATAGAAATCGAGAAATTAATCCAAGCATGTAAAGAATTATCTTTGATATTTGTAGCAATTATAAAGAAAGCTAAATTAGTAATTAAAACTTAGTGGTCATCTTTTAGTCATTCAGTTATTAAGTGATTTAGTTATTAACATTAGTCATTAGATCTTAGGATTTAGTCATTTAGATGTTTTTATATATTAAATTATTTTTATGAACTCTCGTCATCTCGGTTCATTTGTGTCTTGTGCTGGAGGTTTAGCTAATGGAGTTAAAAATGGAGAAGCTTTAGGAGTAAATACAATCATGCTTCATGCATCTCCCCCACAAAGATGGTTAAGCAATTCTTTCGATCCCGATCAAATAGCTGCTCTAAATGAAGCTTTTAAAAACTCTAAAATTGTAAAAAGAATGCATTATCATTCAATTTATTTAATAAACTTAGCTAATCCAGATAAGCAAAAATTTCATTTATCTAAAATGACTTTGGTTAATTATTTAGAACTGGCAGAACAAACAAATGTAGACGGAGTTGTTTTTCATACTGGTTCTTTTAAAGATATAGAGCCAGAAGAAGGATTTTTAAGAGTAGCAAAAGGGATAAATTGGATTTTTGAAAATGCAAAAAGTTCTAAAGATTTGTATTTAGAAGTTGCAGCAGGCTCTGGTCGTGTTATCGGTTCTAAATTGGAAGATTTAGCAAAAATTAAATCTCTTGTAGAAAATTCGAAACGGGTTAAATTTTGTTTAGATACTCAACATCTCTGGGCAAGCGGATACGATATTAAGGACGATTTAGATGGGGTGGTGAAGCAAATTGATAGTGTGCTGGGTTTAGAGAATATTGGGTGCATTCATTTCAACGACTCAAAAACTGAGTTAGGATCGAATAGAGACAGACATGAAAATTTAGGAGAAGGGTTAATCGGCAAAGAAGCAATGACTGCCTTTTTGAATCATCCAAAATTGAAAGATAAAGATTTTGTTATGGAAACACCAGATGTAAAAAACGCAGATTTAGCAAAGAAGGAGGTGGAAAAATTACAATCTTGGGCTAAATAGATGATTCTTTGTCTGCTGTTTCACGGAAACCTTAAGCACATGGACTTTTTCGGCGGTTTTTGATATAATATATAAGTACGAAAACCGCTATGAATTTTTATAATTCAAATACAAAAAATAGGCTGGAATCCCAGAATTCAATAGAGGCAATGTTTTTCGGCGAGAAAAAAGAAGTGTTTAACTTCTATCATCAAAAACCGGAGGAATTCCTTAAACTTTTTGCCCCAAATAAACTTCGAAGATTAAAAAACGCCTTAAATAAGATTAAATTCAAGTTCAAAGGTACTTTCATTGTGGATTTAACAATGCCAATGAATACTGGTGGGTATTTTGCCCCAGGGCACGATTTAATTGCATTAAACCCTATGTTGCTTTTGTATGGTTCAGAAGAGGAGATTGCTCACGTTTTGTTTCACGAAGGATTGCACGCAGGAATTTATACAGATACTCCAGTTATGGATGAGTCTGTAACAGAAACTTTAACCAAGAAGAAAATGGCAGAGTTGTATGGTTCGGCAAAGTTCAAATCTGGATACGATGGGATGGTTAAAGAAATTTCGCAATTTTTTGGAGATATGTCTTTTGAGCAAATGTCAGATCTTATTGAAGGTGGAGATAAACAATCTTTCGACAATTTGTTAGATGTTATTGTTGTACAACCTTCAATTAACGATGGATTAGAAACTTTAAGTTGGGAAGAAATTCAAAAGAAATTAGCAAAAAGTTGGAAATGGTTACAACAAATGTTCCCAAGAATGATGAATTCAATTGCTGGAAAAAACGTAGGTTTACATTCTGGTTCAAATGTTTCTTTACATAATTTCGAATTGGAAGGAGTTTTGAGTAAAGCTGCAAGAAGATTGTTAGAAGAAAACCAAGGAATTTTAAGACAAATGTTTATGAATATTACTAAAGATGGAAAAGAAAATTTAGATTTAGAAAAAATAAAAACAAAAATGTTCGATGAAGGTTTTGGTTATATTTGTGATTCAGATCCAGATATTGCAGATAGATTAATCTCTGAGTTTATATCAGAAAGGAAATCTTTGAATTTACAAATTCCAAAAATAATTATTTCTCCAATAACTTTGGATTTCAAACCTGTTAAATTTAACCTTCAAGTTGCATAATTAATGTCACAAGGCTTAGAAATCCCAAAAGGTTGCCCACATCATGATACCGTTCAAACAGATACTCCTGTCACCAGTGCAATGATGTTGTTAGAGCCTTTATTAGAAAAGTACAAAAAATTTGCATATCTCAAGTTATTAGGAATATCCACTTGACCTAAGGACTTCCCAAAACTCTTAAACAATACAATCTTATAGCTGCTCGAAGAATTTTTTAATGTTGCTATCGTTAGTTAAAATTTCATAATTGTTGAGTTTTGCTATTGCAACGATGCACAGATCTGTAAGTGATAATTTTTGACTTTTAGGATTGAAATTTAAAAGATCGTTTAGAAGATGTAAGGCATATTTCATTTCAATTTCATTAATATAATAAAGCTCAGCGAAGTTGTCTATTTGATATAAAAATTCTTTAGCTCTAATGCATAGGAGATCGTGTTTTTTGGAATTTTTTAAATTGAAATGCCTAGGAAAATTTTTCTGAATAACTATATTGTATTCATTCAATACAAACGTTGGAATAACTTTAAACTGAGAAGGTAGTGACTCGAATAGTTTAATATTTCCTAATAAGCTACCTTCCAAGTCTATAATTCCTTGAGCTGTCCAATAAACTAGTAAATTAGTATCAATTATTACTTTCTTCATACAAGTAAATCATCATCAAATCCAACGCTGTTATTTATTACTTCGTCTAGATTTATCTTTAAAGGTTTTATATTTTTTGTTTGATTGCGCATTTTTTCAAAGAACTTGTGAGCCTTTTTGTTGCGAGTCTCTTGGTAGTCATCCATAATTTGTTCAATCACTTCATATTTCTTTTCTATCCGTCTGGTTTTCTGTATGTCTGTTATCCTTTCTGCTAGCCCTATTGGAACAGAAATAGTCGTAAATTTATTTTGCATCTTTAGATTTTTAATTAGTCTAATTATAGTAATTAGAGATCACTCTTGTCAAGTAGCTTTCCAAATCCCCTAAAACAATATAGTATGTATATATTCATGATTTTTTGAATGTATACGAGGTTTAATAGTTTTTTACAATTTTTTCAAACAAGTGTAGCCTTGTTTACTTTGCTTGCTGTTGTTAGTTTTACAGCCTATGGTGCTTTTTCTTTAAATCCACTATCAGCAGAAAACTTTCCAGAGGTTGCCGGAGCTTCGGATCAATTTAAACCTTTTGAATTGAAAACACTATACAATTTTCCAGGCCATTCATTCGATTTGGATAAAGAAGATTATTCAAGAAAATTTTCTTACGATATAACCGTTAGGAAATTAGATGAAGGCAATACTAAAGTGCAGGCTTTCGAATTAAGAAATCCGAATTCATTCGATATGAAATTTAACATAAACACTTCTCTAACAGGGAGAATTCAGGAAGATGTAGATATTTTTCTTTACGAAGGAAACAAAGAAATCTTTTTATATTCGAGCAATGTCTCTATTCCAGATTCAGAAATAGTTATTACAGCAGGATCTACTCAAACCTACGTACTCTCGTACTATTCAGAAAAGAATATTAACTTTCCATTCAAACTGCTAATAGAATTAGAGAGTTTAGACTTCAAGGAATAATTTTAGAATCTAGAATTTTGAATATAGTTTTCGTGATCCTTGTGAACATCTAGATTCTACATTCGATATTCTAAATTCTAACTATTATATACAACTTTTGACAAAATTGGTGTACATTGAATATTATTAATAAACGTATAATTTTTATTATCAATTTATTAAATGGCTAAAGAAGCAAAAGAGAAAAAATCCGATACTACAGTAGCAGCGGCAGCAGACGATAAAGGCAAGAAAGCTGCAATTAATATGGCCATTCAACAAATTACTAAACAGTTTGGAGAAGGTTCGATTATGACTTTGGAAGATGGAGGAAAGATTAAGCATATGGAAGTAATTCCTACAGGAGCTATTTCATTAGACATTGCTTTGGGTGTTGGAGGCGTTCCAAAAGGAAGAATTATTGAAATCTATGGTCCAGAATCTTCTGGAAAAACTACTTTAACGTATCACATAATTGCAGAGTGTCAGAAGCAAGGGGGTATTTGTGCATTTATAGACGCAGAGCACGCATTCGATTCAACATATGCTGCAGGTTTAGGTTTAAATATTGAAAATCTTTTAGTTTCTCAACCAGACTATGGAGAACAAGCATTAGAAATTTTAGAAACTTTGGTTAGATCTGGGGGAATAGATTTAATAGTTGTAGATTCTGTTGCTGCGTTAACTCCAAAAGCAGAAATAGACGGAGAAATGGGAGATTCACATATGGGACTTCAAGCTAGACTAATGAGTCAAGCTTTAAGAAAGATAACTGGTATTGCTGGAAAAACAAATACAACTGTAATCTTTATTAATCAACTTAGGCAAAAAATTGGAATTATGTTTGGAAATCCTGAAACAACAACTGGTGGTAATGCTTTGAAATTCTATTCTTCTGTTAGAATGGATATTCGTTCTAAAGACAAAATTATGGACGGAGATACAATTGTAGGAAATACTGTTAGAGTTAAGGTTGTGAAAAATAAAGTTGCACCTCCTTTCAGAGAAGCATCTTTTGATATGCGACATGGACAAGGAATAGATAAAATTTCAAGTTTAATAGACGCAGCAATTAAGTATGAAGTTATAGATAAAGCAGGAGCTTGGCTGAAATACAAAGGTGATAATTTAGGACAAGGAAAAGATAATGTAAAAGATATTTTGAAGAACGACCAGAAATTGTTAAAAGAAATTTGGAATGCTGTAAAGGAAAAAGCAGGTTTGTAATAAATTTGTGAATCTGAAAATTTGCCAATATGTAAATAGTTTTAAGAGTTAGGATTGTGAAATTTAATAAATTCGGTCTCCTAATAGGAGGGGGAAGGACATCTTAGATGTCAAGGGTGATGTTAGTTTAGAAATTAGGACTTGGTGCTTAAGATTTCAAAAATTTATTTCTTAAATTTTTGCTATGGCTAACTATGCAATTACAAAATTTACAGACTCAAAAATCTGGCAAGAAGCACACAGATTGTCTTTGGAGATTTTCAAAGTAACTAAAGTATATCCAGAAGATAGAGAACATTCTTTGGCTGGTTCTATGAGGAAGAATTCTATAGCTATAACAAATAGCATTGCAGAGGCATACAATAAAGAAGTTAGAGAAGAGCAGCTTAAGTATTATTTCTTGGCAAAAAGTTCAATTATTAAATTAGTAGACAATATTTTGCTTTCTAAAGATTTAAATTTTCTTGGAGATACACTATACGATTTAGTTATGAAAGAAGCAGAATTAACGAAGAATTTAATAAATGAGCAAATAACAATATTAACCACATAGTGGTAAATCTCAAATCACAAATCCAAAATGACAAATAATATCAAAATTCAAATCCCAAATATTTAAACTTTAGAATTTAGATATTGAGGATTATTTGGAATTTGATGCTTGTGATTGGGTGCTTGGAAATGTACTATTATCATTTAGTTTATTTTTACAACTGATATGGCTGTAAGACAAAAATCTCTTGAAATGCTTTTTGTATCGAAGGTTAGGGTGAAGGCTTTAGAATATTTTTTTCTAAATCCTACATTCCCCATTCACCTTCGTGGAGCTGTTAGAGAGTTTAAGGAAGAGATAAATGCGGTCCGAAGAGAATTGCTGAGATTGGAACAATCTAATCTTGTTGAAGTAGAAAGTAAAGGCAATAAGAAATATTTTAAGCTTAATTTAACACATCCTTTTGTTTATGAATTGATGGGGATTGTTCACAAATCTTTTGGTCTTGGAGGTGAATTAGTAGAAAATGCAAAAAAACTTGGAAATGTTGATTTTGCCGTTTTAACACCTGCTTATACGAGAGGCGTTTATTATGGAAATCAGGTAATAGATTTGGCTATTGTGGGGACTGTAGATTTAAAAGTTCTAGAAGATATTGTAAAGAAGTATGAACACAAATTGGGTAGAGAAATTCACTATACTGTTCTTAGGCCTTCAGAATTTCAAGTTAGAAGGCGTAGAAAAGATGAATTCATTATAAATCTAATGATTCAAGATATTGTTATGCTTATTGGAAAGTATGAGGATTTTATAAGGCTATAGTTAGCGATTAGCTTTTAGCAGCTAGCATTTAGTAAGCACATAAAGCATAGCTCATAGGGAATCCACAGCAGCTTAATTGAACTATCGCTTTGATTCTTCCGAATTCCCTCTTTTTACTGTAGAATATATAGGTATTAATATTTCAAAATTCATAAAGTGGTATTGAAAAATTTTTGTCTTTTAATCTTTGTTTTTCTTACTGTGCTTTCTATTTTCACAAGCATTAGTCCTACTATTGTTAAAGGGGAAAGTTTAGAAGAGCAGCTTCGTCGTATAGATAGGGAAAGAGAACAACTGCGTGGAGAAATTGATAATCTTCAAGAGAATATAAATACTAATAAATTTGTTCAACAAGGATATTCAGACCAAGCGTCTAAACTTTATAATGAAATCGAAATTTTCCAAAAAGAAATAGATCAACTTCATTTAGAAGTAGAGGAACTTGAAATTAATATTCAACTTGTAGAGCAAGATATTAAATCTAAGAATGAAGAAATTGAAAAAAATAAAAAAGGAATTTCTCAATTAGAAAGGGAATCCAGAAGTAGAATTACAGATAACTACAAAAGTTTTAGGCTAAATGGAGGAGGGGAAATAAATAGTAACAACATTTTTACTACTGAAGATATAAACGATTATTTTGTAGATACTCAATATATTTCGATTATTCAAGAAGATACAAACAGCTTAATGACAGAGCTTGCAAGATTGAAAAGGGAATTGGAAGTAAAAAAATTAGAATTAGATGAAAAAAAGAAAGAGTTAGTAAAAGGGTTAGAATCGCTTGAGATTAAACGCTCGGATTTATCCAAGCAGCGAGACGAAATTCAAGTAAAGATGAATGTTTATTATGCAGAAATTTCTGCAATACAAAATCAAATTAACAATGCGGAAGGTTCAATAGCAGTTTTTAGTCAGGAAGAAGCAGAAAAAGCTGCGCAAGCTGAAAGAATAAGACAAGAAATTTTTAATAGCTATACACCAGTTACAGTTGGAGAGTATGTTGCCGGAGGAAGGCCAATAGGTAACCAGGGTTGTACAGGACTTTGCACAGGACCACATTTACATTTTTCGGTGCAACAAGATGGTGCATGGCAAGAACCATGTAGTTATCTTCCTGGAGGAGGTCCAGTGGGGGGGTGCGGTGGCAGTGGAATTTTACCAAACTGGCCAATTAGTGGAACTGTATATTTTACAAGTGGGTATGGAAATAGGTGTTTTAATTGGGGAGGATCGGATTATTGCGACTTTCATTCAGGAATAGATCTAGCTGGTGTACCTTCAAATACACCTATATTTGCAGCTCACAGTGGGTATGCTTACAAAGGTGTAGATCCATATGGAGCTATGTATGTAGTTATTTGTGAAGTACAAGGATGTAGGTCTGGAATAAAAACTGGATACTGGCACTTGAGTGCATTTTAAAGTTAGAATCCAGAATTTTGAATATAGAATATAGGAATTCAATAAGGACTTTCAAATAACCAATAACAAAATTCCCTTCATCAAGTATCTCTATATCTTCTACATCTTGGTATGATTTTTTTCCAACCGTGTAAGATTTGTTAACAATTCACTAGAAAATGTTCACTCTAGTGTTGGACAAAGTAGAACATTTTTGTGAAAATCTTGGTAACAATAAGAATAACCAATGATTAATCAAGGAGATATCACAAGTGATGATGATCAGATAGAATTCCATCATCTTAAAAATCAACCGTTGATGACAGAGATTGCGGAAGATTTGTCAATTGGCGATGATCCACAACTTTTAACTCCGAAGCAAAAAGCTAGAGCCTATCTATTAGAACACAAACGACTGAGTCCAAGAGGGAAAAGTCGGACACATAGCTCTGCTTACCAGGATAGTGGTGATCCTAAAAGAGGAAGAAGGTCGCAAGTAAGAGGTTCTCATACTTTTGTAAATAAACTTGTTAGGTTTAGGGGTTGGAACATTTAAGATTTACCTCCACATTTAAATCCTTATGATTTAGAGGGGTAAGGGTTAATTTTTATAAGTAATTAAGCACTCTTGTAAGGAACTTGCCAATTTATCAACGTCATTTTCATCATTATAAACTCCCAGACTAACTCTTACACTCGCAGGGATTTGAAAGGTTTCTCTATGTAAAATTTGTGTGCAATGATGGCCAGCTCGAACACAAATATTTTGCTTACCTAAGAAATCGGCAATATCGTGAGGATGAATCCCTTCAATACTAAAACTAATAACTGGGGCAGCTATTTGACCTATGTTTGGATGATATATTTTTATTCCAGCAAGTGTGTTTAATTTCTCTAAAGCGAAATTACGAAGTTCTAAATTATGTTTTTGGATTTGTTCATATCCAATAGATTTAATGAATTTTATAGCTTCTGCTAAACCAATTGCACCTTCAACATTAGGTGTTCCACCTTCGAATTTCTCGGGTAAATCGGCCCAAGTAGATGAATCTCTCTTAACTTCACGAATCATTCCTCCACCAGTTTTATAAGGGTTCATTTTTTGCAATAATTCTTTCTTTCCGTATAAAACTCCAATTCCCATTGGTCCATAAATCTTATGACCAGAGAATGCTAGGAAATCTACGTTCATTTCTTTTACGTCGATTTTCATATTCCCTGGTGCTTGAGATGCATCGCAAACTAAATACTTAGCTTGGAAGTTATCTCTTAGCTGTTTTGAATCTACAATCGTTCCTGTTACGTTGCTCACTAGAGTATAAGCCAAAACATCAAAATCATTCCTACTAAATTTATGGTTGTAGTTAATTTGAAAATTTTGAGTTATTGGTAAATACTCTATACTTTTAGAAATTTGTTGCCAAGGTACTAAATTTGAATGATGTTCGAGTTCTGTAAGTAGTATCTTCAAATGGTCATGATTTATCAGCGACCCTATTGAATTAGCTATTGTATTCAAACTTTCTGTTGCTCCACTTGTAAAGATAATTTCTTCTGGTTCTGCATTTATAAATTCTGCAATTTCTTTTCGTGCTTTCTCGTACTCTTGGGAAGCCTTTTCTGCAAGAGGGTATAGGCCTCTGTGAACATTCGAATTAAGATTTGAATAGTAATTTACAATGCTATCTATTACCTGTAAAGGTTTTTGAGTAGTTGCTGCATTATCTAAATAAACCAAATCAGGTTGATTTCGAAAAATAGGAAATTCTTTTTTTATTTCTCTTGTATCTTTTACCACAAACGATTTTAACAAAAATATATCTAATTTGTATAACTTACTATTGCAACCATTTTTTATTTTTGTTAAGGTTTAGTATGGATAAGAATATACACACCAAAATAAAAAATAGTGCTAAAGTTTCCTCAGTTTCATCATCAAACGGTCACGTGTTAGATAAGTACATGGTATTGGTAGGATTTATAGGATTAACGTTCTTTTTCTTTTCAACACTGGTATTTTCTCCTTTACACGAAAGATCTGATTTCGCTAGAGCAGTGCTAGTTGTTTACGGAGTATTTGTTGTTGCGCTTTGCTTTGGTTTAATTTTTGAATTTGTTTCTAAAACTATTGCTCTACAAAAGGAAACTAAGATTGCAAGATATTCAGCAGTGGTTTCGTTAAATGCAATTATTGGATTTATCTTACCAATGTTCTATATGAACGTTGTTTTGGCCAATGTGATGAGATATTTAACAATGTTTCCACATAGAGGAACTTTCTGGTGTGAGATAAGAGGTTCTGTGATAAATTTCTACAAGATGTATGGGATCTATGAAATAAATAGTCAAATTATCTTCTGGTCTATAATCATTGTAATCACTCTATTCTTATGGGGTGGATTATTAGAAAGGCTTTATAATAGAAGGGGATAATTTTCAATTTCTAAGTTTTAATTTCTAAACTAGAATTTAGTAATACACTTTTCATTTTACTCCCAGATAATTTATAAGCTTTTGAATTTGACCATAGATCGAAGATGTAAAAGAATGTGAGTTATTAACTTATAAACTAATACCTAAAACCTATCACCTAATCTTTAAAAACTGATCTCGCCTTCTACTACTTTCTTGTAAGTTAATGGCTTTAATGGATCTAATACAAATAATCCTCGTTCAGTTAAATAGAATATATATCCATTTTGTTGGTAAACATTTTTAATCTCATCATTTGCTGCGAGCTTGGTTAGTTCTTCACTTTGGTTTTGATCCACCTGTATTCTATATAGATTGTCTCGTTTGTTAATATTATCGCTATAAACCATTGTTACATCAGATCCATTTAGGAATTGATACATTTTTCCTAAATGATTAGTAATTATATTTCTAATCTCGGAAGTTTCGTGGTCGTAAATATATAAATTATCGAAGCTTAAATCTTCATCTTGAGCTGCGAATATAATTCTTTTGCCTGTGTCGGAAACATCGTAAATCTGTAAATTTGGCCTGTTCGTTATTAATTTACTTTGCTTAGTATCTAGATCTGTAACATAAATTCCTCTTTCTTCTGTTTCTTCATTTTCTTCTAGGGTGTATAAATATTTCAAATTAGCAGAAAGAAATAATTCTACATATTCTATTCCTGCTGTTTCTTTAACCGAATTAATAACATTCCCAGTTAAATCTCGAACTTCAATAACTAGCTTTTCTTCGTCGTTTCTATCTACTTCATAAATATTTAAGAAAGCCTTAGATTTATATACAGGAATAATATCTCCTAGATTTGAAGTGTTGGTTGTAATTTTTTCTATAGCATTAGTTGCAAGGTCATGAATGTAAACTAAAGGAGTATTCCCACTTCCTGCACTTCTTGTCCTATCTATTTCAGTTAAGAAGTAAATTTTGTTTTCTGTAGTGTTGTAATAGTAGTTGTAGGGTTTCAAATCTTCATTTGTAGTTAGTTGAACTTGCTCAGCCCCATCGTAGTCGGATTTATATAGGTTAATATCTTCACTTTTAGGCTTAAGTGCATAGATCGCGTTTCCTGTTTCTACAACTTTCAAATCGAAAATTTGGTTTAAACCTCTCTTAACTGTTATTTTATAATCTCTAGGCTCATATGCATTTGTAGGAGAGCTGATTCGAATATCGTATTCTGTACCAATTTCTAAATCTTCTATAGAAAATTCACCTAGCTCGTCTATTTTTATTTTATCTTGAGCTACATTGGAAACTTGAATATTTAAATTAGGCGCAAAATCTTCTTTTATATAACTAACTAACGATCCTTTTATATCTCCAGTTGCTTCAACATTCACATCTGAAATATTATTCATGCCTGGTTTTAGAGTTATATTTCTATCTATATTTCTAAAATTAATAGATCTAAAACTAAATTGTGCTTCTCCTTCGTTTAATCCATTAACTGTAAACGAACCATCTGGATTAATATCGTATTCTTGATTGTTAACTGTGACCATATCGTCTAAAAAGTTGTATCCTTCTGTGCTACTTATAAATTTACCACTTAAAGATGCTTTGCCACTTTGGATAATAAAAGTTTTTGAATAAGTTGAATTGAAAAGAGATTTTTCTAATCTTAAAGTTTCTGTGAACTCTGGAAAATTAGTTGCTGTTATTTTGATTGTATAGTCTCCAGTTTCGAGATTTGAAAGTTGAAATATCCCAGATGCATCTGTTGTTGTTATTTCAGCATCGTTTAGAAATATTTTTGCATCTCTGATAGCCACATTGTTTTCGTCTAAGACTTCGCCATTCAAAACTATTTTGTTTGTTGCAGCTTTGAATAAAAGAAATGCTAATCCAGCGAAAATTAGAAAAGTAACAATTCCCAAAATTCCAACTATAATTTTTACATTATGGCTTTTTTTGGGTTTGGGCACTACTTGAAGAATATTGGTGGGTTGCTGGGGAGTAGTGAACCCATTTGTTACAGAATTCGTATGATTTAAAACTGGTTGATTGTTAATAATATTGGGATTTTGTACAGCATGAGGAGCTGCAGATTGTGAATTTGGATTTTGACCTGGAATATCGTCGTACATATAGAGCGATTAGTATATAGCATATAGCTTATAGCAAAAACAGGTTATAGTAAATAGGAAGAAGTAAACAGGGAAATCATATAACTTTTTCAACTATTTAATTCTTTAATCATTTAACTTATTTCTTAAACACAACGAATTTGTAAAGGAAGAAATTTGCAAACATCATTGTCCCAACAGTCATCGCATTTGCCAGAGTAATTGCAAAATTGCCAAAGTTAACAATAGTTTGATGGTCTAAAATATCGTAATAAATTGAATAAAGTATAGATCCAACTATTATTCCAAATGCAAAAACAACAGCCATTTTTGAAGCTTGATGGCGTACCTTTCCTTCCAGGGCTTCGAATGTCCACAATCTATTTAAATAAAAGCTAACTGTAATTCCAGCTAAGCTAGAAAGAATTTTGGAGGTATAGATTAGTCCGAATAATTTTTCACCTGTGCCATCGAAAACATAAATCTTTAGAATATACAAAACAATAGAATCAACAGCAAATGCAATTAAACCTGCAGCTAAATATTTTAAAAAATTTTTAGAAAAAACATGGTCAAAAACGAATTTGCTACTTTTTTTAATTCTTTCTTTCATTTTAAAATTATAAATTTAAAACCTGACTGCAGGCAGGCACACAATAATTATGATAACATTCTGAAGTTTAAATTATAACTATGAAAAGATCAAAAGCTTTATGCGTGGGTTCAATTGCATACGATATTGTTTTCAAAGTACATAATACTTTAAAAGATGAAATTATCATCAAACATGGGAAAGTAGGAAGTGTGAGTATGATGTTAACTGCGCAAAATAAAAAAGTTTTCTATGGTGGAACTGCTGGAAATATTTCTTATGGTTTAGGAATTCAAGAAGAGAAACCTCTACTTTTTTCTGTTGTAGGAGGGGATTTTAATAAAGATTATAGAGAGCATTTAGAATCTACCGGCGTAGATATTAGAGCAATTGTCAAACCTTCAGAATATACTGCAACTTTTTATGCAATTTCAGATGCTATTAAAGATCAAGTTGGAATTTTCCAGCCAAACACACATGGAGATTATATGGATAAAATTAGTCTCGCAGATTCATTAAATCAAAATGACTTCGATTCTATTAAAGTAGCAATTTTTTCTCCAGGAACTGGATTAAGTATAAAAAAACATATGGAAGAGCTTAGAGAAAATGCAGGAATGGATCCTATTGTAATTTTCGATCCAAGCCAAGTTCTTTCAATCTTTTTTGATGAAAAATTAACAAAAGAATGTATTGAGTTATCTAATATTTTTATTGGAAATGAAACTGAAGTAGACCAACTTCAAAATTTATCGGGTTTAAAAATTCAAGATATTTTAGATATGGGATTGCAATATGTAATCGAAACAAAGGGAGCAGAGGGTTGTGATATTTATTCTCAATCTGGAAAAATTCACGTTGAAGCAAAAGAAGCTAAGAAGTTTGTTGAACAAACTGGTGCAGGAGACGCATTTAGAGCAGGCTTAATGAAAGGAATAATCGCAGGCTTATCTATTGAAGATTCATGCAAAATAGGAGCTGAGATGGGGGCTTTAAACGTTGAAGAAGAAGGTGGGCAGAATTACTTTGTAAATTTTGATATAATATCCGATTATTAAATAAACACGCATGGTCAAAGCAACATTAGCTGGTAGCTATCCTAAGCCAAAATATATTTACGAAGGAAATGCTAGGGATCTAATAGATAAATCTGGAAATAATTTCTACCAACAAGACGATAAGCATTCTCGTGAAAATATGGAGAAGGCTGTGGAAGAGGTGGTTAAAGATCTTAACGAAACAGATATTGATATTGTTACAGATGGCGAGGTTCAAAGAGACCATTACATTCATTATCATTTACGACATTGGAAAGGTTTTGATTATGAAAACATGGGAGTAAAGAAACTAAGAGGTGGTTCTGAATGGGATGAAAGACCTGTGCCACGAGTGATATCTGAGATTTCTTGCGATCCCACATATGTTGTAGAAGATTATAAAAAAGCTTCAAAATACTCAAAAAAGCCCGTTAAAGTAAATCTTCCAGGAACAAGTACATTAATGAACTTTGTTCAAGATGAATTTTATAAGGATAAATTAAAATTTGCTGGAGATATTTCTAAAACTTTAAAACAAATAGTTCAGGATTTATACAATGCAGGATGTAGAAATTTTCAATTCGACGATCCTGTATTAATGAGGGATACAGAAGATATGAATTCATGGGGGATTAAAAGTTTAGAAAATGCTGTAGAAGGATTGCAAGATATTACAGTGGGTGTGCATGTCTGTTTAGGATATCCGAATAAAAGGTTAGAAGCAGAAGGTGTGAAATATAAAGCAGATGAAAAGAATTATGAATTTTTATTGGATGCTTTACAAAATTCTAAAATAGATCAAATTTCTATTGAAGCTGCACAGTCAAAGTTAGATTTGTCTTTACTAGAACATTTAGGAAATAAGACAATTTTATTAGGAGTTATAGATGTTGGAAATGAAGAAGTAGAAAGTGTTGAATACTTAGTAGAAAGAGGAAAAGAAGCTCTAAAATATATCAAAAAGAACCAATTATGGTTTTGCACAGACTGCGGTATGCTTATGTTAAGTAGAGAATCTGCAAAACAAAAATTAACTAATATGGCAAAAGCCAGAGATATTTTAAATAAAGAATGACTTTAATACAGAAACTTAAACCTCCTCTAAACGATGCTGAAGCAAATGCTCTACACGATGGTAATTTTGCTCAATCCCACTTTGTTGGAAAGAATCCTTTCAATGAGGAAAGTGCAAATGTAGTTGTAGATTACTCAGGGCATTTATTTTATGAAGAGGGAGGAAGAGTTAATTTTATAGATTTAGGTGCTGGCAGTGGAGATATGTCTTTGGAAATAGCTCGAGTTCTTAGTGGCTTAGGATTAGACCATAGAGCCCAAGTTATCGCAGTCGATTATGATGCAGATAAGTTGAATTTGAAAGAATCTGGCGAAAGAGTTGGTGTGATATTTATAGCCGCCAGTTTAAATGACTTGCCATTTGATACTCGCACTTCGAAAGTAGTTGGGCATACAGAACAGAAAAATAAATTTGTAATTGTATCTAGAGCAGTTACTCAATACTATGCCTCAGATCTTGCAAAACCCGGAGAACAATTTTCTTCAGAACAAGCAACTTTATATAATTATTATTTAGAAAGGTTTGAACCAGGAACCATATTTATAGATATTATTAGTACTGGAGATGCGATTGGGATAAATAGATTTGCATATATTCTAAATAAGATTAATGGAAAACATTTACACTATTTAACTCCAGGAGCACAACAAAAGCTACTTTCAACATCACATACTAATGGTAAAGCTTTTAAATTAGTTGAGATGAAACCTCTAAATGAACGAAAAGGTGTAGATTTTGGCAAAAGAAATATTGAAGATTTGTATGTTAGATATGGTGGAGATAAGACATTGGAAGAGTTCTCAGGACTTGTACGCCAAGCTTGGGAAGATAGTAAAGCAGCATATCCAGGAGATACCAAGACAATTCGTCAAGTGGGGGGGATCTTGTTATCGATCTTGAATATTATGTTAGTGTAGCAAGTATAGTGAGGCTACCTAATTTGCCTCTATAGTCCTTTAATCTTCTTTATCTGTTACGATCTACTAATTTCTAATAGCAAATTTGTCAAGAAATAGAACTTAGATCAACTTAGCAGCTATATACTAGATATATATGTAATATACTTGACTTTCGAGTGGTTTAGACATAAAATATAGTATCCAAGTACTTATCAGGCTTATCTCTAGCTTCTGCTAGGGGATTTACCTGGTAAGGCATTTTTGTTTTTCCAATAAAAAATGTTAATTTTCTGATTAGAAAAACTTGGCCAATAAAAATTAGATTTTTCCAAACATTTTCTTTCTAGATTTCTGCATTTGCTTAATAACGCTTTCCTATAAATATTTTTATGCTTTTTACTATTTCTAGATTGAGTTCTTTTAGAATCAGCGAAACTTAATATCACTCCTGTAGGAAATCAGCTAATTGGATCATATTAGATACATCACAAAATGCCCCATCTCTTTTTCTTCTTTTTGAATCTCTTCTGTAGACATTTGTTACAGATTCATCTTTCTCTTTGAGGAATTTGGGCAAAATAACATTCCCTCTGAATCCTTTATCATCTATATTTACTAGTTTTTTGTTTTGTTCGTATTTAATAGGATTTATTGATTTTAAGAGTTCAGAATATGCAGATAAATAAGCCATATCATTATTATTGAGTTTATATTTATTCTTTCTAAAGTAACTGTTATTAAAAAATTCATTATCTTTGATGATAATTTTAAAATAAAGATCATTTGTTTCTAAAAAGTAATCTATTACTCTTAGAGCAAATAAGATTTGGCTGTAATCTGTTGATGCATATTTCAATTCTCTGAACTCATAGCTGCATTCCTTACGTAGTTTTGAGATTTTCCTCATGTGAATAGCAGGAGTCGATGTGAAAATAAATCCAATGGCCCATATTTGGTCATGACCTGGTGTATTTGATTCGTCTCCGTAGAAGTAAAGCATGTTATTAAATTCAATTGCTAATTTTATATCTCACTGCTTTAAATGCGCAACTACATTATTAATTGATATATTGTATCTGAATTACTTGTCATCTGCTAAAATACTTTAGTTTCTGTATTTTTATTAATCATGAATAAATCTTTATCATTTTTTGCTAAGTATCTAGAAAATCCAGCAATTATTATTTTGTGTAGCGTGTTTATATTTTCTACTTTTCTTTCTGCTACATTATTATTAGTGCATTTTACCTCTGAAAGTAAAGAAGTGGAGTTACTTAAAGCACAAATAACAGATCTGTACGATCAAATATATGAAACGGAAGATGACTTAGAATCTAATAAAAAAGAATTGCAAAAACTAGACGAAGAGTACAAAGATTTAGAAACGAAAATACTGAACTTTTGGAAGAGTCGGATAAATTAAAGATTCAAAATAGTATTTCTTTTAGCTATGCACTCGAGAAAGAAGTTAGTCCTACAAGCGACTTGTATGTAAAAAGTGTAAGTATTAGAGATTCTAACAATGGAGAAGTTCTAGGTACGTATGAATTCTCCAGATTGATTGTGGTTTATGTAAAGCCTTATATCCACGATTTTTCTGCAGATAATCTGGTTCATTTTGAACTATCTGTTTTCCCAACAGGATGTACAGGAAATGGAGATCCATATTGTGAATTTGTAGAAACTGCTAGAGCAGATTTTAATGAATTTGGTGGATTGTGGTCTTTTAATTTGGACACTAAAGAATTCAAAAAAGATTTGGATTTCCCTAATATTTAATTTCCAACATTTTCTGCTAAAATACTTCAGTTTTAAATTTTTTATTAATCAATTTAATTTATGGCGGATTATAAAATTGCAGATATTAATTTAGCAGAATTTGGACGAAAGGAAATGAATTTAGCAGAGCATGAAATGCCTGGTTTAATGTCTCTCAGAACAAAATATGGAAAATCGAAACCCTTAAAAGGAGCCCGAATAACTGGTTCTTTGCACATGACAATTCAAACTGCTGTTTTAATTGAAACTCTAGTTGAATTAGGTGCAGAAGTAAAATGGGCAACATGTAATATTTTCTCAACACAAGATCATGCAGCGGCTGCAATTGCAAAATCTGGAATTCCAGTTTATGCATACAAAGGAGAAACATTAGTAGAATATTGGGAATATGTAGAAACAATTTTAGATTGGTCCCTCGACAAAGCTCGGGATGACAAAGCTAAAGGTCCAAATTTAATTCTAGACGATGGAGGAGACCCAACTTTATTTCTACATTTAGGAGTTAAGGCAGAGAACGATAAAAAATTCTTCGATAAAAAAGATTTTGAAAGTGAAGAAGAAGAGATTTTATATGCACAAATTAAAAAAACTTTATCAAAAAATCCTAAATTCTTTTCTGAAAGAATAGGATTAGTTAAAGGTGTGAGTGAAGAAACTACAACTGGAGTGCATAGACTCTACAATATGTTTAAGAAAGGTGAATTGAAATTCCCAGCAATTAACGTAAACGATTCCGTAACTAAATCTAAATTTGATAATTTATATGGATGTAGACATTCAGCGGTAGATGGAGTTATGCGGGCAACAGATGTGATGATTGCTGGTAAAGTTGTAGTGGTGGCTGGTTATGGAGATGTTGGAAAAGGAACAGTTCAAGCGTTTAAAGGACAAGGTGCAAGAATTGTTGTTACAGAAGTAGATCCAATTTGTGCACTTCAAGCTTCTATGGAAGGCTACCAAGTTATGCAAATGAACGATGCATGCAAAATTGGAGATATTTTTATTACGACAACGGGTTGTGTAGATGTGATTACAGAAAAGCATATGTTGCAAATGAAAGATACTGCAATTGTTGGAAATATTGGTCATTTCGATTCTGAAATTGAGATAGCAGCAATGAGAAAATATAAATGGGAAAATATTAAACCTCAAGTAGATTTAATTCATTTGCCAAATGGTAATAGATTAATCTTACTTTCCGAAGGGAGACTATTTAATTTAGGAAATGCCACAGGACACCCATCTTTTGTAATGTCTAACAGTTTTACAAATCAAGTATTAGCTCAAATTGAATTGTTTACTAAAACTAAAGATTACGAAGTTGGAGTTTATACTTTGCCGAAACATTTAGACGAAGAAGTTGCGAGACTTCATTTAGATCATGTTGGAGCAAAATTAGACAAGCTTTCTAAAAAACAAGCAGACTATTTAGGAATACCTCAAGACGGTCCATTTAAAGCAGATCATTATAGATACTAGCAGCGAGTTGCGAGCGACGAGCTTTGGGCAGGACATAGTGCTGTCATTGCGAATAACGTAGTGGCGTGGTGATGCGTATTAAATATTTTGCAAATTTGCATATTTACTAATTCGCAAATTCTATTATTTACTTTCATTTTTCTTTGTGCTTCCTGGATTTTCTGAAATTTTTCTACAAATTTACTGTAAGTATACAAACCCGTGAAACTTAGTTTCAATATAATCAATAGAGTTTCGTGAAAAATATAGCTAAGATAGTTTGAACCTCGAATACTATTCTGTACTTGGGTTTCTCGGCATTTATCTCGAATTTAGGTATACATTTGACAACACAAAATATTGTGTCTATTATAGTTATTACACACAATATGTTGTGGTTTTACGTATCACCAGCAATTTTTTAAATTGCACAAAAGGAAATATTAATATTTTTACTATAAAAGTTATATAGCTAATGTTATGAATATTAAAACAATAACAAATTTACAAAATTTAGTTCCATATAACAAAAACAAGTTTTATGAATTTGTTAAAGATCATGCAAGTGGAATAGACGATGCAGAAGAAAAGATTCAGACTATTGTAGAAGAAGTCGAGCTTACAGTATTTGCAGATATGTCGTACGATCAATTAATAGATTCTGCAATTTTAGCAGCGACACAAAATATTCAAAACGATATCGACTACGAAAAAGTTGCAACAAGATTTTCATTAACTCAAATCTATAAATCTGCTTTAGATTTAAGTGGAAACTATAAAACATACGAAGAATTGTACAGATCTAGTTTTCCTAAATATATAAATTTTGCTATTGGACAGAAGCTTTTGAATCCTGAACTTGCAATTCTATTCGATCTAGAAGAATTATCTTCAGCGTTAACTTTAGATAGAGACGATGTTTACACATACATAGGTATTACAACAGCAGAGAATAGGTACATGATTAAAGATAGAGACCAGAATACTATTGAAACACCTCAATTTATGTGGATGAGAGTTGCAATGGGATTGTCACTTAAAGAAGATAATCCTACAGAAATGGCTAAAGTTTTCTACGATAAACTTTCTAAACAAGAATACATTCCTGGAGGTTCAACAAATATTGGTTCTGGAAGTACTTACCCTGTATTGAGTAATTGTTATTTAATCGAAACTCAGGACGATATACATAGTATCTTCGATAATGTTAAGAATGTAGCAATAATTTCAAAAGCTACTGGAGGAATAGGGATTTCCGTAACAAAATTGAGAGCTGCAGGTTCACCTGTACGTTCTAATAATACTTTCTCAACTGGTCCAATTCCATTCATTAAAGTTATGGATGCAGCTTTAAAATCTGTATCACGCGCAGGAAAAAAGGCAGGAGCAATGTGTGTTTACATAGAAAACTGGCACTACAACTTTCCCGAATTTATAGATTTAAGACAAAATGCAGGAGATGACTACAGAAGAGTAAGAACTGCAGATACCGCAGTTTATATTTCAGATGAATTCATGAAGAGAGTTATAAATAACGACAAATGGTACATGTTCGATCCTTTGGAAACACCAGAATTAGCAGAACTTTATGGAAATGAATTTAGTAGAAAATATGAAGAATATATAGAGAAAGCAGAAAGAGGTGAAATAAAAATGTTCAACGTAGTTCCTGCAAGAGAACAAATGAAACAAATATTGAATTCTTTGCAAGGAACATCGCACCCTTGGTTAACATGGAAAGATACAATCAACTTGCGTGCTTTAAATAACAATACAGGAACAATTCACTGTTCGAATTTATGTACAGAAATTTGCTTACCTCAGGATAAAGATAATATCGCAGTTTGCAATTTAGCCTATGTAAATTTAGCTAATCATGTTTTATATACAGGAAATAATCCAGAAAACAAAATGGATTGGAAAAGATTGGAAGAAACTGTAAGAATCGCAATTCATCATTTGGATAATTTAGTAGACGTTAATATGTCTCCTCTAAAAGAAACAAGAAATTCAGATGAAAATAATAGAGCAGTTGGTTTAGGAATAATGGGATTCTCTGAAGCATTAGAAAAATTTGGATATGCATACGATTCAGAAGAAGCATACAACTTAATGGACAAAGCAGCCGAGTTCATTAGCTATATTTCTATAGACGAAAGTTGCAATTTAGCAGAAGAGAGAGGTGCTTATCCTAATTTTCAAGGATCTATGTGGTCCAAAGGATATGTTCCATTCGATACAATCGAAAAAGTTGCTAAATCTAGAAAAGGGGAAGATTTGACTATGTACGATAGAGAATACAACGAAATCTTAATGGCTCAGCCAAAGGTTTCTGAAGGAACAAATCCAGTAATGAAGAGTTTAGATATTTTGAAAACAAGAATACAAAAAGGAACACAAAGTGCATCTTCGCAAGAGAGCAAAGAACTATTTGAAATCTTTGGTCAGATTACAGAATACATGGATAGAATGACTAACAATCAGTCGCCATCAAATTCAGAAGTTGCTACAACAGCAGAATATACAGTAGAGAATAAGGCAGGAGAAGGTACAGATTTAAGACAAAGTAGAAGAATGAAATTAGACTGGAGTGCTTTAAGAACAAAGGTTAAAAAAGGGATGAGAAATGCTACGACTATGGCAGTTGCACCAAATGCATCTACTGGGTTGGTTGCAGGAACTTCACCAGGATTGGATCCAAGATTTGCACAAATATTTAGTAGAGCAACAAGTACTGGTAAATTTTTAGATATTAATCATAACTTGGTTAAATCTCTAAAAGCACTAGGAATTTGGGAAGAAGTTCGGGATAAAGTTTTAGAAAATTATGGAGATATTTCTAAGATAGAAGAAATTCCACAAGAAATTAGAAATGTGTATAAAACATCTTTTCAAATTTCACCATTTGCATACATTGAAGTTGCATCTAGAGCGCAGAAATGGATAGATCAATCTTTGAGTAGAAATATGTATTTAGCAACAAGAGATATAGACGAAATGGTTGCAATATATACAGAAGCTTGGAGAAGAGGTTTAAAAACAACATACTACCTACACGTTAAACCAAGACATACATCTGAGCAAAGTACTGTAAAAGTTAATAAAGGGCAACAGATTAACAAAAAAGGATTTTCGTCTTTAAAGCCTACTGCACAAGTATCTTTAGTAGACAATACAAAAGAAATTAAAGGATTTGGATTTGCAGGAGTTCAAAAAGAGCAAGAAGTTGTAGAGATTGCAGCAAGTTTGGACAGAACACAGCAACCATTAACTGGTGGTTCATCTGGAGGATTTGGTTTCTCTAAAGCAAGTTCTGTTGTTGAAGAAACTGCAGTTATGTCCGAGAAAGTTAATTTTACAAAAGTTAAAAAGAAAATAAATTTCGATGCGTGTCCTTTAGATCCTGCAGAGAGAGCCGCTTGTGAAGGATGCCAATGAAATTTTTGAACTATAGTTCAAAAATTTCATAAATCACAAGCATCAAATTGCAAATATCAAAAGCAAAGGAACAATTAAAAATTATCAATGAGCTGCAAAGCAAAAAGAGATTGAAATTATAATTGTTCATCATTAATTATTAATTGAATACGATGTTATTAAGAAGAAAAAAACGAGGTGAAGACCTTCAACTACAAACTGTAGAATATAAATGGGCACAAGATTTATTGGACCAGGCAATAGCAAACACTTGGTTTCCTCACGAAGCGCCTTTAGCAGAAGATTTGCAGGACTGGATGAAAATGACAGAAGATGAAAAGAATGCAGTAATGATGTACATAGGGTTTTCTAATCCATGTGAATACGAAGTTAATGAATCCATTATGAATGGAATGATGCCATTTATAACTGCACCTGAGGTTAATATGTATTTAATAAGACAAATGTGGGAAGAAGTTAACCACGCATTAACTTTCGATTATATAATTCAAACTTTAAATATAGATAGAGATAAGGCATTTAATGTTCATAATAATATTCCAGAAGTTCATGCAAAAGAACGATTCTTAGTAGATTCAGTAGAGCACATGAGCCATGGAAATATAGATGTTGAAACACCAGAAGGAATTCAAGATTTTATTAAAAATATTGTAAAAACAAATATTGTAACTGAAGGAATTTGGTTCTATGCAGGATTTATGTTTGCATTAAGCTTTAGACAAAGAAATTTAATGAGAAACATGGCAACTATTACAGATTGGATTTCTAGAGATGAAGCTTTGCATTTGAAAGTCGGAATTAATTTAATCTTAACAATTTTAGAAGAACATCCAGAGGTTGTGACTCCAGAATTCGCGCAAGAAATTAGGGAGATAATTGTTACAGCAGTGGAGTTAGAAAGAAATTACAATAAAGCTCTAGTTCCAAATGGAATCTTAGGATTAAACCCAGATTTTATGACAAGATATGTGCAATATGTTGCAGATAGAAGGTTAGAAGAATTAGGATTTGAAGCTGAATTTAATGTACAAAATCCTGCAAAATGGATGATGGCAGCTAACGATACCTATCAATTAGTAAATTTCTTTGAAGCAGTAAACACTTCTTATGAAGTAAATGGCCAAGGAAGACAACCAGCAAAAGTAAGCGTGGATGCAAGCGGAGCTAAAGCAGCATAGGTAAGTTATAAGGTTAAGGTTTAGATAATGAAAAGAATTTGTCACCCTGAACTTGTTTCAGGGTCTGACATTAATCACATTTCTTGTAGTTTTCTCCACTCGATTGCTACACGTACTCTAGAAATATTGGATACTACCGAGGATAAATCTTCGTGTGGAAAATGAATTTTGTAGAATTCAACTTTGATTTGTAATGCATCTAATTCTTTCTGTAATGATTCAACAGACTGTTCAAAAATATCGTATCTGGATTGGCACAATGCATATCTATGTAATAATCTGAATCGGCTATCTTGCTTTCTTGAATCTATTTCTTCTATCTGTTCGGAGAGAATCCCCAAAATATTAGCAAGATGAGCTTTCTCTTTTAATAAAATCTCAACTGTAAAAGTCTTTCTAGAAAATGCTAATATACCTTCTGTAATATCAAGTTGGTTAGGCAGCGGATTTATATTTCTTTGAGCTATTGGTTTAATTTTTGCTTTTTTAAATCCGATTTCAGAGCGTAATTCATCCAAATAAACAGGAACTTGTGCAGGCAATAAAGGGACATTAGATTCTTCAGGTATTGTAAAGACGAGCATATCACCTCGGTTGCTTGAAACTGTTTTTATTTCAGAGGTGCTTTTACTGTCAGGTGGTTTTGACATGTGTAATATTAGCAACATTTGCCTTTAAACTCAATCTGACACCCATTTCCGAAGACAAAGAAATGGTATAATCTTTTGCATTATAGGGTTTGGCTTAATTTTCAACTCTGATATACTGAAGAAGTCTCTAAAAATAGGAGTTCTATGACCAAAACAAAAATAGTAAATATAACCAAGGAGAAAGGAAGCGGGGGAAATAAGCTAAAGATATGGGAAGAAGTAGCAGAGAGTGCTTCTGATAGCTCTAGCACAGCTGTTCAAGGTTGGCCGGAATCTGTTCGGAAAAGTGGGAAATCACCGTCTAATCCAAGCTTTAAAAATGTAGATTTAAATGAAGCAGAGCAAATTGATTTTGAAAACTATAAATCTAAAGTTGCTTCAAAGCCTTCTATGTCTAGAAGTTTAAATCTAAGTAATAAGTCTCAGAAATTAGATTTACCAAATCATTTACATACAAGCTTGTCTGAAGACATGAATACAACAAAAAGAAAGAAAAAAAAGAAGAAAGGGAAATTATTAAAAAAGATTTTGATTGCTTTTTTTATTTTGATATTCGCTTTGGGAATTGCAAGCTACGTCTTCATTTATATTCCAGCTAAAAAAATTCAGAATTCTGCTAACAACGTTATGAATTCTTTTTCTGCTATCAGCTCAGACTTAGAAGATAAAAATATTACAAATCTAGAATCTAATATTCAAGATATTCGAGATGAATTGGAAAGTATAAACAAGGAGCTGGGTAAATTCGATATCTTGGCAGATTTAAGTTCTACTAAAGGTTACTACGAAAATTTATCTAAATTAAGAAATGTTGTAGAAAAAACAGATGTTTTAGTTGAAGATTCTCTCCCAGATTTAATTAATGTTTTGGAAGAGACTGGATTTACAACAAATGGAAATGCCAAAAAAGTTGTTCAAGCAGAAATCGAAATTGTAGATGGCGAAGAGGTGGTGGAAGAACCAAGTGCAATGTCTTTAATTATGTCTGAACTTCCTTTGTATATAGATTTATATAAAGAAAAAGAACCACTAATTCTAGATATTTTGGAAGAAATAGATAGTATAGATCCTGAATATGTACCAGAAGTAGCAGGTTTAGAACTTAACGATAAGTTGAATAAATTTAAAGATGTATACGCAGAATATCCCAACACATCTACTCAAACCTTAGATTTTCTTGAACAAATGCCAGAACTTATTGGTTCGAGTAAAAAGACTAGTTATTTAGTAATTCTTCAAAATGAAACTGAAATGCGTGCTTCTGGGGGGTTATTAACAGCTTTTGGAACTATGGTTTTAGAAAATGGAGAATTTAATGGCGATATTGCACTATCTGATATGTGGAATTTAGAAATATATGTTTCGTATACTTTAGGAATAGATGTAGGGTATAGAAATATTTATGGACAAAATTACTTAATGAATACAGGCTGTGGAAGCACTTATTTAAGAGCACAAGATGCAGGGATCTATCCAGATTTAAATTGGACTATGGATACGTTCACAGATTACTACGATATTGCTAACGAATATAATCCAATCGAATATCCTCCATACGATCATGTTTTAATTTTAGATAATAATTTTGCTGAATCTATTTTGTCTTTAATTCAACCTTTAGAAGTTGAAGGATATGGTGAAGTTTCAGCAGAGAATTTATTTGATTTTATTAAACAAGAAACAGATAAACCAGAGCTTTCTTATAGTCCAGAAAGAAAAGCAATTATTAAAGAAATAGCAAATACAGCAAAAGAAAAATTCATAGATCTTGAGTTAGCAGAAGTTCCTAATATTGTAAGAGTTATGGTAGATTCGTTTAATGCTAAAGATATTGCCTTATATTCCAAACAAAACGAACTTCAAGAATATTTCGATAAATATGGAATGAGTGGAAGAACAGAAAATGAATTCGATGGAGATTACTTCCATTTAAACGAAGCACAAAATTGTTCATTAAAATTAAATAAATTTGTACGAGACACAGTTACACAAAGTATTAATATAGATGAATCTGGTGAAATTACCAAAGATGTAAATGTGAAATGGGAACAACCACAAATTTACAATGAAGCGCTAAAGTTGCAATATTCACCTACAGATGCGTTTTCTTATAGAGCTTGGATTCGAATTTTTGCTCCTCCAGAAACTGTGGAGTTCGATTCAGATGGGTACCAAAAATCTGGGTATCTTGGATACTATCCTCAAGAATATTTAGATGAAGTAGAAAACAAAGCAGTAAGCGATAACATTATTCAATTCGACCATCGAAGATTTTCTGAAGATGAATCTATTCCATCTAAAGAGTTAAATGTAAGTTATAAATTGCCAGAAGATTTAAATTTTAACGATAAGAAGGTTTACAAATTATTAATTCAAAAGCACCCAGGAAAATCTTGGGGTGAAGAATATGTTATAAATATAAATCACAGTGGAAAGTCTTATAATGTTGAGTTTACTTTGGATAGGGACAAAATCGTTACATATAGAAATGGTATAATCACGGTAGATAATTACCAAGATAAGCTGGATTGGGCTACCCAAATGGCCGAAAGCATCTTCTAGAACCATGATACAAATGAAAAAAAAGAAAATCCTTATAGATATTACCTCTTTGTTTGATCAATATTCTTCCAGGGGTATTGGAAGATATACAAGAGAATTAATGAAACGACTAGTTAGAATGGTAGTCGATGAAAACAGCTGGGAACTTAGCTTAGTAGGATTTAACGATTTAGATAAAAATTTAATTGATATTGGATATAGCCAATTCGCAGTAGATGAATTAAAACCTCATATAGAATTCCATACTTTAGGTAAATCACATCCATCGGATGTAAAGAATATTTTTGAATGGAAAAAATTCGATGAAATTATTTATGAAAGTGAACCAGATGTTTATTTCGCACCACATTTCGAAAGAGGATTGCCTTCTACAAAAGGCTTAAAGCATCAATTTACAAATTTAAAAACTGCAGTTGTATACCACGATGCAATTCCTTTGGTAACTAATACATTTTCAAATAAAGGTTTTATAGCTAATTGGGTTAAGAAAAAATTCTATGAATTCTTATTAACGGGTATTAAAAATGCAGATATGATTTTTGCACCATCAAACTTTTCTAAAAACGATATTGTAAAATTATTAAATGTAGATGAAGAAGTAGTGAAAGTGATTTATTTAGGAGTAGATGAAAGCTTTCATAAATCTATTCAAACTTACCCTGAATCCGAAGAACAAGAAATATTAAACAGATTTCAGATTAACGATACAAAATATTTTTATTACGATTCGGGATTAGAAGCTAACAAAGGAATAGCAGATCTGCTTATTATCTTAGAAAAATTCTTTCAGAATAAGGAGAAATCATTACCAATGAACATTGTTATTACAGGAGGGGATTTTTATAAGGGGGCGGGGGAAGGGATTAAAGCAAAAACTGGACTAGGAAAGCAATTTATTAGAAAAGCTAAAGCAAAAGGACTATTGTCTAATTTGGTAACTACCGGAAGAATTGATGACGATGAATTAAAGATTATTTTAAGAAATTCAACTGCTTATATTTATCTTTCGGAATATGAAGGTTTTGGATTTGGACCAATACAAGCAATGGCTTCCGAAATCCCTACCATTGTAAGAAGTGCTTCATGTTTACCAGAAATTACAGATGGAGCAGCATTGTTAGTAGATCCGCAAGATGTAGATAAAACTGTAAAAGAGATTGGAGATTTATTAAAAAACGAAAAAGAAATAAATCAATTAATAAAGAAAGGAATTGTTGTTGCAAAGAAATATGATTGGAAAACAACTGCAGAATTAACATGGCACAATTTAAAGAGTTTAGTTAATCAAGAAGAGAATGCTTACTCAGCTATTAGAGGAGAAGATGCTGACTAATAATTATCAACTTAAAACTTAAAACATAAGAAAGAAAAAAAGTATAAGATGTTTTAGGTTTAATATTTAAAGTCTTAATTCTATGGACAGTACAGATCCAGCAAAAAAACAATATTTAATGCTGTCTGCATTAATTGCATTTATATTTTCTTTTTTTCTAAATTTCTTTTTTGCAGGACTTCTTGAAGGACCTTTTGTTTCCGGATTTCCAATTAGTGTTGCAAATGCAACAGGGATAGGAGATTTAATTGCAAGGGTAGTTAATACTTTAGTTATTGGAGGACTCTTAACAGCGCCAATTTACTATCTTTTTTTGTGGTTTATTAACGGAAGAAATCGTTATTAATTAAGAATTAATAGTCACAAGTAGTTTTCAATTTCCTTATTGATTCTGACCCATAAGATTCTAGAGTTGCTATCAGCTATCAGCTATCAGCTATGTTATTATGCATTGTAAATTATTATTTCTAATATATGAAAACCACAGTGGTACTTAAAGTAGGAGGATCAGTTCTTTCACCCAACGAGGACAATATTTTTGATTACAAAGCCGCTCTTGCTATAAAAAATTCTTTAATGCAAATTTCACAACAATATCAATTTATTGTAATCGTAGGTGGGGGACAGCTTGCTAAGAAATATCAAGCTATAGCTAAGCAATTTACAACTGAAAACCATGAAATTGATTGGGCAGGTTTGTCTGCGAATAATCATAATGCAGTAATGACACGTGTATCTTTTGGAAAAGATGCTAAGGAAGAAGTGTATACTTTCCAAATGATCTATGGGAAAGAAGACATATCTTTTACGGAGACATTTCTTTTAGCAGGTGCAGGTGAGCCAGGGCATTCTGGAGATATGGATGCTTTAATAATGGGCTTAAGAGCAGGCTCAACTACTATCATTAGTCTTAAGAATGTAGATGGTGTGTACGATTCAGATCCTAGTGAAAATCCTAATGCTAGGAAATTCGATAAACTTTCTTGGGGGGAATATTTTGGAATTATTAAAGTTACAGAATTTACTCCAAAAATGGCTTTGCCTGTAGATCCTATAACATCAAAACTAGCTCAAGAAAAAAATATTAAGTTTATTATTTTAGATGGAGCTGATTTACCTAATCTGCAAAAAGCAATTAAGGGTGAAGAATTTATTGGAACAACCATAGGGTAATTTAGGCAAAGCTAAGCCTTGCCAATTAAGAATTAAAAATTAATAATGATTAATAAATAAAGTTAAGATGTCATGTGTATATTAATTAAGGATGATTTCTAATTTTTGCATTTTGCATTTTTAATTTATGAAGAAACATATTAAAACATTGGATTTTTGGTTTTTTGTAGTTGTAGGAACTTTTGTTTTGCTTCCAATTCTTGCACCTATTCTTTCCACAATTGGTCTGCATGGTCCTGCAAAGATTATCTATTTTATCTATAGCTTCACTTGTCATCAATTTCACTCTAGATCAATTCATATCTTTGATTCTCAATTTGCATGGTGTGCAAGAGATACAGGGATTTGGATTGGATTTTTTCTTGGTGCAATTTTATATAAACTTGGTTTTGTTAAAGCAATAAAGATTTACTTCATTTTAATTTTCATGATTCCAATTGGGTTAGACGGAGGAATTCAATCAATTTTTACTTTTTTAAATTTAGGAGCAGATGGAAGTTTGGCTACAGATATAGGATATGTAAGTAATAATCTAACAAGATTCATGACAGGTTCTTTCTTTGGTTTAGGATTGTCTTTAGCTTTAGTCCCTCAAATTCTGCATCAAAATTTAGAAATAAAATCCGAAGTTAAAACAAAATTAAAAACTTTTTTTCAAAAATCCCATATTAAATATCAAAATTTTAGTTTCATACACAGCTCTATTGTTAAGCTATTTATAGTTGTAATCCTTTTCTTTACGATTTATTTTTCTTTTGTTCATTTCTGGGATTTAACAAGCTCAAAGTATCAGCCAACAAATGAATTAGATTCAATACCTAAAATTCAAGAAAATAATTTTTTTGAAAGAAGGCGTAATGGTGAATGCCCAACACAAGGAGATACAATCAAGGAATTATTTGCATTGGACTGTTTCTTTTAGCTGTACCCAATTTTAATACATATTTACAATACGTATTAGAGTATGTATCATTGAACATGTTTCATAAACTCAATGTGTAATATGTATAATAGTTTAAGGCGAATAAGAAAGCTGCTGTAATATTTGATTTAAGCCTCATTCTATTGAGCCTGAGTATCGTAAATGATTTTATCC